>Ga0208244_101707_pt1 | contig 10481 bp, 10 predicted proteins | sample SubbioCR12Aug_5A_FD_184828 | JGI IMG/M metagenome (GOLD analysis project Ga0208244, IMG submission 184828) | Serpentinite rock and fluid subsurface biosphere microbial communities from McLaughlin Reserve, California, USA - CR12Aug_5A (SPAdes) | ecosystem: Environmental > Terrestrial > Deep... | reverse complement strand
GAAAGGACAGGTGATCTGCGTTATCGAGGCCATGAAGCTGATGAACGAGATAGAGAGCGAGGCTGATGGTGTTGTGGTGAGGGCTCTGGTCGAAAATGGTCAGCCCGTGGAATACGGAGAGCCTCTCTTCCTCATAGAGCCGGTATTATGAAACTCTTCCGGAAGATACTCGTCGCAAACCGGGGTGAGATCGCGGTCAGAATTATCAGGGCCTGCAGGGAGCTGGGAATAAAGACGGTTGCGGTATATTCCGACATAGAGAAGGACTCCATGCATGTGAGGCTGGCTGATGAAGCGGTCTGTATCGGGCCTGCCAGCTCCGCCCAGAGCTATCTCAACATACCGGGGATCCTCAGCGCGGCAGAGATAACCGATTCGGAGGCGGTACATCCGGGATACGGGTTCCTGTCTGAAAACCCCCATTTTGCAGAAGCCTGCCACACTTCCGGCATAACCTTTATCGGACCCTCCACGGAGAATATACGGCTCGGAGGGGACAAGGCCAAGGCAAGACAGATCATGAAACGGAAAGGAGTGCCGGTAGTCCCGGGCAGCGACGGTCCTGTGCTGTCGGAAGAGCTGGCCGTCAAGGTCGCAAAGAAGATAGGGTTCCCCGTTATAGTTAAAGCCTCTGCAGGGGGCGGCGGCAAGGGGATGAGGGTGGTGCACGAGGAGAAGGACCTGGAACAGGCATTTCATCTTGCACAGCGGGAGGCCCTCACCGCTTTCGGGAACAGCGAGCTCTACGTCGAAAAATACATTACCGATATGAGACACATTGAAGTCCAGATCATGGCAGACGAAAAGGGCAATGTGATTCACCTCGGGGAGCGTGACTGTTCGATACAGAGACGCCACCAGAAGCTCATTGAAGAATCCCCTTCGCCTATCTCCACGGACAAGTTCAGAAAAAAGATCGGCGAGCTCGGCATCAAGGCCGCAAAGGCCCTGAAATATAAAAATGTGGGCACGGTTGAGTTCATCGTGGATGCGGCAGGGGACATCTATTTCATAGAAGTGAATACCAGGGTGCAGGTCGAGCATCCCGTGACCGAGGCGGTAACAGGCATCGATATCATCAAGGAGCAGATAAAGCTCGCTGCGGGACTCCCTCTGGAATATAAGCAGAGCGCCATAAGACCTTCAGGCCATGCCATTGAATGCAGGATCAATGCCGAAGATCCCGAACGGTTCATCCCCCAGCCGGGCAAGATAACCTTTTTATATCAGCCGGGCGGGCCCGGAGTGAGAGTAGACACAGCGGCTTACAGCGGGTGGGTGGTGCCATCCCAGTATGATTCCCTCATCGCAAAGCTCATTGTGCACGGGAAGAACCGGGAGGAAGCCATCCAGATGATGAAGAGAGCGCTGGATGAGTTTATCATCGAAGGCATAAAGACAACGATCCCTTTTCATAAGAGGGTTTTCAATCACCCGGATTTTATCAGCGGTGAATTCGATACCGGTTTTGTGGAGAAACTCTTCAGGTCGGAAGCCTCCCCGGAGAAGAAAGGCTAACGCGGTGAGCGGGTCTTTCTCCGGCACGAACACCGTTCGGCGCGTGTTTCACGGTCTTTGCGTCATTACAGACGGGAAGGCAGGCGGGCGGACAGATGAGGAGATAGTCAAAACTGCCCTTGAGGCTGGCGCACGGTGGATTCAGTACAGGGAAAAAGAAAAAACCCGAAGGGAAATTTACAGAGAGGCGCTGAGGTTAAGGGACGCAACACGGCAATTCGGGGCGCTCTTTAGCGTGAATGACCACGCCGACATTGCCCTTGCGGTGGATGCAGACGGCGTCCACCTGGGACAGGACGATCTGCCGTTGAGGGAGGCAAGGAAGCTCATGGGAGGCAAGATCATCGGGATATCCGCCCATTCTCTGCGCGAAGCAATGGATGCGGCTGAGTGCGGCGCCGATTATATCGGCTTCGGTCCTGTGTTCCCCACCGTCACTAAGGATGCCGGGATACCAAAGGGGGTCGAAATGCTGCGGGAAATAAAGAGACAGGTGAGTATCCCTGTGGTTGCCATAGGAGGGATATCAGTTGAGAATCTTCCGGAGGTTCTTGCCGCAGGGGCTGATGCAGTTGCCGCGGCCTCTGCGATCCTCAGAGGCGACGTATCGGAGAATGTGAGGTCTTTCATGAAGATTATAGGGGGTGAGCGTTATGAGCAACGGCACTGAACAGAGAGAGAAAAAAAGGGTCGTGATACAGCAGGACGTAATCATCAACGGTATTTTAAAGGCCAGCGCCCTGGATATTTCCAGAGAGGGAATGTACATAAGCACCCAGGCCGAGCTTCTCTCGGGGGCGGTCCTCGACCTCAGCTTGAAGATCAACGATGTGCCCATTACTGCGAAGGCTGTTGTCCAGCATGCCCAGCCGGGCATCGGCATCGGGGTGAAGTTTATTAACCTCATCCCCGAACATTACGCTATTATCAAGAAATTCGTTGAACAGGCCGAAGGAAGCGCCACAAGCGCGCGAAAGACACAGAAAAGGATCCTTCTTGTGGATGACAGCGCCCAGTCAAGGTCGATTTACAGGAACAAACTGAATCTCGACGGGTTCACCGTGATCGAAGCCTCCAACGGAGTGGAGGCATTAAAGCAGCTTCAGGAAATGATACCCGACCTTGTGATCCTGGACCTCTGGATGGAGGGGATAGACGGTTTCAAGATACTCCAGCTCATGCAGCTCAATCCAAATTTCAAGGATATCCCCGTAATTGTGCTCTCGGCGCGGAGCGTCCCTGCTGACATCCAGAAAGCCATAGCCCTGGGAGCCAGGGACTATCTGCCGAAGATGACCACATCCCCGATTAAACTCGCTGAAAAGGCGAAAGAGATATTTTCGAAGATGAAATAAAAGCATTGACAATGAAGTCTAAACGGGACGAACTACCCCGAAGCAAGCTGCGGTAATATACTCTCCGCACTCTGCCTGAGATATAAAGATGCGCTGTGTTTTCATTTGCGGCCTTCTAAAATAGCCCGAGGGCGTTAAGAAACACTATAATTACCAGCACAGGGGATATTATTCGTATGCACCACAGCCAGACATTAAAGGTTTTTGCGTAAAATGTCCCTTCAAAATCGCTTTTCATGATTTTTTTGTTCAGCCGCCAGCCGACAAAGAGCGATATTGAAACAGCGCCCAGCGGCAGGAGATAATTTGATGCAAGTTTATCGAGGAAATCAAAATATCCGCTGCTGTAAGTTACTCCGATGCCTGTCAGAAAACAGATGAAACCGAACATTACGGCCCCCAGATGTCGCGGCATATTATGTTCATCAGAGAAATATGCCGTGATGACTTCAAGCAGAGAGATGGCCGAAGTCAATGCCGCCACAAATAAGAGCATAAAAAATGCCATAGCCACCCATGTGCCTCCGGGCATTTGCAAGAAAGCCGCCGGCAGGGATACAAACACCAGACCCGGGCCTTGAGCCGGCTCCTGCCCGAAGGAAAAGACTATAGGGAATACTGCAAATCCGGCCAGGAGGGCAATTCCGGTGTCCATAGTTACGACCCACCCGGAAGAGCCGGGCGCGCGGTCATGTTGCTTCATATAACTGCCGTAGGTTATCATCGCTCCCATGCCGAGGCTTAAAGAAAAGAAGCACTGTCCTATTGCCGCAAGCACGGAAGCTCCGGTAAGCTTGGCAGGGTCGGGCTGGAGCATAAACTTAATCCCCTGCATTGCGCCGGGCAGGGTGAGACTGTAAGCTATCAGGCCTATCAGAATGAAAAGCAGGGCGGGCATGAGTATTTCATTCCATCGTTGAAGTCCTTTTTGCACGCCGGCCGCCACTATGGCTATTATAACTGCGGTAAAAATGCCGTGATAAAATATTTGATGGACAGGGGAGGCGGTAAGGCTGTTGAAAATGCTTTTGACCTCTTCCATCGAATGACCCGGCTCAAAAACTCCTGCAATTGATTTGTAAATAAAGCCTAAGGACCAGCCTGCAACGACGCTGTAATAAGAAAGTATTACAAAGGCCGCCAGCACGCCCATGAATCCGACAATCTGCCACGGCGATTTTTCGCCTGCAACCGCCTTGAAAGCTCCGACCGGATTACGCTGGGCGGTTTTGCCGAGCATTACTTCGGCAATAATAATAGGCAGGCCGAGAAAGGCAACAGCCAAAAGATACACCAGTACAAATATGCTGCCCCCATTTTCCCCTGTCATGTAAGGGAAGCGCCATATATTGCCCAACCCTACGGCGCTGCCTGCGGCTGCGAATATAAAACCTATCCTGCTTCCCCAATGGCTTCTCCCAAGCTCTTTCATTCCTACACCTCTTGCGGCCTGAATATGTTGAAAATAATTGTTTAATTATACTCAAATTTATCATCTTGTGGAAGTGGGGAAAGGGGCTGAAATGAGGCAGGTAATAATCCTCCTCGTGGAGCAGAACGCCCATGCAGCCCTCAGCCTTTCGAGCAGGGGGTATGTTCTTGAAAGCGGGAAGATAACGCTTCAGGGAACCGGAGAGGAACTCCTGAACAATGAGTAGGTGAAAAGGGCATATCTTGGGGAGTGAATCCCTTGCGCTCTGACGGCAGGCGCGACTTGCAGGATATTCTCCAGGAGCGCCTGTTGAGATGAGGTTTTATGCCTTTCAGGAAGAAGTTTCTATTGGAACCTCTGCAACTGATCGGCCATAGATTTCTTACTTCAACCCAAGAAGGAATTCAGCCACGGGCTCAATGGAAATGCCGTCTCTTACGAGCCTTTCCTTGCCCCGATATACGAGAAATCTCTTTGCTTCGGGGTAATCCTTGCCAAATGCCTTGAGCGACCGAAGGTCTTGGGGATGTAGAGTTGCCGCGTTCTTCACTTCTATTGCACGGAACATGTCCTTTCCGTACACAACGAAATCGATTTCAGACCCTGCACTGGTCCTCCAGTAATAGAGCTGGCTCCCGGGATGGTGGTAATCGATCCATGCCCTGCAATGCTGGGCAACAAGTCCCTCAAGCGCCGCTCCTGATTTCTCCTCCGCGCGGTCAAGAGGGCCTGATGGTCTCAGGGCTCCGTAAATGCCCGAATCGAAGAAATAGAATTTCGGATGTGATGCGACTGCCCGTTTTGCCCTCTTGGTAAACACCGGTATCCTGTAGGCCAGGAGCAAATCTTCAAGGATGCCGATATAGCCTTCAACTACCTTTCGTTCCACCTGACACTCTCGGGAAACGTTGCTGATATTCAGTATGGCCCCATGGGAAAAGCTTACTACCTCGAGAAACCGGGAGAAATTACCGATATTCCTCGTGAGCCCCTCCATCTGCACCTCTTCCCTCAGGTAAAGGTCCACATATGCCTGAAGTGTTTCCATAGGGTCCTTGCTGTTAAGAACGAGCGGTATCATTCCGACTTGTAGCGCTTTTTCCAGATTGAACAGTCCTTTGAGTTCAGCAGCCATGAAAGGATGCATGTGTTTCATGAGCGCACGGCCGGCGAGCAGATTGATCCCCGCCTTCCTGAGTTTCCGGGCACTCGATCCGGTCAGGATAAACTGAAGACCCCGTTTCTCTTCAATAAGGCTGTGGACAACTTCGAGAAGCTGAGGCGCCTTCTGCACCTCGTCTACGACGACTGTCTTGTTTTCTCTCTGTGCGTGCACCACCTCTCGCAGCCTCTCCGGATACGCGGTATAATTTCTGAAGACATCGGGGAGGAGAAGGTCGACATACAGGGCACCCGGGAATTCTTTCTTGATAAAGGTGGATTTCCCCGTACCCCTCGGTCCGAGCAGGAAGAAACTCTGTTTTTCTGCCTTAAGAAATCTTCTTACAGTTTCCATTTTAAGTCGATATTTGGAATCATTATATCCAAATATAATCAATCCATAGTTAAATGTCAAGAGCCCGGCAGATGGGTGTCAAGGCAGATAGGCCGGCAGATGGGCTGACGGCAAGAACCGGGTCTATGAGCAGAATATTTGGGTCAGGTCTTGTTTCGTGCAGGCAGTGAAGAAAACTTCATTTCGATCCGCTGATTACTCCTGATAAAAATCGCCTTCCCGAAACATCGGATAGTGCTTCCTGTTTCTTGTCCATAGCTCGCAGCCGTTGATTCTGGCGACGGCTGCAATTAAGGCATCGGCGAGTGTGACACCATGGGCTTTGCGGAATTTGTTCAGGAATTCTCCTGCAAGCATTCCGGACCTTTCATCGATTCCAAGAACCTCAAGGGATTCGAAAAAATTATCCACGACGGCTTTTTCCCCTGGCAGTATCCCTGCGAATACCTCGGCCATCTGAACCGGCGTGACAAATACATTCCCATTGTTCTCGACAACCGTACTTTTGAACCGCTCGGCGACCTGCCTGTCGCCCCTGAGAATCCAGATAATCACGTCGGAATCGACAACTACCATGTTTTTCTGTCTTTCCTCATATCCCTGACATGTTTTTCAACGTCGAAATCCCTGTCTTTCCATAAACCGAACACCCTGTCCGCGGCTTTCAGCGCCTTCCGGACCTTTCTGTTCATCCGTTCACGAATGCTCTGACGTATCACCTCAGAGACAGTGACATGTCTGGTCTCGCTTTCTTTTCTTAAATATTTATACGTTGTGTCGTCGAGGTATATCTGGGTCCTTTTCATAACAAAACCTCCTCAGTGATGTATATATACATTATCCATTTTGACGGCGTATTGTCAAGCGGGCAATTATACACCGAAAAATGGACATAGAAATTTCCCAATAGTCCCCTCTCCCTTGACGGGAGAGGGAAAGGGTGAGGGTGAACAAAAACCTCTAAGGTTACCCTCCCACAAGGGGAGGGGATTTGTAAGGAAATTCAATTTTCTAAGTCTATTATTAGGGTTATACAACAAAGTTAGTTTTTGAGGTTTTAAGATCAGCCGTGGTCATGCTATTTATAAGTTGCATTTACACATAGCGTGAGTAAGGCCAGGAGGGTTAGGCTTACGTTTGTGTATTTAGCCTCAAAGAATCGGCGGAAAGAACGGGGGCTGGGTCAATAAGGGGCGAAGCCTTATAGGATTGTCATTCCCCGACCTGATCGGGGAATCCAGTATTCTTTCTGGATACCCCGGTCAAGCCGGAGTATGACTGCACTTGAAAATGATCGCATATCGACCACTACCCATAAAAGAGCTTCCATAGCCTTTGGGGTCTCTTTTTGTTATAATTGCTTCATGCAGCTTGCGCGGGCGCATCTGATAATAAAGGGGAGGGTGCAGGGTGTTTTCTACCGCGCCTTTACGCGCGATATTGCAACCCAGCTCGGTCTCAGGGGCTGGGTCAGAAACCTCTCCGACGGCAGCGTGGAGGCCCTCCTTGAGGGTGATCGGGATGAGATTGAGCGGGCGATTAAGCACTGTTTTTCAGGACCTCCCGGCGCTCTGGTGGATGACATCGGGGTAACCTGGGAGGACTATCAGGGGGATCAGCAGGGATTCCAGATAAGATATTACTGATGCACTGCACGGCGATAGTTCAAAAGCTCAATAGAACAGAAATGCAAAAGAGCAAAAGTTCAGAAGTTCAAAAGGTTGGAAAAACAAGAGGAGCCAAATTGTTTGCCACTGCACTTCTGCACTTCTGCTCTTCTGCTCTGGCTTGTCTGTTTATCCTTCCCTCTCTTCTCTTTGCCTTTGCTGATTCCGACATCGCTTCCTATCAGAAAGAGATTGGAGATAAACCAATAGGGGAGAGGATTGCCTTGTGGGCTGAGAGATTTGTGGGGACCCCCTATGATCCGGATCCTCTCGGCGAATATGTAACTAAAAAGGCGATTGTAGCAGATGCTCGCGTGGACTGCATGTATCTCAGTTTCAGATCAGTGGAACTGGCCTTGAGTCATACCCCTGAAGAAGCGGTTAGTATCGCGCTGGATAAACGATTCATCAGTAAAGGGATGTTCAAAAACGGCGAGGTCATCAATTATGAGCAAAGATTTCAGTACGGTGAAGACATGCTTGACAGCGGCAAGTGGGGGAAGGAGATTACCGGGGATATTGGCTCATTGTCATATATTAAGGGTGCGCGGGGCAGGGAAAAGGTCGCGATTGTTTCGAAGGAAGAATTGATCGGAAAATTCAAGAAAGGCGTCAGACTCCCCTTAAAGAGCGGTGATTTTATCTTCTTTGTCAAAGCATCTGAAAAGCGGATATACGATGAGATTGTCGGTCATATCGGGATAATAAAGATGAAGGGTGAAACCCCTTACCTTATACATGCCGGCGGGATAAAGAACAAAGGCGGCGAGGTGAAGAAGGCGCTGTTGTATGATTATATACGTTCAATGCCCTTTGCAGGGGTGAAGGTCAGCAGGTTCCTTACCCCTTGATTTTCTTCATGATTTCAAGGTACTGACTCTTGAACTCCGGATGTACCCTTCCGAGAAACAGCTTCAGCCCCTTTATCTCACGCTTCAGCTCCTCCACTTCTTTCATTGCGGCGCTCAGTTCTTCGAGACTCTCTGTGATGGTTGCCAGTTCCTTCTCTATGAGAGCGGTTTTTTCTTTCAAGTGTTTTTCCTCTTTCATCACGGCCCCCTTACCGGCGGCAGGCCAATTAACGTTATTATTTATTTCTTCTCTGGTGCTTGGTCTTTTTAAGCAGTTTTTTGTGCTTGTGCTTGCTCATTTTTTTCTTGCGCCATTTGACAACGCTGCCCACACACTCACCTCCTCTTATTCAAGATGCACGATACAAGATACAGGATACACGATGAAAATATTTTCTCTACATGCATCATGAATCCTGCAACCTGTTTTTGTATTCCATCGCCTGGTTCATGAAGGCCTCGAGCTGTATCTCCGTGGTCTGCGACTCTGTTCCGTCATAGGATATGCTGATGCAAGGGATTCCGTAATCCCTGCTCAGGCCGTGCATCAGAGTCGTCACCACTGTTCCCGGCATACATCCGAAGGGCATGGCATTAATGACGCCCGAGGCCCCCCTCTCGATGAGGTCAATGCTCTTTCCTATGCTCAGGATCGCCTCTCCCTCAAAGGAATCGTGCAGGTAGGGAGACGCCTTCTTCAACAGCTCTTTTGTGTCAGGCTCATTCAGGGTCTTCAGGAAGCCCTTGAAATACCCTGAGAGTCTATGCTCTATCCTTTTCTGGAAAAACTTCTTCAGAAGAATTTGAATGATAACAGACCTGTCCTTTTTAATCAAGGCTTTTCTTACGGCCATGAGGTTCACGTAGTATATCCATTCCTCCATCGGAGCAAGCCAGACTTCGCCTCCCAGCGCCTCAACCTTTCTGATGAGGTCCTCATTGGAAAACTTATGGCTCCTCACAAATATCTCGCCCACAACCCCGATCAGCGGTTTTCTGCTGTTCTGTTTCGGCAGGCCCTCGAAGTCCGTTCTCATTTTCTGGAGAAGTCCCCCGACGCTGCCGTCAGAGCCCCTGAGCGAGGCATACATCTTCTCCCGGTAGTCCAGATACAGCTTATCCGCCGCCCCGCTCTCTTTTTCGTATGGTCTTGTCTCATGGAGACACTTGGCGAGGAGTTCATACGCGACAATGCCTTCCCACGCGTAGGAAGAGAAGTCCTTTCCCACTATTCCCAGTTCCCGGTAGAAGTTGGCGTCCTGGTTCGGAGAGAATATCGGGATGTCGCGAAGACCGAGTTCGTCCAGCACCATCCTGTGGAAGACATTATATTGACCGAACCTGCACGGTCCTGCTCCCGAGGGCATGAAGAATGCGGATTCTTCCGGCCTGAAATCGGTGGAGAAGACCTTCTTCAGCATATCCCCGGTGGTGACGGTGCAGGGGTAACATTCCTTCCCCGAGACATACCGCCTCCCGATGTCCACGGCCTCTTTGTCCGATTCAGGCAACACCTCGGAAGGGATACCGCACCTCTCGAAGGCGGCGGCAAGGGCAAAGGTGGAGTCGGTCATGTTGGGGATGTAAACAGTTCTGAGTTCTGATCTCTGGGTTCGGAGTCCTGAACGTTGACTTCTGACTTCTGACCTCTGACCTCTGACCTCTGACCTCTGGTTTCTGATACTGTCAAGGAATGCCTCGCACCGTGTTATAGCGCCCGCATCTGCGCTGTGCTCGTCTATCTCTATCTGGAGAAAGGGCTTCCCCCGCAGCTCTTCCGTGAGGAATTTCAGGATGAAGGAGTCCGGACCACAGGAAAAATTGCCTATATAAAGGGCGTGGAGATGCGGATTCTCCCTGATAAAGCGGGCCGCCTTCAGTATCCGCTGTCCCGACCTCCAGTACATGTTAGGCCATCTGTCGTCTATCCTGATGCCGGCAGTGGGAATGAAGTCCATGGGGATGGCGAGAACACCGAGGTCGGAGAGTTTTTTCGGGATATTGAGATTCATGCCGCTGTCAAAGGAGTTATACGCTCTTCCGACGATGACGATGGTCGTTTCCTTCACAGAAGAGAGTATCTCGGCTCCCTTTGCCTTGATCGCCGCTCTGAACTCTTCCTGGGCTTTCTCTGCGACCTTC
>Ga0208244_101706_pt1 | contig 10485 bp, 6 predicted proteins | sample SubbioCR12Aug_5A_FD_184828 | JGI IMG/M metagenome (GOLD analysis project Ga0208244, IMG submission 184828) | Serpentinite rock and fluid subsurface biosphere microbial communities from McLaughlin Reserve, California, USA - CR12Aug_5A (SPAdes) | ecosystem: Environmental > Terrestrial > Deep... | reverse complement strand
TTCAACGGTGAGCTTGATATTTCCTTCTCTGCGGGGGTTGATGCTTTTAATTTTGCTGATGTAGTTTCATGTAATTTAAAACCGGTTACGGTATGTTCCGACTTATTGAAGCCGGGAGGTTATTCCCGACTAAAACAGTATTTATCGAATCTGTCTTTGGAAATGGAAAAGTATTCATCCAGCACAATTGATGAGTTAGTAAAAACGAAAGGAAACTCATCAAATATAAAAGAAGCTGCGATTCGGAATCTGCGTCGTTATGCCGATGAAGTAGTTGAATCTGCAAGGTACAAGAAGAATTTGTTCTTTAATAACAATATTAAAACTAAAAGAAAGTTGACACAGCTTGACTGCATCGGGGCTCCCTGCGTTGAAACCTGTGCAATAAAGCAAGACATTCCCGACTATCTTTATCAAACAGCAAATAAAAACTTTGAAGAGGCATACAGAATAATTCTCAATGAAAATCCTCTTCCGGGTATTACCGGGATGGTCTGCGATCATCTTTGCGAATCAAAATGTACAAGGATGAACATCGATAATTCGATAGCAATTAGAGATGTGAAAAGATTTATAACAGAGAAAAATTCGACTATCACTATTAAAGCAACCAAGTCAACAAATAAAACCAAAGTTGCAATAATCGGAGCAGGTCCCTCAGGGCTATCGGCTGCTTATTTTCTCGCATTGAATGGATTTCAAGTTTCTGTTTACGAAACAAAGTCGTTTGCAGGAGGTATGGCATCCGGGGCAATACCCTCATTCCGCATAAGTGAAGAGGCAATTCAATCCGACATTAATAACATAAAATTTCTCGGGGTTAGTTTTTTCTTTAATCAGAAAATCGATAAAGCCGAATTTGAAACTTTGCAGAAAAATTACGATTACATCTACATTGCAGTTGGTGCACAGAAAGGGAAAAAGTTAAATATAGAGGGAGAAGATTTACCCTGTGTATTTGATCAGATAAGTTTTCTATCAAAAGTACATGGGCAAAAAGAAAACTTCAAAGGGAAGCAGATTGCAATAATAGGAGGAGGTAATTCTGCCATCGATGCTGCAAGAACCGCAAAAAGATTAGCCGGACCAAATGGTTCGGTAATGATAATCTACCGAAGAACAAAATATGAAATGCCTGCTGACAGAGACGAAATTAAAGCACTTGAAGAAGAAAATATTAAACTACTTGAATTGACTGCTCCTGAAAGCATAAAACAAAAAAATAACCGGCTGGTATTAACATGTAAAAAGATGCAATTGGGAGAACCGGATTCATCAGGGAGGCGAAGACCGGTGATTATTCCTAACTCCGAATTTGACCTGGAGTTTGATATTATCATTTCGGCAATAGGACAACAGGTCGAAATTGATTTCCTCAATGCAGACGAGCTTACAATTGATGAGACAACCAAGGAAACCAATATTAAAAATGTATTTGTCGGCGGCGATGCAATTCGTGGTGCGGATACATTAATCAACGCTATTGCGGACGGAAAAAAAGCTGCACTATCAATTCTAAAGAATCATATTGCTGCAAATGGTTTGAGTAAACAAAACAAAATAGAATTAAAAGAACATCAGCTAAAATTATCCAATCGCAAATACGGAAAGAGAATTACCACCATTCCTCCTGATAAACGGGAAGGATTCGAGCTTGTTCATCCGGTTTATGAATATGAAGAAGCAGTGGAAGAAGCTGCCCGATGTTTATACTGCGATGAAATCTGCAATATATGTTTCTCCGTCTGTCCTAATTTTGCCAATGTATATTTTGAAACTTTACCGCGTAAATTCAATTGTCCGGTGTTATCGATAAACAAAGAGAGAGTGAATGTTATTGCATACGCAGAGTTTAATGTTAATCAAAAATATCAAATCATTAACATTGCTGATTTTTGTAACGAATGCGGCAACTGCGATACATTCTGTCCGACTTCGGGTGCACCTTATAAAACAAAACCACGGTTCGCTCTATCAAAAGATTGCCTTGAAGCCGAAGACAATATCTATCACTGGAATAATGGTGTGCTTTATCTGAAGATGAATGGCGTTGAGAAGAAGTTACTTTTCAACGGGCAATTCTTTGTTTATTCCGATGATAAAATAGAGCTTTCATTCAATGAGGAATTCATTATCAGCGGTATGGAATCCCTCACGAATGAAAAAATAGAAATCGATACATCTGGAACCGCGGAGATGCTTTTTTATTATATCAACTTAAAGAATAATCACTTATTCAACGCTTATTAATATGGAAATAAAATTCTACCTAAATGGAAAAGAGAAAATATTTAACGGCGATCCGGAGTTCCCGTTATTAAAGTTTATAAGAAATATTGAAGGGATTACAACAGTAAAAGACGGCTGTTCTCCTCAAGCATCTTGTGGTTCATGCTCGGTTATTATTGATGGCAAGGCTTTACTATCATGTATTACTCCTATGCGAAAAGTTGAAGGGAAGCATGTAACTACACCCGAAGGACTGGATGATTACAGGAAAAGGGTTTTCACAAATGCGTTTGTTTCAAAAAGCGGTGTGCAGTGCGGATTCTGCATACCGGGGATTGTAATGCAGGCAAACGCTTTGATAGATAAAAATCCTAACCCGACAAGAAGTGAAATTGCGCAGGCTCTCCAATTTAATTTATGCCGGTGTACCGGTTATGTCAAAATTATTGATGCCATTCAATATGCTGCAGAAGCAATAAGAGACTTAAAAGAAATTCCTCTGCCGGTTATTAATGAAACGGGAGTTGGGAAAAGTCATCCAAAGTATAATGCCGATAAAATGGTTCTTGGATTTAGTCCTTATGTCGCAGATATTAAACTTGATGGAATGCTGTACGGTGCATTAAAATTCAGCGATCACCCGCGGGCAAAGGTAGTATCAATCAATTATGAAAAAGCTGCTGCTGTTAAAGGTGTGGTAAAGATATTCACAGCAAAAGATATTCCGGGACAAAGAAGGACAGGCTTAATTGTTCAAGATTGGGATATGATGATTGATGTCGGCGAAACCACAAAATATATCGGGGATGTGCTTGCAGGCATTGTAGCGGAAACAGAAGAAATTGCAAGGCTGGCAGTCTCGCAAATTGAAGTTGAATATGAAGTCTTTCCACCATTAACCGATCCATTTAAAGCATTGGAAAAAGATGCTCCTAAAATCCATGAGAAAGGGAATATACTCTCAACAACTGCAATCGATAGAGGAGATACCGATAGAGCATTGCAAGAATCGGCATTCATTTCAAGTGGAAGATATACAACGCAGATAATCGAACATGGTTATATGGAGACAGAGTGTTCTGTTGCTCAATCGGATGGAACAGATGGAATTGAAATATTATCTCAAGGACAGGGCGTTTATGAAGATAGAAAAGCAATTGCTAAAATACTCGGTATCCCGGAAGAAAAAGTGCGTGTTATTCTTGTTCCTAACGGCGGTGGATTTGGCGGTAAAGAAGACCTTTCTGTTCAACACCATGCAGCACTTTTTTCATTTCTGTTAAAACAGCCTGTACGTGTAGCTTTAACCCGCGATGAATCAATAATGATGCACCCGAAACGTCATCCGTTAATAATGGATTATACTCTCGGATGTGATAAAAACGGAATACTTACAGCACTTAAAGCCGACATTATCGGTGATACAGGCGCTTATGCATCGGTGGGAATGAAAGTGTTAGAGCGTGCGGCGGGACATGCAACCGGGGCGTATCACGTACCGAATGCAAAGGTTTTAAGCCGTGCAGTTTATACTAATAATATTCCCTGCGGTGCGATGAGGGGATTCGGTGTTAATCAAGTTACTTTCGCAGTTGAAAGCTGTATTGATGATCTGTGTGAACAAGGGGGATTCGATAGATGGCAGTTCAGGTACGATAACGCTTTGGTAGATGGTGGAATGACATCAACCGGGCAGGTGCTAAAAGGTGGAACGGGTGTCCGGCAGACTTTGCTTGCTGTAAAAGATATTTTTAAAAACGCCAAGTATGCGGGCATTGCATGCGGCATAAAAAATACAGGTATCGGAAATGGAATGCCGGATGACGGTATTATCAAAATTGAAATTGTAAGTGAAAATCATGTAATACTCAATCACGGCTGGACAGAGATGGGACAGGGCGTAAATACAATGGCTGTTCAGTTTCTTTGTAACGAAACGGGTATTGATCCGAATATTGTTGAAGTAATTGTTGATACGAAATCAGACGCTTATTCCGGGATGACAACCGCTTCAAGGGCGACTTCAATAATCGGGAACTCAATTATCAATACTGCAAAAAAACTAAAAGAGGATTTGCAGACAAAAACATTGAAAGAACTTTCAGGTAAGATTTATGAAGGGAAATGGGTTTGCGATTGGACTACAAAACCTGAAAAAATAAACGGCGAAATAGTTACGCACTACTCATATAGTTATGCAACACAGGTTGTAATTTTGGATGATGCGGGGAAAATAAAAAAAATAGTTGCCTCACACGATGCCGGCAAAATTATTAATCCATCTTTGTTCGAGGGACAAATTCAAGGTTCCGTGCATATGGGACTCGGTTACGCAGTCAGCGAAGAATTAGTTCTTGAAAACGGAAGACCAACAACAACAAACCTTAGATTGATGGGAATTCTACGTGCAAGGGAAATGCCCGAAGTTGAAGTAATCGGTGTTGAAGTCCCGGATCCGAACGGACCATTTGGTGCAAAAGGAGTTGGAGAAATCGGGCTTGTACCTACTGCAGCCTCTGTTGCCAACGCCTTTTATCAATATGATGGAACACGTTATTATAAATTACCGATAAAAGTAAGGGAGAAACGTGGAAGGTGAAACGTCAAATGTGAAATGTGAAACGTGAGATGAAAGACAAATGAGCAATTATATGCTGTCTTTAATCCTATTATAATCGGATGGAGTATCGATATCTTGAAATATTAAATCCGTACAACATACCCAGTATTTCCTCTTGATTTCAGAATTACGTTGTAAATCTCTTAAACTCGTTATCCCCTTTTCATCTAAAATGATTCTGCGGACATTACTATCAAACAATAACGGATGTCCCTTCCTTTCCTTAAACACCGGCTGAATCCAATTATAATTGTAATCTATTTCATTAATGAAAGAATGATAGAATTTCAGTTCAAGTCCCGGCTGGTCAATAAAATGGTAAAGGAACCAATCGGATTCCGTTGCGGATTTTAATCCCGCTTGTAAAGAAGAAAACATACCTGATTCATAATCGGCATTGTGAACAACTTCAATTCGTGAACCATACTCAGAAAGATTTAAGTCGATTGTATTACAAACTTCGCCGTCCTTGTAACCGGTAACGACAAAAATATTATCACAGACCGAAAGAAGTTTTTCTGTTATAATAACTACGAAAGGTTTACCATCGATTTCTAGTAACGGTTTAAATCGCTTCATTCTGCCGGATAAACCTGCGGCAAGAAGTAGACCGGCGATCTTCATTTAACTTTAAGTTTTTTTAGGATTAAATCAATATCCGGTTCGATTGGTTCGGGTAATTTAACAATACGCTGCGCCGATTCGATATCTTTTAGTCCGTGTCCAGTAAGCATCAGAACAACAATATCTTTACTGCGAATATTTGTCTTATACTTTAAGAATCCCGCATATGAAGCTGCGGAAGAAGGCTCGCAAAATATTCCGCTTTTTTCCGACAGATATTTTTGGGCTTTCAAAATTTCATTATCCGAAACTAGAATAACATCGCCGTTTACTCTTTTTAAGCTGCTGACAGAAGAATAACCGTTACGTGCTGCATCTACCGAAATGGAATCAGCGATTGTTGAGGCTTTATAATTCAGATTAAAAACATTTTTATTGAAAGCGTCGTGAATAAATCTGCTGCCTTTTGATTGAACACCAATTATCCGGGGAATTCTTTTTATCAATCCTAAAAACTTCAAATCAAGAAATCCTTTGATCAGTCCATCCAGGCAAACGCCATCGCCAACCGAGATGAATACAAAGTCAATATCTTTTTTCAATTGAGTTATTAATTCAAATGCGGCGGTTTTCTTCCCTTCTATTGTCATCGGGTTGTATGCAGTGTTGCGGTTTAAATAGCCGGTTACTTCAGAAAACTTAAGAGACAAATCGAAGGCTTTATCGTAATTCCCTTTAATCGGTATTAGAGTGGCACCATACTGCAAACACTGTATCAGCTTAGCTTTCGGAGCAGAAGATGGTAGGAAAATGAAAGTCTTTTGTCCCGCGGCAGCAGCAATCCCCGACATCGAAGAAGCCGCATTTCCTGTTGATGCAAGAGCGATGTTATTCAGTTTAAACTTATTTGCAAATGCGGAAACAAGAAACGACGCTCTATCTTTGTACGAGCCGGTTGGATTAGTACCATCAAACTTTAGAAACAGATTGCTATGCCCGGATTCCTTTTCAATATTTCCTGCCTTGATGAGTGGAGTATTCCCAACCGGTAGATTTGGAAAGAATTTTCGTCCTACCGGCAAATAATCGTGAATATCAAAATCATCGAATGCTTTTTTACTGTTTTTCAAATTTGCAGGAAGTTGAACTTTAAGCACACCTTTTAATGGTTTCCCTTCAAGATCATTTTCCCTGCATTGCGGACATAGCATCAAATCCTTTTTGATTGCATAAACTGATCCGCAGTTGTCACAAATGTAAGTAAATGTATTTTTCATAATCTGTTTATATCAGTTTAATCTGTGTTCTATCCCAAGGTTACATTGTCAAAGCCATAATCGCTTTTGCAGTATGAAGCCGGTTTTCCGCCTCATCAAATACAATTGAAATATCGGGGTTGTCGAGTATTTCATCCGTAACTTCATTATTTCTATCTGCCGGAAGTGCGTGCATCAACTTGACATTTTTATCTGCGAGTTTAATTCTTCTGTCATCGCAAATCCATGATTTATATTTACCGAGATTGGCTTTCATCTCTTTTTTGCACTCTTCTTCATTCTGTAAATAATGGTCGACATCATAAAAACCGAACCCACCCCAGTTTTTCGGAACAACTATTTGAGCACCTTCAAATGCCCCGTCCATATCGTTAGTAAAGCGTAAACTACCGCCTCCCTCTTTCGCATTCTGCATTGCTTTGTCAACAATGTTTTTGCTCAAAGGAAATTCTTTTGGGTGAGCAACTGTAACGTTAATACCGTAGCGGGGGAATAACAATATTTGTGTTTGCGGAACAGACAACGGTTTGCTGTGTGTATCAGCATAAGCCCATGATACGGTAACATTCAAACCTTTCGTATCTCTTCCGAAGTGCTCAAAGATTGTCATTAGGTCTGCAAGTCCCTGAAATGGATGATAAATATCATCCTGCAGCGACATAACAGGTTTGGTTGAGTGTTGAGCCATTTCGGCGAGGTATTTTTGTCCGATTCCGTAGAAACAGTTACGGCAGGCAATTCCGTGTCCCATTCTTGAGAGAATTATGGCAGTATCTTTCGCAACTTCACCGTGAGTAATTTGCATTTTATCAGGAGTAAGGTCATGTGCATGACCTCCAAGCTGCGTCATTCCGGCTTCCATAGAGTTGCGTGTTCTAGTTGATTGCTCGAAGAACATCATGAATAGTGTTTTGTGCGGAAGGTGAAGGGTCAGCTCTTCAGCGTAGAATTTTTTCTTTAAGTCGAATGATGTCTCAAATACTATATCCAGTTCTTCTTTAGTCCAATTGTCTTCTGTTAAGAAGTGTTTTTTCTTTAGTTGTGATGTCATTGTTTTTTTCCTTTAAATTTTATTAAAATTTATCTTCACCGCTAAGGCGCAGAGTTAGAAGTTATTTTTGCGCCATTATGAATTTTCCTTATTCATTTCTTTGCGTCTTAGAAATAATCAGTAATTCAAAACAAACGCAGTATAGAATGCCGCGGCTTTACTCAAGTGTTCAACCGGTACTTTCTCATCCGGAGCGTGCGCGAGTACTTCGTTACCGGGACCAAACCCGATAACCGGGATTCCGTAATAACCGTTAATAGTAACACCGTTTGTAGAGAAAGTCCATTTATCCACTACAGGATTTTTGCCGAACAAAGAAGTAAAAACCTCTACTCCTTTTTTTATTACAGGATGATTCTCTTCAAGTTTCCAGGTAGGATAATATTTTTCCATTCCGTATTCGTAACCGGTAAATCCTTTCTCTTTATATTCAAGTAAATGCACTTTAGCATTGAAATCCTTAACAATTTCTTCCACTTGTGATAAAGCAAGTTCTTTATCTTCGCCCCAGGTCAATCTTCGGTCAAGGTGTATTTTTGCATAGTCTGATACAGCACAGAGAGACGGACTGGAAGATTTGAATTCGGTAACTGTAACAGTTCCTTTCCCAAGGAATTCATCGAAGAGTAATCTTTCATTCAGTTTTTCAATTTCCAAAGCAGCTATGGACGCCATATAAATTGCATTCTTTCCTCTTTCCGGTGCGGAACCGTGTGAAGAAACGCCGAAGAATTCAACTTCGATTTCCATTCTACCTCTATGACCCCTATAAATATTTAAGTTTGTCGGCTCTGTAACTATCACTACATCCGGTTTCATTTTTTCTTCTTCAACAAGATATTTCCAGCAAAGTCCATCGCAGTCTTCCTCCATTACCGTTCCGGTTACTAAAAGAGTTACATCTTCCGGGAAACCGATTTCCTTTAATATTTTTCCCGCAGTAATAGCTGCAACCGGACCGCCTTTTTGATCAACGGAACCGCGTCCATGAACAAACCCATCTTTGATTTCACCGCCAAGCGGATCAAAACTCCAGTTTTGAAGATTGCCTAAATCAACCGTATCAATGTGCCCGTCAATTGCAATTATTTTTTTACCGTTACCGATTCTCCCGATAACGTTTCCGAGTTTATCAATTCTGACTTCATCAAACCCTGCTTCTTCCATTTGACGTTTCAGTTCATTAACAACACCTTCTTCCTGTGTACTTAATGATTTTTGCCTTATAACCTTTGAAAGATTCTCTGCGGTATATGACTCATATTTTTTTGCGAGTTCGTTAATTGTGTTGTACTTATTCATGATTTTTCTCTGTCTGCTTTTTCTGTTTTCTTAAATTGTTGAAATAGTTTCTTTCCCGCCACCAAAATATCTTTATATACTTCAGGTTCGTCAATACCGATAAGTTTTTTCTCTTTCATTAAAAACTTTCCGTTTTGAACTACTGAATGAATCTGCGAATCAAGCATCCCGTATATATAATGTCCCCAAAAATTATTTTCACCGAAAGGTGTAGGTGGGATATAATCGTGTATAATAAAATCTGCTCTGTCATTTTCGTTTAGAGTTGAGAAGTCGGGAAAATATTGCTTGACAAAATCTATCTGAGAAAAGTAAATATTGATTATCCTATTGAAAGTGTCCTCAAATGAAAAACCGGAATGACGCATTAATAGAAATATTAGTTTTAGCGACTTCGCCGGATTTGCATGCATTCCATCCGTTCCGCAAAGAATGGGGAGTTTATTTGGAATCATTTTGAAGTTATTAATCCCTACTGAATTATTCAGATTTGATTCCGGGTTAAATGCAACCGCACTTCCGTATTTAAGGATTTTATTGTATTCATCTTTAGTTAGATGGATAGCATGTGAAAGAATGCTTTTTGAATTCAGCAGTTTGTAATCAATAAGTCTTTGAAGTGGTAGTTTGCCGAATTTCTTTCTACTCAATACTCTATCGGCAGCATCTTCACAAAGATGGATATGTATACCAATGTCGTTTTTTGAAATATAGTCGGATACTTTTTTTAGAGTTGTATCTTCAAGTGTAAATGAAGCATGCAATCCGAACATACTTTTAATGTTGCCGCCGGTTTCATTTTCAAAGAACCGGATATTTTCATTCAGGCTATTTATTGAAAACTCTTCGCCGTTTCTATCGGTGGTTTCAAAACAAAAGACTCCTCTCAGATTGTGCTGCTGCACTACATCGGCAATTTGCTTCAAACTTTCTTTTGAATATAGAGGTGAAGAATGATGATCAAAAATGTAAGTTACACCATTACTGATCGATTCAATTACTGCCATCTTTGCCGAGGCTTCGATCATTTTCAGATTTAGTGAACGGTCAAGTTTCCACCAGAGACTATCAAGTATATTATAAAAAGAATCTGCAGCACCTGAAACTTGCAGCCCTTTTGAAAGACGGGAATAGATATGCTCGTGAAAATTTACATTCGGGATTGTAATTACTCTTCCGCCCGCATTAAAGGAGTTATCAATTTTATTACCGGAATTATTTAAGTACTTATTGAAATCGACTTTTTGAATGGATTTTATCTTCCCCTTTTCAATGATGAGGTTTCCGAAAACAGGTTTAATTGTTCGATTGCTTATAGAACAGATCCATGCATTTGAAATTATTGTACTCATTATTTACACTCCACAAATTTTCCGTAACCTGTTTTACCGAAGAATTTTTTCGCTCTGTCCATTATCATCTTCCCTCTTAAAAAAGTTTTC
>Ga0208244_101705_pt1 | contig 10491 bp, 4 predicted proteins | sample SubbioCR12Aug_5A_FD_184828 | JGI IMG/M metagenome (GOLD analysis project Ga0208244, IMG submission 184828) | Serpentinite rock and fluid subsurface biosphere microbial communities from McLaughlin Reserve, California, USA - CR12Aug_5A (SPAdes) | ecosystem: Environmental > Terrestrial > Deep... | reverse complement strand
ATTCCTTGCCCATCAATTCGGCTTTGCAGTGATGATGCGCGTAGCGTTCGGCTTCTATCTCGCCGCCACCCTCCTGCGCGTGTGGATGGCGACCAACGAACGCTTCAAACCCGTCCGCGACGCGGTCAAACCAACCTTCAGCGGTTTCAAACAGCAGATCACCGCCATCTTCACCCTGCTTCTTGGCGGCGGCATCCTCACCTGGATCTGGGTCACAGACGCCGTCGGCGACTCGTCCTACAATCTCATCGACCAACTCTTTCCCATCTACCTTTCGAACATCGGCAACCTCAACCTAAGTCAGATCGGCATTGTCAACGCGGCGATCGGCGTCGCCGCCATCCTCGCCGCTCCGTTCGCGGGCGCGTTGGTGGATAAACTCAGCGAACGATTAACAATGGTCATTGGCTTTGCGCTGAACGGGCTGGGCTTGTTCACATTGCTCAATTCCGACACGTTCATCGGGTTCATCCTCGCCATGGGTTTCTTCGGGCTTGGCTCGGGCAGTCTCTTCCCCGCCTATCAATCACTCATCTCGAAAGTCGTCCCCGAAGAAAAGCGCGGACTGGCATTCGGCTTCTTCGGCACGTCACTCGGTCTGCTCTCCCTGCCCATGCCGTGGATCGGCGCGCAACTCTGGGAACGCATCTCGCCCCAAACCCCGTTCTGGGTGGTGCTGACAGCCAGCCTCATTTCGATCTCAGTGGTTTGGATGAAATTCAAACTCCCCAAAGCGGACTCCGCGCCTCAACCCCAACCTTGAAGTTGATTCTGTTTACACAAGCCGAATCACATCCCATGCCTTTTGTTGTACAATTGCGTCATAGGAGATACCATGAGCGACTTCCTCGCATTTCTCAATACCGCCAACCTCGATACGTTGACGAAAATCCCCGGCATGGACACATCCACTGCCGGGCAAATCATCAGCGCGCGCCCGTTCGAATCCGCGGACGATGCGCTGACAGTGGATGGCATGAATGAGTCCCTGATCGCGGAGATAAAGTCCTTTGCCGAGGAAAAGGAATCAGAAAACAGAGCCATGATCCCCGTCGAGGAAGAGGCGCTGTCCGCGCCCATCGAGAAGAAAGAGCCCGAGCGTGAACCGGTCAAAGAGGGCGAGTCGTTCCTGTCGCGTCTGGGGCGGGCGTTCGTCAGTTTTTTGAGAGCCCTGCTGAGATTGATCCTGATCGCGGCGTTGATCGTGATAGTCGGGTCGGGTTTGTATTACGGCTTGCCCTACATCCAGCGGACGTTCATTGCGCCCGTGGAGCGCAACACCGCCGAAATTCAAGGCATGGAAGCGGAGATCGCGTCGCTGCAAACGCAGTTGAACGAGATGAAAACCCGTGTGGACGCGCTTGAGTCGTCCGTCGAGGCGCACACGCTTTCGATCCAAAAACTGGAGGAGATGCAGAGCGCGCTCGAAACCGAACTGCGGACGAATGACAGCCGGGTGCTGATGGAGTTGAAACAGGAAGTGATGTACACCCGCGCCCTGGATATTCTGGCGCGTGCGCGGCTGTATCTGGCGCAGAGCAATTTCGGCTTGGCAAAAGCGGATGTGCAATCCGCGCGCGACCTGCTGGCGGAATTACAAAGCGAAAAACAGGATGCTGCGTTGACACAAGCCATTGCACGGCTTGATCTGGCGCTCGGCAACCTGCCCGATTTCCCCGTCGTTGCTTCGGGTGATCTGGAGATCGCGTGGCAGATTTTGTTATCTGGTGATGTGCCGCCTACGCCTACACCAGTCCCGCCGACTGCAACACCCGAACCAACATTGGAAGTCACGCCGACAGCAACTCCGTAAAATTTGGAACTCCGAGAAAAAAATCTCGGAGTTCTTTTTTGGATGATATTTGCGCCCGAGACGGGTATAATTTTTGCAGGTCATCATTTTTTAGGAGAAGATTTATGGCGGACCAACAAAAATTATACTTTGAAAAACTTTATCAAATAAGAAATGACACTGCTACAAGGTTGATGAACGATTTTGCAGTGGGTAATATGTGGGACAGTGTAGTTCAGAAATACTCTGATCAAGCACATTTTATCTATGAATTGCTGCAAAATGCCGACGACTCAAAAGCAACAAAATCAGCGTTTAAACTAACAAACGAGGGGCTTTACTTCAAACATAATGGCAGAAAACAGTTTTGGATTTCAAATCCCAAAACAGAAAAAGAAGACCAAGAAAAGAACCAACTTGGCGACATAAACGCTATTACCGCCGTTGCGCGGTCAAATAAAGATCAATCATCTATTGGCAAATTTGGCGTGGGTTTCAAAGCCGTGTTTCAATACACAAAAACGCCGCATATTTACGACCCTAATTTCTGCTTTAAGATTGAGCGTTTTATTGTCCCTGTGAAATTAGAAAACGATTTGCAAGGCAGAAAAACAAGCGAAACAGTTTTCTATTTTCCGTTTGACAAAGAAGGAATGCCCGCTGAAAAAGCATATTCCGATATTTTGGAAAAGTTAAAAAAACTGGGTTATCCAACTTTGTTTCTCGCTAATTTACAGAAGGTTTCGTGGGAAACCGACAACGAAAGCGGCAATTATCTCAAAGAAATAAAAGACGAAAATGCAGTTTGCCAAACATTAGAACTTTTGCAGAAAATTAACTCAAATATAAGCGGCGAAAAAATAATACTTTTTACTCGTTCCATTGAAAATCAAAACCATACTTATTCCATTGGCTATTTTCTTGACGAAAAAGGAAATTTGACCCCAAAAAATATTCCTGCTTTTTGCTTTTTCCCCACCAAAGAAACAACAAATTTGAATTTTATTCTTCATGCGCCGTTTTTGCTGACCGACAGCCGCGAAGGAATAAAGCATTTTGAGAGCCACAATGCAGACATGGTCAATTTACTGGCTCAACTAGCCGCAGACAGTTTGTTGATTCTTAAGGATTCAAAACTGATTGACGATGACATCATCAAGATAATTCCTTATGAACAACCTGCGGAGTTTTTTAAGCCGTTTTACGAGAAGATAAAAGAAAAACTGCAAACCGAAGATATTTTGCCGTCTTTGAATGGGGAATATGCAAAAAAAGAAAATGCCTATTGGGCGGACACCCCTAATTTAACAGATTTATTTTCAAATAGACATCTTGCTCAATTAGTTGGCAAGTCCGAGGCGAAATGGGTTTTCACATCTATTGATAGAAGAAGCGTCAAGGAGATTACAGAATATATTGATGGCGGCAGTGAAACTTCGTTGAACAAAAAAGAGCCGAACTTAATCAAATCAAATTTAGATTTTGAAAATAAAATTACGGGGATGATAAACGCTGATTTTATTCGGAAACAATCATTTGATTGGCTGCACACCTTTTATGAATATCTGTCCGAACGTAAATCATATCAAGAGAAACTTAAAACTAAACCCATTTTCCTCGATACAGAAAAAAATGCAGTTGCGGCTTTTGAGCAAAACGGAAAAGAATTACATGAAGTTTTGTTTTTACCAACGGACGACACAAATTCACCTTATAAAACCATCCACCTCGAATTGCTGAAAAATGAAAAATCAAAAGAATTTATCAAAAACTTTGGAATAAAAAAACCAAGTTTGAAAGATGAAATTTACAACCATATTTTGCCGCTATATGCGAACGACGGCGAAATTGACGCTGAAACACACTTCAAAAAGTTTTTCAAATATTGGAAAGAAGAAGGGCGTCCCGAAGATATTATTGACCTGATAAAGGATAAAGAGTGTGTCTCCTATATAACCGAAGCAGACGGAAACAACCATCGTGATAAAGCAGACGTAATCTATTATCCGTCTGACGATTTAAGAAAATATTTTTTTTCAAAACCCGATACAAAATTCGTTGATTTAGAGAATTATTACAAATTTATCACTGATGAAAATGACAGAAAACTTTTGAAAGAGTTCTTGCTGAAATTAGGAGCGAACGAGTTGCCGAGAATCTTGGAAAGAGAAATTACCGATTGGGAAGAAAAAAGAGAATTAAACCTCAATCCCGGAACTCATAGACACAGAATTCGTAGAGAAACAACAACCGATAAAATAATTGATGGAAGTAAAGAGATTATTGAGAATCTTGACGATGAGAAATCATTGCTATTATGGAGTTACTTAGGAAAACTACAACATTCTGAATTGAGAGGCGAACATAGATATTTCTATCGCTCCCCACGATACCAGTTTTTTGAATCAACAACATTAACTCATTTAAAAAACACAAAATGGCTTCTCTCACACAACAGTGAATTTGTCGCCCCACACGAAATCGCAATCAATGAATTGGCAGAAGGGTATGAGAGAAATAAAGAACTTGAAGAATTATTGGGATTTAGGCCTTTGGCAGTATTGACCGAAGAACAGCAAAAATTAAAATTTCTCGAAGAAAATAATATTGACTTAGACGATTTAAGAGAGTTCAAAGCGTGGAAAGAACGGCAGATCACCACATCCACAAGTTCGAGCAGTTATTCAAGCGATGTTGACAATAATGAAAAATACAACAAGGAAAACGCAGAACAAACGCCTACCGACAAAACCATAAGAAAAATCAAAGAAATAATTACAAAAAATCAGCATCAAGGGATTGCGGGCCAAATTCCCAATGACGGTAGTGGTAATACTGATGAAGAAACGGACGAAGATGTTTACACAAAACCTTCTATTGATTTCGAGAAAAAGAAAAAGCAGTTGGGAGATAAAACGGCAGCAGAAATTGAAAAACTTACTACAATAGAAGAACTTATTCGAATTGCCGCAGAAAGTAAAAAATACTCCTTCATGTGGTTTAAGGCATTGCTAAAATTAGAGATACTGGAGAGCGCTGAAAGCACAGCCTCAAAGAATAAAGAAATTTCTATTAAATTCGGAAAAGTTGAATTAGAACAAGGCACAACTAAAACACTTATTCTTAGCCAACCGAATAGATACATTCCGCCACATATAGAAGAATTTTCCGATGTTCCTATAAAATTTGACAATAACAGTGTTATAGCAGAATCGTTTAACGTTAAGGATTACTCATTAAAGGCAAAATTAAAATCCGCAGATGAAATTCAAGGAATGGATCTGGCAGAAATAAAAGAAGCAACTATTAGCGTGAAAAGTGCAGATTTTTTATTCGAAGAATTACAGAACTGTATAAATTCGCTCAAGTTCCAAGATGATGATAACTTAAAAGAAAAATTACCTGAAAATTTAGAGTTTGTATTTGGCCCTCCCGGAACAGGTAAAACAACATATTTGGCAAAAAATATCCTTGTTCCGATGATGGAAAAAAATGAGAATTGCAAAATTCTTGTACTTACTCCAACAAATAAAGCCGCTGATGTTTTGTCTAATCGGATTATGGAGCAAAAGGCAAATTTTCAAAATTGGTTAGTTCGTTTTGGTTCAAGCACAGACGAAACCATAGAAAAAAATGGTGTTCTAAAAGATCGCTCCTTCAATTTACTAAGTTTATCTAAATCAGTTGTTGTTACAACAATGGCAAGATTTACTTACGACACCTTTGTAAAAAATCAATTTGGCTCTGAGAAACTTTATGATATTAAATGGGACTACATTGTCATTGATGAAGCGTCAATGATTCATTTGCCCAGCATTATTTTTGCATTGCACAAACAGAAGCCCAAAAAATTCATTATAGCAGGCGATCCGTTTCAAATCGGACCAATTGCAAAAATCAAACAGTGGAAAGATGAAAATATCTATACAACTGTTGAACTTGATAAACCTGATTCTTTTGTAAATCCACAAACCCGCCCGCATAATTACCATGTTGTCAAATTAGGAACTCAATTTAGAAGTGTTGAAGCGATTGGCGAACTGTTCAGCAAATTTACTTACAATGGAAAATTAGAACATAACAGAAAAAACGACGTGTCGCAGAAATTAAAAATAAACGAACGTGAGTTGAAATCATTGAACTTTATAAAATTTCCTGTGAGTAAATACGAGAGCATATATAGATCCAAGCGATTAAACAATTCATCTAGTTATCATATTTATTCAGCAATTCTTACTTTTGAATTCGGGAAATATATCGCTTCTAAAATAACGTACGGCAGCAAAGCAAACCCTTACAGAATCGGGATTGTTTCACTGTATCGGATTCAAGCAGATGTTGTGAATAAATTGATTGTTTCTCATAAATTTCCTGAAAATATTGAAATTCAGGCAGGTACGGTTCACGGATATCAGGGGGACGAATGCGAAACAATTATTTGTTTATTTAACACTCCACCCAAAATCAGCCGCTCGCCTGATTCATTTGTGAATAAACAAAATATTCTCAATGTTGCAATAAGCAGAGCAAAAGATTATTTATTTGTTCTTCTACCCAATAATGAAACAGAAGGTATTGAAGATTTATATAAAATTAATCGAATAGAGGAAATTGCAAAAACTGATCCAGAAAATTATTTTGAGCAACAAGCGTCAGAAATTGAAAGCATAATGTTTAATGCAAACAATTATATTGAGCAAGTTACATTTTCAACAACTCATCAAAATGTAAATGTATATTCGGAAGTTGAGAAATTTTATGAAGTCCGTTATGGAGAAGATGCAATAGACATTCAAATTAAGCCAAAGAATTTACTAACATGAGCTTGACGTGTAGGGTGGGTTTACAACCCGCACTTTATATTTTTTATCGTCGCGCTTCACGTCCACATCTGGGCGATTAGCACGACCTCCATGGGTGTTATAATTTTGAAAACAAATTATCTTAATTAATCTTGAAGGGTTAACCTTACAATTAGGAGAAACTTACATGGCGCAAAAAATTATTTTCGGAACGGACGGCTGGCGCGGAGTCATCGCAGAGGATTACACATTCGACAATGTCCGTCGCTGTACACAGGGATTTGCAGCCTACATGCTTTCGCAAGGCAAACAGGGACAATGGATCGTGGTCGGTTACGATATGCGTTTTGGCAGTGAGCATTTCGCCGCCGCGGTTGCGGAAGTGCTGGCGGGCAACGGTTTGAAGGTGTATCTCACCGACAGCGCGACCCCGACCCCGGTTATTGCCTATGCGGTTGTAAATAAAAAAGCCGCCGGCGCAATTAATGTCACCGCCAGCCATAATCCGCCGACGGATAACGGTTTCAAAGTCCGCAATGAGACGGGCGGCGCAATCGACCCCGAGGGATTGAAACAGATCGAAGGCGGAATCCCGGACGACATTAAAGATGTGAAGCGAAAAAATTACAAGGAAGCCGAAGCCGCAGGCGAGATCGTCAAATTCGATGCCGCCACGCCGTACATCGAGCATCTCACGCGCGATGGACTGATCGACCTGCAACCCATCAAAGATGCTGGCTTGACCGTCGTTGTCGACTCGATGTGGGGCAATGGCGCGAACTGGTTCACCCGCTTGCTTGCAGGTGGAAAAACGAAAGTGATTGAAATCCACAACGAGCGCAACCCGTCCTTCCCTGAGATGAAGCGCCCCGAACCCATCCGCCCGAATATTGATGTGGGGTTGAAGGCGACAGTGGAAAACAAAGCCGATGTGCTGTTGATCCTGGACGGCGACGCAGACCGCTGCGGCATCGGCGACGAGAACGGCGAGTTTATCAATCAATTACGCGTGTATGCCCTGCTCGCCTATTACCTGCTCGAAATTCGCGGCGAGCGCGGCGACATCGTGAAGACGCTCTCCACAACAGGCATGTTGAATAAACTCGGCGAGATCTACGGCGTGCCTGTCCATGAGACGGGCGTGGGATTCAAATTCGTCGCGCCGAAGATGACCGAAACCAACGCACTCATCGGCGGCGAGGAAAGTGGCGGCTACGCCTTCCGCGGCAATGTCCCTGAACGCGATGGGATTCTGGCGGGCTTGTACATGCTCGATTTCATGGTCAGGACGGGAAAAAAACCGACCGAACTGCTCAAAGACTTGTTCGAAAAAGTCGGCGGAGAATATTTCTACGACCGCGTGGACAGTCCCTTCAGCGGCGACCGCGCCGCACGCGAGAAGATCATCATGGATAACAAACCGTCCACGTTGGGCGGGTTGAAAGTGACCGAACTGATCACCGTGGATGGCTTCCAATTCAAAATGGAAGACGGCGGCTGGATGTTGATCCGCTTCAGCGGCACGGAGCCGATCCTACGCGTGTACACCGAGACCCGTCACGCCGATAAGGTGCAGGCAATTTTGCAGGATGGTTTGAAGGTGGCGGGGATTAAGTAATCGTTGGAAAGTTAGAAGGTTTACAAGTTGGCAGGTTGGAATGTTCCAACCTGCCAACTTTTTAACTTGCAAACAATAGGTTTAGTTTCTGCGTTTTACAACAAACACCATTCCCAACAACGCGGGGAGCAGGAAGGCGCTTCCGCATAGGGGGTTGGAGGCGGCGGGCGACTCCGTCGGGGCGGGTTGCGCTTCGGGTGTGGAAGCAGGCTCGGGCGCGGGGAGAGGCGCTTCCATCGGGGCGGCAGGCTCGATCAGGAAGATGAAGTCATCGCCGTCGCGTTGGACTGCGTCAGGCACTTCCTCCGAAATGTGGATCAGGATGAATTTGGCGTCTTCGTTGCCGGGGTCGAGCGAGCGGACGGTTTGCAGTTCGCGCAGGATGACGGGCATCAACTCGGTGGGGACAGGCTGTTTTTCGAGAAGCATGAACAGGTAGTAATCCCACATCAGCCAGCCGTAATTGAGATGCATGGATGCTTCGCCCGGCTGGCGCATGAGATGGTTTTCGTATGCCGCTTTTGCCAGTTCGTACATTTCAACCTGATGGGGATAGTGGAACACACTGCCCCTCGGACTGTAAAGGATGCGCCAATAGGACTCCGCCAGCACGCCCCATGCCCCCGCGTCGTTCGGGTCGGCGGCGGTTTGCGCGGATGCATCCAGGATCGTTTGCCAGAGCAACGGCGCGATGAGCGAGACTTCGATGTTGTGCTCCCAGGTCGGCTCGAAGTCCTGCGCCTGCCAGCGGATCTCGTTCCCGCTCAAGGTCACATCCCAGTTTGGCTGGTCGAACCCGAGCATTCCCAATGTGAAGACATTTTTCTCGTCCACTGCGTAGGGGAAACGCGCGATGATCTCGGCGCTGCCGATGGTGCCATTCCAGCCCGCGCCGGTTTCCATGATGTATTTGAAGGATTGACGCGGAAATTCGCCAAAGCCGTTGGAAGTATAGGCAACTTCGATGACGACATCTTCATTGGGAGGGAAGGCGACATCGAAGACCGTCCACGGGAGTTCCTCACGTTCGGGATAGGAAAACGGCGCTTCGGTCCGGACGGCGGGCATGTCCCTGCGGGTCGTCGGCACAGCCTGCCCATTGACTTTGGCTTCGATGGACGGGATCTCAGGGAAATCCATCCAGCCGTCGGTCGAGCCATCGAAGAAGGAGAGCGGGAAGCGGACTTGCATCCGTTCCTCGCTGGCGCCGAGATTGCGCATGGTGAAGACCGCGACGGTTTCCGCGACGGCTTTCTGCGCATCGGACGGGTCGGCGGAGATGGTCAGCGTCACGGTCTCTGCGACCATGCGAACCTGCGTGGATTCCTCCCCGGGCAGCAGGGTGACGCCCGGCGGCATTTCGGGCGGGGCAATGTCCGCGCGGACGGCTGGGGAATGCGAAAGGGTAAACAGGAGCGAAAGACACAGGGAAAACAGAACCAGATTTCTTTTCATTTTTTATCTCCTCAATGGTTTTTCACGAATATACATAGCGCGGGCGCATCGGTCAATTGGGCAAAAGTACCAGTCAAAGGCGGTATAATTTGGGATATGGACTTCGGGAATGGCATCAAATACGACGACGGTATGCTCCCCGAATATGATTTTTCGGGCAAAAAAGTCGTGCGTGGAAAGTATTACCGCGATCTGCAAAAAGGGTACACTGTCCGTATCCACAATGAAGACGGCTCCATTACTGTCCAGCATTTTGGACCAATGGTCAGACTCGAACCCGATGTAGCAGAATACTTCCCCGATGCTGAAAGCGTCAACAATGCCTTGCGAACTTTGATCGCGCTTGTCCCTGAGAAGAAAATCGGCGAGAAAAAAGCAAAATACAAGGTCAGCAAAAAATCCACAAAACGAGTCGCCGCCAAAAAATAGGCGGCTTTTTTCAACCTGACACGTGGAACGTGACACTTGAAACTCACAGACACCCACTGCCACCTCGACTATCACAAATTCAACGCCGACCGCGCGGACGTGATCCGACGCGCAAATGAAGCGGGGGTGGGAAAAATTCTGGTTCCAGCGCTCCACCACAAGTCCAGCAAAGAGGCGGTGCGGCTGGCGGAGTCAAATCCAGGCGTGTATGCGGCGGTCGGGTTCCATCCAACCGATCTGGAGGATTTCTCTGAAAAAGCGTTTCAGGAAGTGAAGGAACTTGCCAGCCATCCAAAGGTCGTTGCCATCGGCGAGATCGGCATTGACTATTACTGGGTGAAGGAACCCGAAAAACGCGCGTTCCAGCATGTTGCGTTGAGACGGCAATTGCAGTT
>Ga0208244_101704_pt1 | contig 10501 bp, 4 predicted proteins | sample SubbioCR12Aug_5A_FD_184828 | JGI IMG/M metagenome (GOLD analysis project Ga0208244, IMG submission 184828) | Serpentinite rock and fluid subsurface biosphere microbial communities from McLaughlin Reserve, California, USA - CR12Aug_5A (SPAdes) | ecosystem: Environmental > Terrestrial > Deep... | reverse complement strand
GCGGTCTCTTCGGCGTCGAGGACGCCGTTCGTGTTCGAGTCCCGCCCGAAGGCGACCTCGACGCGGTTGGAGGGCGTCCCCGCGGGCGAGAGCGTCAGCCGCCAGTTCCGCCCGGACGCCGCCGGGAGCGCGAACGTCGCCGAGGTCTCGCGGTCGGCGAACCACGGCTCGCCGAGGCCATTCACGGTGACACGTTCTGCGGCGCGGACACCGCAAGCGAGACAAGATGCAAGCAAAGCCGCTCGTGCGGTGCGGCGTGAACATCCCGGTGTCGGGTTGGACTTTCTCACGGTCTTCACTCCCCTTTTACATGCGAAGGGCGCGAACCCCACCTGTGTCTCCATAGAGGCACCGCCAAGCGCCCACAGCGAAACACGAGGGCGGGGCCGCGCCACAGGGGCGCGTCCCCGCGCAATCTCGCTTCGCTGAAAGCGTCGGAACAAAATTCCGACAAGGCGGTTTTCTATGGAAGCTCAATGCGCGAAAGCGCAAAATCACAGATAAATTGGATGTCGCTCTTTACATGACGGTTTCTCGAATCCTCTCACATGATTAAACAGAACATTCAGACCATATCGCATTGCCTGTTCCCGATGCAAGGCGTATTTTGCGCAAGACAAAGACATGTGCGATGCTGGACAGCCCACACTACCGATATTTCAGAACGTATGATCGGCACAACTTCCATCTCGTGATAGTTGCGCTGATTTTTCCGTCCAGCTGAACCAACAACCAGACACTGATTGCGACGGACAAACCTTAAGGCCCCGCAGGAGGCCGGTAGATGAACGAGTCCCAGTAGCGGCGGTCGAGGTCGTAGGGATCGACGGAGGCGTTGTCGATATCGAACGTCTCGGGAAGGATGCCGTAGCGCACCATCTCGCGCAGGTACTCCGGGCGCGGGCGGAAACCGGGCATGTCGAAGCGCTTGATCTCGTCGAGCCGCTGACGCCCCGCGTCGATCATCGCGTGCAAGGCGCGGTAGCCGGGATCGGAAGTGTCCGCGAACACGGCGGCGCCCTCCGCGCCTGCGCAGAGGCCGAGCCCGCCCGCGGCCTTGGCGAGCGGGGCGCGAAGATAGAGCGATTTCTCGGGGCGCGTGAGGTTGAAGAGCGCGTGGCGGTTGTGGCGGAGGCGCGGGTCGTCCATGTCCGGCATCCAGAAGCTGAGACCGTTCTCGTCGCTGAGCGTGCGCGGCAGGGGCTTGCGTTCTTTCGTGTGGCAGGCGGCGCAGCGGGCCTCGAAAACCGGCTGGGCGGCGCGGGTCGCGGGCCACTCGCCGTCGTTTTCGAGGATCTGGTGGTTCTGCTGGTAACCGCCGATCATGCCGCAGCCGAGCGCCGCGTAGGTGCCCGGATAAGGGGCGCTGGCGTCGAGCCAGAGGGCCACGGCGGCGACATCCTGCGGCGGGGGTTTGACGCCGTGATGGGAGCCGTCGAGCTTCTTCATGAGCGGGCTGCCGCCGCTGCCGAGCGCGTACGGGGCGTAGTTGCTCTTGGCGTAGTTGCGCCCGTCGGCGATCTGGCGCCAGACCACGAGCGCGTAATACCCCATCGAGAACATCGGGCCGCGGTCGCCGCAGAGATCAACGCCGCCCTTGCGGTCGTCAGGGTTGTGGCAGCGGACGCAGTGGCGGTCGAGCACGGGCTGGACGTGACGCGGGAAGTCGGGCACGTCGAACGCGCGGTCGGCGGCGTCGATGACGGAGGGTTTGCGGCGGGCGGCGGAGACCGCCCCGGCGGAGGCATACGGGCGCGGCGCACTGGAGCGCGGCTCGTGGCAGCCGGTGCAGCCCTGATACTCGCCGGGCATGACCTGCGTGAAGCTCTGCATGCGTTTGACGGCGCGGCCCTGCGCGTCGAGCGCGATGAAGAAGACGGGCCGCAGCGCGGGCACGGCGAAATGCGCTGAGCCGTCGGCCTCGACCGGCACGGTGCCGAGCACGCGCGGCAGGGTGAAGGTGCCGACGTAGCTGAGCGGATCCATGCCGCCGGTGAAGTTGATCGGCTTGGGCAGGGATTCGAGGATCATCAGTTTCTTGACGGTGCCGGGTGCGACATCGGCCATCTGGCGGCCCTCGTAGACGTTTTCGAGAAAGAAGACGCCGTCGGGCTGCGAGAGGTCGGTCTTGTCGGCGATGACCGGCTCGCGGGGGCGCGGCAGAAGCGGGCGGGGCTCGTGCAGCCAGCACTCCTTGAACTCGGGAGGCAGGGTGTAGAGCACCTTCTCGGTGCCGTCATTGTCCATGAGCACGAGGTCGCGGTCGCGCGCGGCGATGAAAAGGTCTTCGGCAAGCGCCCACGGGTCGCGGAAGGAGGCGGATTTGCTGACGCGGCGCAGGTTCTGCTTGGCGTCGGGGCCTTGCTTGGCGCAGACGCGCGCGACGAAGCCGCGGTGCTCGACGCTGCCGTGGCCGGGCGAGTCGATGAAGAGCACGTCGGTGCTGCCGGGGATGGGCTTGCCGTCGATGAAGAGCCCGCCGGGGTGCATGTTGCCGAAAAAGACGCTGTGCTGCGTGCCGTCGGGGTTCATCGTCCAGAGGTGGTGGAAGTTCACCTGATTGCGGTCCACGTATTCCCAGCGCATGTACAGGAGACGCCCGTCGGGCAACGGCCACGGCGTGTTGTCGTGCTCGATGTTGGCGGAGAGCATGCGGATGTTGCGCCCGTCGGCGTCGCAGCGGTGGACGGTGGCGACTTGCGTGAGCCAGCAGTTGACCCAGCGGCGGGCGCGCCCGGAGACGAAGACGATGCCGCCGTCAGGAAGATAGGCGGGCTCGATATCGTCGTAGCCGCCGTCGGTGAGCTGCCGCAAGCCGGAGCCGTCGGCGTTGATCTCGTAGAGGTGGAAGTGCGGCGCACCAGCGGGACGGTAGGAGAAGAGAATCGTGCGCCCGTCGTAGCTGACGCAGGGATCGCGCACCGCGCCCTCGGGATCGTCTACCAGCAGGCGCAGCGCACCGGTGCGGAAATTCCACGCGCAGAGGCGGCCCTGCCGACCGAAGACGTGACGGTCGGGCGCGTAGCAGTAGTAGCCGAAGTTGGCGTACCAGTGGCCGTCGTTCACGTGGTCGCGGGTGGCGAAGACGATCTCCTCGAACGCGCCGTACGCGCCCGCCCGGAGCGCCTCGGAGCGCGGGGTGATGTCCGGCGGCTCATAGGCTTTTGGGAGCTTGGCGCAGAGCATCACGTGGTCGTAGATGATCCAACTCCCCTTTTCGAGCGTGAGCGTGATCTCGTTGTCGCCCGCGTGGAACCGCTCGGGCGGGATCGTGAAGAGCGTGCGCCCCGGTTTGATGGCCGCCTCGGCGCGTCCCGAGGAGTCGCCCGAGCCCGCCGGGGCAGGCGCGCGGCCGGCCTCCTTGCCGTTGACGGCGAGGACGAGCGTCGGGCTCTGGAGGGCGTTGACCTGCCCCACAACGAAGGTGAGCGGCGCGGCAGGCGCCTCGGGCAGGCTGAAGCGAAGCGTGAAGGGATGCGTCCTGCCACCTGCCCATGTGTCGGCGGTGTTGGGATGGATGTAGGGCCAGTCACGCTCCGGCACGGACCCACCGACCGTGAAGACGACGGGCTCCTTGAACGTTTCAGCGTACCTCTGCCACCCGGCACCTTTCGCGAGGGCGAACTCGGCGGGGCTGTGGTCGTCCCGTCCGACCGCGAAGATCACGTCAGGGAGGGCGGCGCGGGCCGTCAAGGCGGCAGCCGACACCAAGGGAAGCAGAAGATATGCCCCAGCTTTCATTTTGTCAGGAGGATAGCACATTTCGCGCGGCGCCAGCAAGGCACCCGTCGGGGCGGGGCAATCAAGGGTTTGAAGGCGGGGGGACGAAATGGTATCTTTGCTCCCTGAATTTCGGTTCCTGAAGGGGAAGGTACGTAATCATGAAGCGTTCGGGTGTTTACGGGTGTCTCGCGGCGGCAGGCGTCTTTCTTGCGGCGGGGGTGTCTTGCGGGCAGGGGTTCGCGCGGCGCGTGGACCCGATGGTGGGCGTCGTGGGTCACGGCGCTTGCATGCCGGGACCTTGCCTGCCGCATGCGTCGGTCTATCCGAGCCCGGACACGCTCAAGCCCAAGACATCGGGCTTCGTGTACGGCGACGACGTGGTGGGCTTCTCGCAGCTCCACACGCAGGGCACCGGCGGCACGCCGACCTACGGCAATTTCCTCGTCTCGCCCCGTCTGGGGCCGGGCGTCAAGGAGGCCGACCACGCCTCGCCGCTGGCGGACGTCGCGGCGGCCTGCTTCGCCTACCGTGCGCGGCTGACGCGCTGGGACACACGCTGCACCGTCGTCCCGGCGGCGCACAGCGCACTCTACCGCTTCGAGTTCCCGGCCCATGAGGACGCGCGGCTGGTCTTCAACGTCGCCCGCAAGATCGGCAAGGCCACGGCGCTGACCGAAGGCGAGGTGCGGATCGACCCCGCCACTGGCACGATCACCGGCGGCGGCACGTTCGACGGCAACTGGAACCCCGCGCCCTACCGCCTCTTCTTCTGCGCCAAGGTGGACGTGGCGCCTTCGGGCACCGGCACGTGGCGCGGCGAGGAGACCGCTGACGGCTCGACCGCAGCCCGCATCGAAAAGCGCGAGCCGTTCGGCGCGTGGCTACGTTTCGACACGCGCCAGCGGCGGACGGTACACCTCAAGATCGCGGTCTCGTTCACCTCCGCCGAACGCGCCGCCGAGTGGCTGGAAAAGGAGATCCCGGCGTGGGATCTCGACGGCCTGCAGGCCGCAGCCGAGCGGGCGTGGGACGAGAAACTCTCCGCCGTCGAGGTCTCCGGCATGTCGGCGCACGACGAGCGGCTCTTCTACTCGCACCTCTTCCACACCATGGTGCAGCCGCGCGACCGCACGGGCGACGCCGACGGCTGGCCCGCCGACGCGCCGTGCTGGGACGACCACTACACCAAGTGGGACACATGGAAGACCCTCTTCCCGCTGATGGCGATCATCCAGCCTGAGATGGTGGCAGGCAACGTGCGCTCGTTCGTCGAGCGCCTCCACCGCAACGGGCAGGTCGCCGCCGCCTACATCCAAGGCAAGGAGTACCGCGTGGGGCAGGGCGGCGACGAGGCCGACAACATCATCGGCGACGCCTACGCCAAACGCATCCCCGGCATCGACTGGGCGGCCGCGTGGGAAGTGCTCGCCGCCAACGCCGCCCGCCGCACCGAGGACTACCGCACCCTCGGCTGGGTCGCCCACAAGGGCAAGCACGACTACTGCTGGCGCATGAAGTCCGGTTCCGGCACCATCGGCTTCGCCTACAACGACTGGTGCGCCGCGCAGGTCGCCGCGGGCCTCGGCAAAAACGCCGACGCGCAGGCGCTGCTGGCCCGCTCGCGCAACTGGCGCAACGTCTGGGACGCCGCGCTGGAAGACAGCGGTTTCTCGGGCTTCATCCGCGCCCGCAACGCGGACGGCACGTTTCAGGACACCCCCGCCCGCAAAGGCTACAACACCGACTTCTACGAGGGCACCTGCTGGATCTACTCCTACGTCATCCCGCACGACGTGCCCGGCATGATCGAGCTGATGGGCGGCAAGCAGCGCTTCACCGAACGCCTCCAGTTCGCGCTCCGCAACGATCTGATCGAGTTCGGCAACGAGCCTTCCTTCATGACCATCTGGCTCTTCAACCACGTGCAGCGCCCCTACCTCGCCTCCTACTGGGCCGACAAGCTCCGCGCCCTCTTCCCCGAAGAGGGGCCGCCCGGCGACGACGACTCCGGCGCGATGGGCTCGCTCTACGTCTTCCTCAACGCGGGCTTTTTCCCCTTCGCGGGACAGGACACCTACTACCTGCACGGGCCGCGCGCGCCGCGCTTCGTCTTCAGAGTCCTCGGCGGCAAAACCTTCACCGTCACCGCCGCGAACGCGGGCGGCCGCAACATCTACATCCAGTCCGCCACGCTCAACGGCCAGCCCCTCGACGAGGCGGTCATCCGCCACCGCGACATCGTGGCAGGCGGCACGCTCGCCTTCGTGATGGGCGACAAGCCCTCGGCCTGGGGCTGCGGCGGCGAGTTCGACCTCGCGCGCGCCCTGCAAGAGACCGGCGCAAAATGAAGCCCGCACACACAACCCTCTAACCACAAAGATCCCACACCATGTCCCGATTCGTCATCAAAGGCGGCAGGCCCGTCAGCGGCATCCACCGCACCCCCGGCAACAAGAACGCCGCGCTGCCCATGCTCGCCGCAAGCCTCCTCACCGCCGAGCCCGTCGTCCTCAGCAACCTCCCGCTCATCGCCGACGTGCGCACCATGCTCGAATTGCTCTCCGACATGGGCGCGAGCGTGGACCTCAACACCGACACGCGCACCGTCCGCATCTGCGCCAAACGCATCCGCAGCACGCACCTCAGCAAAGCCCTGTGCGGCCGCGTCCGCTCCTCCATCCTCTTCGCGGGGCCGCTGCTCGCGCGCTGCCGCGCCGCCAAGCTCTACCCGCCCGGCGGCGACGTGATCGGCCGCCGCCGCATCGACACCCATCTCGACGGCTTCCGCGACCTCGGTGCGACCGTGCGCACGGGCAGCGTCTACTCCTTCAAGGCCGCCAAACGCCTTGAGGCGCAGAGCATCCTGCTCGACGAGGCGAGCGTCACCGCCACGGAGAACCTCGTCATGGCCGCCGCGCTGGCCAAAGGCACCACCACCCTCTACAACACCGCCTGCGAGCCCCACGTCCAAGACCTCTGCCACATGATCAACGCCATGGGCGGCAAGATCGGCGGCATCGGCACCAACCGCCTCACCATCGAGGGCGTCGAAGCCCTCCACGGCACCGAGCAGCGCGTCGGCCCCGACTACATCGACGCCGGCAGCTACATGGCCGCCGCGCTCGTCACCGGCGGCGAACTGACCATCGAGGATGTCGAGCCGCGAGACTTCGAGGCGCTGGAGAAGCCCTTCAAGCGTTTCGGCGTCCGCTGGATCATCGACCGCGAGGCCAAGACCCTCAAGCTCCCCGGACGGCAGCGTCTCAAGACCTCCTACGACCTCGGCGACGCGATCCCCAAAATCGAGGACGGCCCGTGGCCCATGTTCCCCTCCGACCTCATGAGCGTGCTCATCGTCCTCGCCACGCAGACGCGCGGCACCACGCTCTTCTTCGAGAAAATGTTCGAGAGCCGCATGTACTTCGTGGACCACCTCATCGGCATGGGCGCGCGCATCGTGCAGTGCGACCCCCACCGCGTCGTGGTCACCGGCCCCACGCAGCTCCACGGCACACGGGTGGCGAGCCCCGACATCCGCGCGGGCATGGCCCTCCTCGTCGCCGCCCTGTGCGCCAAACGCGAAACGATCATCCACAACGCGGGCAGCATCGACCGCGGCTACGAGTCCGTCGAGACCGAGCTGTACCGGCTGGGCGCCAACATCGAGCGCGTCACCGACTGACGCGCGGCATCCGCCCGCCTCAGGGTGCCATCTCGACGCGCGCGGCTTTGCCCGACGACACCTGATAGATGTCGGTGTGCTTTCCGCGGATCGTAAGCGGCACGGCGCGTTTGCCGCAAGCGACCGTCACCGTCTTCTCTTCCGATTCCGCCTGCCACGGGTCGCACACCAGCACCAGCCACTCGTCCGCGCTGACGCAGAGCCGTCGGATCAGGGGGCGTTTCTCCTTCCACGCCACATGGATCGGCTCGTCCGCCGCGGGCTTGGCGCGGGCGATCTTTTCGGAAAGGTCTGCCACACGTCCAAGGCTCCTCACGAACAGCGGCAGGTTGCGGTAGTAGGGCCCTTGTCCACGAGGCTCCCAACCCCACAGCACCACGCCGCGCGCGCCGCAGAAAAACGGCAGCACCGCCATCGATTCGGCCAGATAGTCCGCGACCTCCTGCCCTTTGAGCTTCTGGTTGCTGTCGTGGTAGCGCAGCCAAAGGTAGGCATAGACCGGCTTGCCGCTGGCCGACATCCGCAGACAGTTCTCCTCGACATTCGCGCCCATGTAATAGACCGAGCCCGGCGTGTCGTAGAAGCAATAGATGCTTGCGATACTGAAATCCACCGCCGGGCCGATATGCCGCCACAGCTCGGCGTCGGTCTTGTGCGTGCCGTCGATCTGCTGCGCGTCTTTGCCCGACACGCCCCAGTAGTCGCGCCGGAAAGGTTGCGGCCCGTAGATGCCGACCGGCGTGCCGGGATATTTCTCCTTGGCCCATCGGCAGGGCAACGTGAACCAAAAGCCCCATTCACGGTAATACGCATCGCGGAAGTCCTGCGGCGTGGCGGCGCCCGATGCGGCGCGGAGCACGGGCTCCTGCCACAGGATGTCGGTATCCTCCTCGAAGTGAAACTCGATGTCATGCACGAAAATCTGGCTGTCGCGCGTCTCCTCGATGTTGCGCCGGATGATCCGCTCGAAATACTCGGGCTTCTCCCACGGGTTACGGCCGTTGGGGATGATCTTCTCTTTCTGCCGCCCGGGATAGTCTGAATAGGTGTTCAGCAGCGCGACCGTCCCGAACCCCCTCGCCACGGCCTCGCGCTCGTTCGCGTCGCGATCCCGCCCGCCCACATTCCAGAACGCCTTGAGCCCGCCTTTCATCTCGAACGGGCGGATGCCGTCCCAATATTCCGACACAGCGTTGGTGTCCGCAACGGCGGCGGCGGCCACGAGGCAAAGGGCGGAGGTCAATCGGGGCGTCTTCGGCAGTTTCATGTCGGTCGCTTTCTTGTTGATGTCGCGTTGGAAATCAATACTCCCGCCTGCGTTTCTCGCGCAACGCATCGGCGGCGCGGTTGAGCTTCTCGCGCAGGCGGAGCGCATCGGTGTCAGGCGCGGGCGCGGTGACGGGTTGGCCCCAATCGCGGGTGACGGTCTTGACCTGCGGCACGGCGACGATGCCGTCGAGCAGGGCGTCGAGGTAGCTCAGGGTGCAGACGCGCACGGCGTCGGACTCGACAAGGAACAGTTCGAGATCCTCGTCGTTCACGCCCGGCGGCAGCGGCGGCACGCAGGCGGGGCAGCCGTTCTCGCAGGCGCACTCGCGGATCATGCGGCGGCAGAGGTCGAGGGTCTCGGCGATCTTCTCGAAGACCTTCTCGGCGTAGCCCGCGCCGCCTTCGAGCTTGTCGTAAAGGAACAGGGCGCTCTCGAAGGCCATGTTCTCCCACGCGGGCGGCGGCAGGGGCTCGAAGCCCTCGGGGTCGGCGGCAGGCGGCACGCAGGGCGGCTCCTCCTCCTTGGCGAGGTTCTCGGCGCGGTCAATCGGGGCGATGTCGGTCTCAAGGTCGCCGCGGTCGGCCATGCAGATGCCGGGCGCGGCATGCCGCAGGATGTAGCGCAGCCCGAAGAACGCGGCGGGCACAAGCCGCTTGTCCTTGGCGTCGAGCGCGCGCACCCACGCCTCCGAGGCGCGCAACGCGAAACCGGCGGTGTCGTATTCGAAGGGCGGCAGGGTGATCGGCCCGTAGCCGACATTCTCCAGCGAGCGCTCGCGGATCTTCTTGAAGAGCTTGGGCTGCTTGTTGACGTGCAGCGCGCCGAAACGCAGGTCTGCGCCGTGCAGCGCTTTGCGGCCTTCCTCGGAAGTGAGGTCGAGGCGGCTCTCCCACTCGGATTCTGTGTAGTAGTCGACGTTGACGGGCTCGACGCGGCAGAGCTTCTTTTCGAGGTCCAGCTCCATGGACATGTAGCGGCGGCCGAGGTGCTGATAGATGGCGTCCTTGTAGAGTTCGGCGCGGGCACCGATAGGGTCGATCTGGCCGATCACCTCGCCGGCGCAGATGATGTCCACGTTGTAGTCGGTCATGCCGCGCAGGTTCACGCCTTTGGCGGGGTAGTCGGGGAGGGCGTAGCGCCAGCAGCCTTTGTAGGGCTTGAGCGTGCCGTCCTCCTTGAGAATCTCCAACGCGAAGGGATAGGCGCGGGTGTCGAAGAGCGGCTCGGCGTCGCGCAGGGGATGCTCGTGGGCGGCGCACGGCAGGTGCTGGAGCATGATGTAGGGATTGTCCGCGTTCAGCCACGCCTGTTCGATCGGCGTGCCAGTGATGAACTCGGGATGATGGACGAGGTACTGGTCCACCGGCGCGTCCTGCGCCACGAAAAGGATCAGCGCGCGGTTGCCCTTGCGGCCTACGCGGCCCGCCTGCTGCCAGAAGCTCGCCAGTGTGCCGGGATGGCCGGAGAGGATGCAGACGTCGAGGTCGCCGATGTCGATGCCCAGCTCAAGGGCGTTGGTGGAGATGATCGTCGTGATGCGGCCCTCGAACAGATCCTTTTCGAGCTGCCGCCGCTCGGCGGGCAAAAGCCCGCCGCGGTAAGGCTTGACCTTCTCCTTGAGTTCCGGGTGGCCGTCCGTGACCGCCCGCCACAGCCGCTCCACCTGCTGCCGCGCGCGGCAGAAGCAGATCGTGCGGACGCCTGCCGCCGTGGCGGCGCGGATGACCGGCACGGAGACGGAGGAGGTGCCTTTGCGGAAACGCGCCGAGCCCGCGCTCTCGACGAGCGGCGGGTTGATGAGGTAGAGGTCGCGCCGCGGCCGCGGC
>Ga0208244_101703_pt1 | contig 10503 bp, 8 predicted proteins | sample SubbioCR12Aug_5A_FD_184828 | JGI IMG/M metagenome (GOLD analysis project Ga0208244, IMG submission 184828) | Serpentinite rock and fluid subsurface biosphere microbial communities from McLaughlin Reserve, California, USA - CR12Aug_5A (SPAdes) | ecosystem: Environmental > Terrestrial > Deep... | reverse complement strand
TCAGCTGATTTCGGCGGTCTAAGTTTATAACCGCCCGAGCCATCACGTTCTGCAGCTCCCGGATATTGCCGGGCCAATCATAGGCTTTCAGCTTCTGGAATACTGCTGGAGCGATCTCAACCGTATTGCGGCCGTATTCTAAAGCATAACGCGATACAAAATAGTTGGCCAGGAGCGGTATGTCACTTTTTATTTCCGCGAGCTGAGGAATCTGGATTGGAAAAACATTGAGACGGTAATAAAGATCACTGCGAAAGAGTTCCTTATTTACAAGTTTTTCCAGGTCAGCGTTTGTAGCGGCAATAATGCGTACATCAATCTGCCTGCTTCGTGATTCACCAACCCTGATGATCTCGCCTTCCTGAAGCGCCCTGAGCAGCCGAGCCTGAGCGTCAGGACCCATGGCGCCAATTTCATCAAGAAAAAGAGTGCCGCCGGTTGCTTCCTCAAAATAACCTTTGCGTCCGCCTTTCTTAGCGCCGGTAAAGGCCCCGTCTCCGTAACCAAATAGTTCGCTCTCCAGTAAAGTATCAGTCAGCGAGGCGCAATTAACACGGATAAAAGGTTGGTCTTTGCGATCGCTTTCATGGTGAATAGCGTGGGCAAAAAGCTCTTTGCCCGTTCCACATTCGCCCCGCAGCAATACCGACACCGGGGTTGCTGCCGCCTGCTTTGCTCTTTCAATTGTTTTATGAAGCTCCTTGCTGTTACCGATAATATCCTCGAAGGTATACCTGGTCTCCAGTTTGCGGACAAGCCTGCGGGTGCGTTCCAACTCCTCCATTACCAACCGCAGTTCTGAGATATCATGGATCACTCCCACGCTGCCCTTGATCTTGCCCTCGACATACAAAGGCGCACAGCTGACAATAACCTCGCGACGCAAAGGCCCCACCTTCATGCGCACGCCCTTGATCGCTTTCCCGGTTTTCAGTACCTTCAGGTGTACGCTTTCGCCTTCGGCAATATCAACGGTAGCCGGCTGATGCAACACCTGATCTTCTGTCATACCGGTAATTCTTTTATAGGCCTGGTTGATGATAATGCCCTTTCCCGTTTCATCAACTACTGATACCGCATCGGATAGCGAATCGATAATCGCCTGCAACAGTAACCAATTATCAATATCAAAATGCAACATTTTACCCTGCTGATCAAAACCGCCTGTCATCTTTTTTCACCTCACATCTTAATCTTCGTCCAGCATCTTTTTAAGCTCTTTTTCTTCGATAATCTCCAGACCAAGAGCTTCAGCCTTGGCCAACTTACTGCCCGGTTCTGAACCGAGAACCAGGTAATCGGTTTTTCGGCTTACCGAGTTAACTACTTTACCGCCCCGTTCTTCGATCAAAGTCGCGGCCTGCTCGCGTGTATAGTTTTCAAGCCCGCCGCTAAAAACAAAGGTTTTTCCGGCCATGGAAGAGCTTGCCACGGTTTCATTGAGGGTGATTGGTTCTGTAAAATTGACTCCGGCTTTTCTGAGCTTTTCCAGCAGCTGATCTGTTTCAGGTTTGTTGAAAAATAATAGTACCGTTTCTGCTATTTTCGGACCAATTTCATCGATTTCCTGCAGCTCACCGAGCGTCGCTGCGCTTAACTGATCGATACTGATATACCGCTCAGCCAGCAAGCGGGAGGCCTTATCTCCAACATGCCTGATCCCCAAACCATACAAAAGCCTGCGCAGGGGATTTGTTTTGCTTTTATCGATAGCAGCTAGCAAGTTTGCTGCTGATTTTTCGGCCATTCGCGGTAAAGCCGCCAGCGCCTCTCTTTGTAGGTAATAGAGATCGCCGATATCGTTAACCATTTCATGCTGAAAGAGCAACATTGCAGCAGCCGGCCCCAGACCCTCGATGTCCATGGCCCCGCGCGATGCAAAGTGTGCTATTTTTTCCACCAACTGAGCAGGGCAGGATGGGTTAAGACAGCGCCTGGCCGCTTCATCAAGCAGTCGCACTGCTTCCGAACCGCAGGATGGGCAGTTTTGCGGCATCGCAAAGGGCATTTCCCGGCCACTGCGTTTTGCCTCAACCACTGCCAACACTTCAGGAATAATTTCTCCTGCTTTTCGCACCACAACAATATCGCCGATCATAATCCCCTTATCCCTGACAAAATCTTCGTTGTGCAGGCCGGCCCGCTGTACTTTTGTCCCGCTGAGATTAATCGGTTCAAGAATAGCCACCGGTGTAATCGCCCCGGTGCGCCCGACATTAAATTGAATATCCAGGACCCTTGTTTCTTTTTCCTCAGGAGGATACTTATAAGCTATGGCCCAGCGGGGACTGCGTGCGGTGAAGCCAAGATCCCTTTGCCGTTCAACAGCATTTACTTTAATCACTACCCCGTCAATATCATAGGGTAATAAGGACCTTTCTTTTTGCATCCGCGAACAAAATGACCACACTCCATCTACACCGTTGCAGCGCTGGCGAATGGGGTTTACGGGAAAACGTTTTTGATCAAGGTAATTTAAAATTTCCTCCTGTGTTTTCAGTTGCAGATCATTTGCTCCGAGTCCGTAAATGAATATTTTTAAAGGACGCCTGGCAGTCAGTTGCGGATCCAACTGCCGCAATGATCCGGCAGCGGCGTTGCGGGGGTTGGCAAAAAGAGGTTGTGCTTCCTGCTCACGCTGCCTGTTAAGGGCTTCAAAGTCGATCCGGCTGATAAACACTTCTCCGCGCACCTCAAGATTCAGGGGTTCAGAAAGCTTTAGAGGTATCTGCCTGATTGTTCTTAAGTTAAGGGTTACATCTTCACCGTTGTACCCGTCGCCCCGGGTCGAACCTTTAACCAGGGCACCCCCTTCATACTGCAGGGATACAGCGAGACCGTCAATTTTCAGTTCACAATAATATTCAATAACATCAGTCTGCAGCAACCGGCGTATGCGCTGGTCAAATTCGAAAATTTCCTTTTCATTGAAAGCATTATCGAGACCAAGCATCGGTATTTTGTGCTCTACCGTGGTAAAAGCAGTCAGCGGTTTAGAGCCGACCCGTCTGGTAGGTGAATCGAGATCCTGCAGTTCGGGATAGTTCTTTTCCAAATCCTGAAGCTCACGTAGCAGCTGATCAAATTCGGCATCACTGATTTCCGGGTCGTCAAGTACGTAATAGCGATAATTGTGGTTTTCGATTGCGCTGCGCAGCTCTTTTACCTTTATTTTAAGTCGTTCTAGTTCTGTTTCGCCCATTTTTACCCTGCTCTCAACTTAAATTGATGCACTGCCGGCAAAACATTAAGTAACAGCAATCTGTTTTATTATTCTTTTTTTTTATTGTTTTTCCTTTTTGACCTTGCAATTTTTTGCAGGTTCTTTAGCAGATCATCGATCCGGCAATCAGCAGCGATTGCATTTCCGCTCGCCGGCGACTTTATTTGTTATTAATTGTCATTGATGGTTGACATTCTTCCTGTATTCGCTATAATAAGATCAGAAATATAACGACCGGTCGGTTTTTGGAGGATTATGAACAACCTTAAGCGCAGTGCCCAGACAAAAAAATCAATTATGGAAGCAGCAACAACTTCAATTGCCCGGGAAGGTTACGAATCAACGGGTGTTGCAGAGATCTGCAATCGGGCCGGGGTGAGCAAAGGAGCTTTTTACTATCACTTTGAAAGCAAGGAAGCAGTATTTCTGGCCCTGATCGACACCTGGCTCAATACCCTGGAAACAACCCTTAATGAAGTTACATACCAGGCAAAAAGTGTTCCGGAAGGGTTACTTGAAATGGCCGGTTTGATGCAGCCCGTTTTTGAAAACAATCAATACTTTATGGGGCTTTTTCTGGAGCTGTGGACGCATGCAAATAGAAACGAGAAGGTAAGGCAGGCCACTATCGCTCCTTATCGTCGTTTTCAGGAGACTTTTGCCCGCTTGATCGAGCGCGGCATAGAAGAGGGAACAATTATGGATGTTGAACCGGAAATAGCCGGCCAACTTCTGCTCTCGCTGTCCAGCGGCCTATTTTTACAGGCGTCGCTGGAACAAGACCAGGTTAACTGGGGGAATAAGTTACAGGAGAGCATTGAAATATTGCTAAATGGTCTGAAACGGAGGAATTAATATGATTTTGGTTACTGGCGCTGCCGGGCACCTTGGTAATGTCCTGGTGCGCGAACTGATTGCTCAGGGAGAAAAAGTACGGGCTCTTGTCTATCCCGGGGAGCCTTTAAATTCATTGCAGGGCATGCTGATCGAAGTGATTGTAGGTGATGTGCTCGATCGTGATCTGATGAAGCGGGCTATGGATGAGGTTGACACTGTTTTTCACCTGGCCGGGATTATTTCGATCAGGCCGGGTATGGAAGAATTGATGAGGCAGGTCAATGTTGAAGGTACGCGTATCGTAGCCGAAGTTGCCCTGGAAAGCAGAATCAGGCGTTTTGTTCATGTCAGTTCAGTCCATGCCTTCAGGCGCGAGCTGCCCGATGTTGTTGTTGACGAAACAACCCCGCTGGCCCTGGACGGTCCTCCCGGCTCATACGATCGGACCAAAGCTGAAGGGACCAGGATTGTGCTTGACCTGGTTGAAAAAGGTCTGAACGCTGTTATTGCCTGCCCGAGCGGTATCATCGGCCTGCATGATTATGCCGGTTCCGAAATGGGCCAGGCTTTGTTATCCTTTGCTAACAACAAGCCGGACATCCTGGTAGATGGGGCTTACGATTTTGTAGATGTTCGCGATGTGGCCCACGGCTTAATGCTGGCCCGTGACAAAGGAGTAAAAGGGGAAATCTATATTTTATCCGGCGCCAGGGCTTCAGTTGAAAACCTTTGCCTCATGGCCCAGGAAGCTACGGGAACACATAGTCCAAAGTTCAAGGTACCGATCCGCTTCGCTATTTTTGTCCTCGGCCTTTTCCAGGGGCTGGTTGGCTGGTTGAAAATAAAATCACGTTACACCGTTTATTCACTTCAGACCCTGCTCGAGAGCTCTGCGTTCAGCTCTTTAAAAGCCAGGCGCGAGCTTGGTTACCAGGCCAGGCCTCTGAAGGAAGCAGTTGCCGACTTTATCAACTGGACCCCACTCAGACCTGCCACAGGAAAAGCGAAAGAAAAAAACGGCAGGAAAAAAGGCGCCGCCTGATTTTTTCTGTTCTGTCAGGCAAAACGGCCGTTGATATATTCGCAGATCTTATCCAGCGAGTCACCGGGAGTAAAAACCTGGTCCGCATCTCCTGCAGTGATTAAGGCGCCGGCATCTTCTTCGGAAATAATTCCGCCTACCACCAGCAGCACTTCTTTCATTGAGTTTTCAACCAACAAACGCTTTATCTTTGGAACCAGGGTCATGTGGGCACCCGATAAAATGCTTAAGCCAACGACCTCGACATCTTCCTGCAATGCCGTCTCGGCAACCTGCTCGGGAGTCTGGTGTAAACCGGTATAGATAACTTCCATGCCGGCATCACGCAAAGCTCTGGCTACAACTTTTGCCCCGCGATCGTGGCCGTCCAGCCCCGGCTTGGCCACCAGCACCCGAATCTTTTTACTGCTCACTCCCCCACCTCCAGCTTAAAATAAGGGCTTTTCCCTGTACTCGCCAAAAACTTCCTTTAACAAAGCAACAATCTCTCCCCCGGTAGCATAGCATTTTACCGCGGTAAGTATTTTAGGGACCAGATTTTCATTTGTCTTTGCCGCAATTCTAAGATCGTTCAAAGCGTTGCTGACCGCGTTGTTATCTCGTTTTTCACGCAGCTTCTTCAGTCTCTCCACCTGTTTTTTTTCCACGGCCGGATCGATCTTTAACAGCTCAATCTGCGGTTTATCGTCGCTGTTAAAGCGGTTGACGCCTACGACAATACGTTCCTGTTTGTCTACCGCTTGTTGAAAAAGATAAGCTGCGTCGGCGATCTCCTGCTGAAAAAATCCGCAGTCGATCGCTTTTAAAACTCCGCCGAGCTTCTCGATTCTTTCAAAATAAGCTTCTGCTTCTTCCTCCATTTGGTTGGTTAGCGCCTCAACAAAGTAAGAACCGGCCAGCGGATCGATCGTATTGGCTACACCGCTTTCATGGGCAATGATCTGCTGCGTTCGCAGAGCGATGGTAACCGCTTTTTCAGTAGGTAGCGCTAAAACTTCATCCATGGAATTTGTATGCAACGACTGGGTTCCGCCGAGAACGGCCGACAGAGCTTCAAGTGTGGTGCGCACGATATTATTTTCAGGCTCCTGGGCAGTCAGGCTGCAACCTGCTGTCTGGGTATGAAAACGCAGCTTAAGTGAACGGGGATCTTTGGCGCCGTACCGTTCTTTCAGGTGGCGGGCCCAAATCCGGCGGGCGGCCCTGTATTTGCAGATCTCCTCAAAGAAATCGAGGTGAGCATTGAAGAAAAAAGAAAGGCGGGGCGCAAAGGTGTCAACATTTAAGCCGGCGGCAATCCCGGCTTCCACGTAAGCAAAACCATCGGCAAGAGTAAAGGCGAGCTCCTGCACGGCGGTTGATCCCGCTTCCCTGATATGGTAACCGCTAATGCTAATCGTATTCCACTTTGGCACATGATCAGCAGCAAAAGCTAAAATATCAGTAATCAGGCGCATCGAAGGATCGGGTGGAAAGATCCAAGATTTCTGGGCGATATATTCCTTCAAAATATCATTTTGAATTGTGCCGCCAACCTGGTGCAGGCCAACTCCCTGATTTTGAGCATTAGCCAGGTACATACACCAGATAATCGCTGCCGGTCCGTTAATCGTCATCGACGTGGTTACCTGATCTAAGGGAATCCGGCTAAATAGAACTTCCATATCCTCTAATGAATCGATTGCCACGCCACAGCGCCCTACTTCGCCCAGCGAGCGCTCGTGATCAGAGTCGTAACCCATGATCGTGGGCAGATCAAAAGCAACCGACAGGCCGGTTTGGCCCTGTTCCAGCAAGTAACGGTAGCGACGGTTAGAATCGAAAGCGTCTCCGAAGCCGGAAAACTGCCGCATGGTCCAGTAGCGGCCCCGGTACATATTATCCTGCACGCCCCTGGTGTACGGGTAGCTGCCGGGCAAGCCTAAATCTGCCTCAAAATCTAGCTTCTCCAGATCAAGTGGCGTGTAAAGCGGTTTTAACGGCACCCCGGATATGGTAGTGAAAGAACCCGGGCGTTTATCCATTGAGGAAACCTGATCCTGCCACTTTTCCAGCTGTTGATTAAAAGTTGTCTTTTCCTCAGGATTTTTCACCAGATCACCTTCTTCAGCTCTTCTGTTCAAAAAATTTAATTGAATCCAACAGCTCGCAAGCCGAACTGTAAGGATCTTTTTCACGGCGGGCAATTTTTTCAAAAAGCTCTTCAAGGAGGATCTTTTCTTTTACCTCTTCCCAGATGCGGCTTTTTACCAGGTATTCGACCTGCTCTGTCAGTTCCCGCCTCACTCGCTTAAGGCGCACTTCAGCCAGGTGCCCGCTTTCCTCGAGGTAGTGGCGGTGCTCTTTTAATGCTGACCAAAGAGCTTCAATTCCCTCGCCCCTGATCGAAACCGTAGGGATAACCGCCGGCCGCCATGGCGCACCGTTTTTCATATCGAGCATCATGTTAATCTCGGTAACCGTTCTTTCAATGCCGGGCAAATCAGCTTTATTGATCACAAAAAGATCCGCTATCTCCATAATCCCAGCTTTCAGGGTCTGGACGCTGTCCCCCCCGGCAGGGGTAAGCACCACGATCGTACTATCGGCAGTTTTAACTATATCAACTTCCGACTGACCCACCCCGACAGTTTCAACGAGAATCAGGTCTTTACCGAAAGCGTCCAATACCTGGATCGCTTCTCGCGTTGCCCGTGACAGCCCTCCCAGGCTGCCCCTGGTGCCCATGCTGCGAATAAAGATCTCCTGATCCAGAGCATGATCCTGCATCCTGATCCGGTCGCCTAAGATCGCGCCGCCACTGAATGGGCTGGTTGGATCTACCGCGATGACACCTGCGCTTAAACCTTCTGCCCGTGCCTCCTGGAGCAGTTTATCCACCAGCGAACTTTTTCCTGAGCCGGGCGCACCGGTAATGCCCACCACGTAGGCTTGGCCCGTATGTGGGTAAATAGCCTGCAGAAGTTCTGTTTTTTGCCGATCATCATTTTCAACAAGGGTAATCAGGCGAGCTGCAGCCCGCCTGTTACCATTAAGCAGTTCTTCGACTAACTGCTGCATCCATTCACCTCGTAGATCTAATCTTCCAGTTAAAGCCTTTAATACTCGATCCCCGGGCAGCCTTCTGCTCCCTGGCTGTAGTGGTGTTTAATGGCCAGGATCTCGCTGACCATGTCAGCTCGTTTTGCAAGCTCCGCCGAAGCGCCGCGACCGGTTAGGATAACCGTTACATTCTGAGGTTTCTGCTCAAGAAGCTGAAACAGATCTGCTTCGGAGATCAAGCCGTAGTCCACGGCAACATTAATTTCATCCAGAACAATCAGGTCGTATTCTCCGCTTAAGACCGCCTTTTTTGCCTTGGCAAATCCGTCGCGGGCCAGATCGATATCGATCTGATCCGGATGATCGCGGTTTACAAAATCATCGCGCCCCGCCCGCACCAGGGTCAGGTTCGGCATGTTTGCCGTGGCGAGAAATTCGCCGTAATCGCGTCCCTTCATAAAGTGAATCATGTAGACCCGGTAGCCGTGACCCAGGGCCCTCAGCGCCTGACCGACGGCGGCAGTGGTTTTCCCCTTGCCGTCTCCTGTAAAAACCATGATCAAACCTGGTTTTTTCAATGCCACATTAAACACCCTTTCAAAAAAGTACGCTGCGTACTAACTTATTATTGACTTTTTGCATGCCGCCGCCATTTCTTACGACAGCAGATAGCGGGAAATCACCAGGCGTTGGACTTCGCTGGTACCTTCGTAAAGCTGGGTGATCTTCGCATCCCGCATAAAACGCTCCACGGGGTAATCCCGGGTATAGCCGTAACCGCCAAATATCTGAACCGCGTTGGTCGTTACCTCCATGGCCATTTCAGCAGCATATAGTTTGGCCATTGCCGAAGCCTTGCCATATGGCAGGCCGGCGCTTTCCAGATAAGCTGCCTGGTAAGTTAACAGGCGGGCAGCTTCTATTTTGGTTCCCATATCGGCCAGCATAAAAGATATAGCCTGGAAGTTGGCAATCGGCTGACCGAACTGTTCCCTGCTTTTAGCGTAATTAACCGCTTCTTCCATTGCCCCCTGGGCGATGCCGACGGCCTGAGCGGCAATGCCGTTCCGCCCGCCATCTAAGGTGCTCATGGCAATTTTAAAACCTTCCCCTTCAGCGCCGAGCATATTTTCTTTCGGAACCGGGCAGTTTTCAAAGATCAACTCCAGTGTGGGCGAGGAGCGTAAGCCCATTTTGCGTTCTTTCTTGCCGAAAGAAAAACCGGGCGTACCCTTCTCGACGATAAAGGCGCTGATCCCCTTTGCCTTTTTCTCTTTGTCGGTAACGGCAAAAACAATATAGACTTCAGCTTCGTCACCGTTGGTGATGAATATTTTGTTGCCGTTAAGCACGTAGCTGTCGCCTTCAAGCTTTGCCGTGGTCTTTTGATTGGCGGCGTCGGTTCCCGCTGTTGCCTCAGTCAGGGCGTAGGCGCCGAGCTTTTCCCCTAGTGCCATCGGCTCTAAATATTTTTTCTTTTGTTCTTCGTTGCCGTACTTGTAGACTGGCCATCCTGCCAGTGAAGTATGCGCCGATAAGGTTGTTCCGGTTGAAGCATCAACCCTGGACAGTTCTTCGACAGCGATTACATAGCTGATAAAATCGCAGCCTCCGCCACCGTATTCTTCCGGCCAGGGAATACCGGTCAGTCCGAGCCGGCCCATCTTGTCGAAGATCTCCCGGGAAAACTGCTCCTTGTCATCCCGCTCTTCAGCGCCCGGTTTAAGTTCCTTTTCAGCAAAATCCCTGACCATCTTACGGGTCATTTCCTGCTCTTCCGTCAATACAAAATTCATTAAATAACCTCCTTCTTTGTGTATCTCTAGTCAACCTAACCTTTATTGATTTAACAGTTCTCGCGCTATAACAATCCGCTGGATCTGGTTTGATCCTTCATAGATCTGCGGCGCCTTGGCATCGCAAAAGTAGCGGGTCAGTGGGTTGCCGTCCCCCCAGCCGGCGTTTTGGCAGATATCAAGACATTTTGTGGCTGTTTCCATGGCCAGATCGGTAGCCAGAAGTTTGGCCATCGATGCTTCCCTGGTGCAACGTTTTCCACTCCCTTTTGCCAGCGCCGCCCTATAGATCAGCAGACGAGCAGCTTCGGTTTTGGCAGCCAGTTCGGCAATAACAAAGGAAGCTGACTGCCCGGTTTTTGAGCCTTTGCTCTCTTCATTCTTCAGAAAATCAATCGTATAATCCAAAGCAGCACTGGCTAACCCGAGCCCCTGAGCGGCAATGCCAATCCGCCCCCCGTCAAGCAGGGACATGGCAATGCTAAATCCGGCCTTTTCTTCCCCCAACCTGTTCGACGCCGGGACAAAAAGATCCTCCATCATAATCTCGGCAGTATGTGAAC
>Ga0208244_101702_pt1 | contig 10505 bp, 11 predicted proteins | sample SubbioCR12Aug_5A_FD_184828 | JGI IMG/M metagenome (GOLD analysis project Ga0208244, IMG submission 184828) | Serpentinite rock and fluid subsurface biosphere microbial communities from McLaughlin Reserve, California, USA - CR12Aug_5A (SPAdes) | ecosystem: Environmental > Terrestrial > Deep... | reverse complement strand
TTTGCATCCAAAGAAATCTCAATAATTATTAACTAAAAGTGTGTCAAAGTCCCCGTCCCCTTGTCACGTTTTTTCTTGACGCGTTCATTACTCCAGCTCTTTGATGGTAATTCTTTTTGCTTTTCCGGTTGTCCTCTCAAGCGATTTAGGCTCCATCAGCTTAAGGCGCGGTGCCAGTGACAGGGTTGAACGGAGGCGCTGACGGATGCGCCCTTCCAGCGCTTCAAGCTGCCTGAAACTGTCTGTAAAACCTTCCGGTGACAATTCGATCTGTACCTCGAGATCTTTGATAAACCCTTTTTGTTTGTGCAGGATCAGCAGGTAATGCGGCGAAACCTCGCTGAAACCAGACAGTACCTCTTCGATTTGGGAAGGGAAGATATTTACACCTTTGATGATGATCATATCGTCGCTACGCCCGGTGATGTAGTCCATACGCCGGGTTGTTCGTCCGCAGGGGCAGGGATCAACAATTAACCGGGTAATGTCACCGGTGCGGTAACGGAGAACCGGGAACCCCTCTTTATAGAGGGGGGTGAGCACCAACTCGCCGGTTGCGCCGTCCGGCAAAACTTCTCCACTTGACGGATCAATAATTTCTGGAAAGTAAATATCTTCCAGGATGTGCATGCCTGCCCGCTCTTCGCATTCGCCGGATATACCGGGACCAACAACTTCGGTCAGTCCATAGTTGACAGTAGCTTTGAGCTCCCAGTGTTTCTCAATATCTTCTCGCATCACATCGGAACAGGGCTCACCACCGAAAAGGCCAATCTTTAACCCGAATTCTTGCGGCTTATAACCTAATTCGATGGCCGTTTCAGCCATATAAAGGGCAAAGGAAGGGGTGCTGACCAGGACGTTGGTCTTGAAGTCCTGCATCAGCGCCAACTGGCGCTCCGTGTTGCCGCTGGAAAACGGCACTACCGTGGCTCCGAGCCTTTCCAGGCCGTAGTGCAGCCCAAAACCACCGGTAAAAAGGCCGTAACCGAAAGATATCTGGGCAATGTCACTATCTTTAACACCGACCATGGCGCAGATACGGGCGACAGCGGCAGCCCAGTCATCAAGATCCTGCCTGGTGTAACCGGCCACGATCGGCTTGCCTGTTGTGCCGGAAGAAGCGTGAATGCGCAATATTTTTTCCAGAGGCACTGCAGCCATGCCGTAAGGATAAGCGCCCCGAAGATCATCTTTCCGGGTAAACGGTACTTTTCTAAAATCATGCGGGCTATTGATTTGTTCCGGTTTCAGGCCTGCTTCACTAAAAACCTTTTGATAGTAGGGACTGTTTTGAAAGGCATGCTGCACTGCCTGTTTGATGCCCTGAGTCTGCTGTGCTATCCTCTCAACCGGCTCTAAATAATCTTTCTGCGTATCTGTCTGCATCAGTTTTAATTCCTCCAACTACAACTAGAAGCCGTAGATCCTTTCTCCCGATACGATCGGAACATTGTGGTCCTGCAATACCTGAAGAGCGTCTGCTATGCGCTCAACACGCATCATGATGATCGCGCTGTGGGTCGGTTTTTCAATGAAAGAATAAAGATACTCGATATTGATGGCAGCGGCATCAAGATAGGTTAACACCTGGGCCAGACCGCCGGGCTGATCGGCAATTTCGATGGCGATAACATCGGTTACGGTCGCCATAATCCCTTTCCCCTTCAATTCGGCGATCGCCCGGTCTGGCTGGTCAACGATCATGCGCAGGATACCAAAATCAGAAGTATCGGCGATTGATACCCCGCGAATGCTGATCGCGGCATCGCCCAAAACCTGCGCTACCCTGACCAGGCGTCCCGATTTATTCTCGAGAAAAACTGAAATCTGCTTAATCATTTTTAAAACCTCCCTTGGATTCCCTGTTTATATTAAAGCTAAAAAGATTTATGATCAAATCGGTTCGCAACAGATCTAAAAGCTGCCAATAAAAATTCAAGATCTTTAAGCGGCAATCCTTCCCGGGCGCTAAAAAAAGTTCTGCTTACAGGATATTAGCGCAAATGTTAAACTGGATATACAGATTTGACGAGCAGGGAGTGTTTTAACTGACGGATCAAGGCAAATGGCAACCGGCATATCTAAAGATGCCGGCCACAGAGCAAAAAGAGCGGATCGCTGCGCTCCGGGAAAAGATGAAATCATGCACCCTTTGCCCGCGAAACTGCGGGGTTGACCGTCTTCAAGGTGAGCAGGGAAAATGCGGGGCGCCCCTGTCCGCGTCGATCAGCAGCATCGGCCCTCATTACGGCGAGGAGAAGGTGTTAGTCGGCCCCGGTGGTTCGGGAACAATCTTTTTTACCCACTGTAACCTGGAATGCTTGTTCTGCCAAAACTGGACGATCAGCAGGGGTTTTGAGGGAGGAGAAGAGGTTTCGACCGCAGAGCTGGCTTCCCTGATGCTCAGCCTGCAAAACCGGGGCTGCAGCAACATCAACCTTGTAACGCCCACCCCCTATATCTATCAAATTGTTACAGCGTTAAGCCTGGCGGCAGAAGACGGCTTAACCTTACCGGTAATCTACAATTGCGGCGGTTACGAATCTCTGGAAGCCTTGCAGTTGCTTGAAGGGTTCATCGACATTTATATGCCCGATGCCAAGTATGGCGCAGACGAAATTGGAGAGATCTATTCGGGCGTACCCGATTATTTCAGCCGTATGGGCGCTGCGCTTCAGGAGATGCAGCGTCAGGTTTGCGACCTGCAGATTGATGGCCGGGGGCTCGCCACGAGAGGACTGCTGGTTCGTCACCTGGTGATGCCCGCAGATATATCAGGAAGTGAAGCCGTTGCTACTTTCATCAGCACTGAAGTATCGCCGCATTGCGCGGTAAACGTGATGGACCAATATCACCCGGCATACAGGGCTGCCGATTACCCACGGTTAAAACGGCGCATTACTGCGGAAGAGTTCAGAACTGCCCGGGAAGCATTCAGAAAAGCCGGTTTGAAAATACTTTGAGCAAGATTCTTCTCGTTTGCCGGTTCCACAGGTAATCAGTTAGGGTCTGCTTTCCGGGCCTTGATAAATGCAGATCCGATTCTATTGACCCCTTTTGCAACGCTGGTGTAGAATGATTAAAACCGGGATATAGCAAACCCGAGAGCAGACTAATTTATCTTAAGGAGGAAACGATAATGGCTGGAGCAGTGATGGAAATAAACGAGCCCCAATTCGAAAAAGAGGTTTTACAGGCAACGCTGCCTGTTTTGGTTGATTTCTGGGCCCCCTGGTGTGATCCCTGTAAAATGCTTGGCCCGGTATTGGAAGAAGTGGCAACGGCCAACGACGGCAGGCTAAAGATTGTAAAGGTTAACGTGGATGAGAACCCCGATCTGGCCCAGAAATATGAGGTAATGGGCATCCCGGCCATGTTTCTTTTCAAGGGTGGGCAGGTTATCGACAGCTATACGGGAGCAATGAGTAAGCAGGCGCTAACGGATAAGATTGATAAGTATATTTAGCTGAGACTGGCAGAACTGAATTATCGCTTTTTTCAAATAAAATAAAGGAATGTGTCTTCCAGTGGCGAATAACGTACAAAAATTTGAAAGGATGTGTTCTGCGCCATGGAACGACATGAGATCGGCCGGGTTACCCATTTTTACAGTAAGATCGGTGTGGCCATAATCCAGCTTGACGATTTGCTGAAGGTCGGGGATCGCATTGCCCTAGTCGGTTCGACTACAGACCTGGAGCAGGATGTTAAATCGATACAAGTTGAGCATCAGAGCATAGATCAGGCCAAAGCCGGGGATCTGGTCGGTCTTAAGGTGAAAGATAAAGTGAGGGAAGGCGATACTGTGTTTCGCTTAAGCTGATCTTTGATTATTACGAATGCTAATCAGACGAATTCTTTGACCAGTGAGTCACAACAAATTCGGTTACAGGTGATCGGTTGAAATATCAAGAAGAAAATGGTAAGGCGGTAAAAATTATTAAGCAGCGCAATTCCACCGCCACCGAACAAGATCTAAAGCAAGATCAAAAGCGAGAAGCCCTGGTCGGACTGATCAGGGCTGTTCCAATTATACTTGGCTATCTGCCGATCGGGTTGGCCTTTGGCGTCCTTGCTTCCACTGCCGGACTCAGCGTTTACAGCGCTGCCGCTATGTCGGTGTTTGTTTTTGCTGGCTCGGCACAGCTGATCTCTGTCGGGTTGATCAGCGCAGGGGCTTCTGTATTTGCAATTACCCTAACGGTTTTTCTGGTTAACTTGCGCCACCTCTTAATGAGCGCTTCCCTGGCGCCGTACTTAAGGGAGCTTAAAGCATGGCAACAAGTTTTATTCAGCTATCAATTAACGGATGAATCTTTTGCTGTTCATTCCACCTATTTCCGTAAATCCGGCACACCCTCTTTTACCCAGCTGTTTGCCGTCAATTTATCAGCTCAAATAGCCTGGGTCACCGGCACTGTATTCGGCGCCTGGGTTGGCGGCAAACTTGCCTTTGATACAGAGGCATACGGCATTGATTTTGCCCTGCCGGCCATGTTTATCGCCCTTTTAGTGATGCAAATTGAAAAGAGAAGGCATATCTATATTGCCCTGCTGGCTGCTGCGCTTGGGCTTTCTTTTTACCTACTGGGTTTCAGTCAGCTATACATCATCCTGGCCACAATAATTGCTGCTACTTGCGGGACCCTGATCGATAAAAATAAAAGTAACAGGGAGATAAACTGAGATGAAGAATATCGCCCTTCTGATTATATTAATGGCTCTGGTTACTTTTATTCCCCGGGTTTTGCCTATCTTGCTGCTTTCCCGGCGCGAACTGCCCGATTCGGTTACTCTCTGGCTTTCGTATGTTCCTGTTGCAGTTCTGGCCGCGCTGCTCGCGCCCGCGCTCTTTGCCCCGGGCGGTACAGTTAATTTTGCCTTTGAAGCCAACCCTGCTTTCTGGGTAGCCATCCCGGTATTTGCGGTTGCCCACTTGACCAAAAATCTCTTCTTCACAGTGCTTACCGGTATGGTCTTGATTGCCCTCTTGCGCCTCTTCCTGTAATTAAGTAAACTTGACTTGCAGTCAGGGAAATAAACTCTTTTGGAGTGGCCGATTTTTTATAGAGGCAAATACTATCATTGTTACAAATTGATTCCAGGCTATTAACACTGGTCAGCTTTATCTCGAATACAACCACATCAACAATATCAAATAATACTAATAAATGCTAAAAATAGTAATAAATATTATTGACCGACAATTTGCTATTATGTTATAATCTAAGAGACTTTCTTATCAAACAGATTGCCTCTCCAAAGCTGTTTGCCGATCACTATTAAAATTGAAGGAGGAGTATGGATGGACAAGCTTGTACGTGTCAATATGCAAGAGAAGACAGTTAAGATTGAGCCTTTGCCGGATAAGTACAAAGGTAAAGGCGGACGCTGGATGAGTTCTTTGATGGTTAGTGATGAAGTACCTGCAGATTGTCACCCCTTAGGTCCCAACAATAAATTAGTGTTTGCACCCGGTTTCTTATCCGGAACCCGCGCCCCTAACTCTGGGAGGATTTCGGTGGGCGGCAAGTCTCCCCTCACTGGAGGAATAAAGGAAGCCAATGCCGGAACTCCCTTTTCGCAAAAGCTGGCCCGCATGGGTTATGCGGCGATTGTTGTCGAAGGGTTGGCTGGTGACGACAAAACCTGGTTGTTGAAGCTGGATGTTAAAGGCGGCGAGTTTCAGCAGGCAGAAGATCTTAAAGGTGTGGGAGCATACGAAAGCGGCCATAAGATCTGGGAAAAGTTTGGCGATAAAACTGCTTTTGTCGTTAACGGGCCGGCCGGTGAAGCAAAGATGGCGATGGCCGGGCTGGCCTTTAACGATCCGGAAGGTCGCGCCGCTCGCTATGCCGGGCGTGGTGGGCTGGGCGCCGTAATGGGCAGTAAGGGGCTTAAAGCGATTGTTCTTGATGATACTGATGCCCCGGGCGTTAAGCCGGCTGATGAAGAACTGCTCCGTTCGGGACAGAAAAAACTGGCCGACGCGATCCTCTCTCACGATGTAACCAAGAAGGGCGGCGCTCTGAACAGTTACGGCACAGCGGTGCTGATTAACATCCTCAATGAAGCCGGCGGATTACCGACCAATAACTTCCGCAGCGGTGTATTTGAAGGGGCGTCGAAGATCAGCGGTGAAGCGTTGGCCGAAGCAGCCCAGAAGCGTGACGGCGGCACCATGGGTCACCGCTGCCACCCCGGTTGTATCATTAATTGCTCAACCGTCTATCCAATGGAGGACGGCAGCAAAACTGTTTCCAGCGTTGAGTATGAGTCAATCTGGTCACTTGGCGCCAACTGCGGCATCGATAACCTTGATCATGTTGCCGAGCTGGTCTGGCAGTGCAACGATTTGGGCCTTGATACTATTGAGGCCGGCGTTGCGATCGGTGTAGCCATGGAAGCCGGATTGGCAAAATTCGGTGATGGCCCGGCGGCGATTAAAATGATGGACGAAATCCGCAACCGCACCCCGCTTGGCCACATTCTCGGTCAGGGAGCGCAGTTTACCGGCGAAGCTTATGGTGTAACCCGTATTCCGACAGTTAAACGCCAGGGTATGCCGGCTTATGAACCGCGCGCGGTTAAAGGGATTGGTGTCACCTATGCCACCTCGACCATGGGGGCCGATCACACAGCCGGTTACACCGTTGCCCCCGAGATTCTTGCCGTCGGCGGCAATCCGGATCCGCTGACTAAGAAGGATAAAATCGGCCTTTCCAAGGGACTTCAGGATGCGACGGCGTTTCTTGATGCAGCAGGCTACTGCATCTTCATCGCTTTTCCAATTCTTGACATCCCCAGCGGCTTTGAAGGTGTGGTTGAAACTACTAATGGTATGCTCGGCACGAAATATGCTGCAGAGGATGTCGGTAGAATCGGTGATGAGATTTTGCGCATCGAGAGAAACTTTAACCTGAACGCCGGAATCGGCAAGGAAGCGGATCGCTTGCCTGAATTCATGAAGTACGAGAAACTTCCTCCGCACAACCAGGTTTGGGACGTCACGGATGAAGAGCTCGACTCTTTCTGGGATTAGCCCGGTTAGTGGCAGAAGATGATAGTAAAAGTGCGCCTTTACGCGACGCTCTCCCGCTACAACCCGGAAGGAAAGAGTGATCAACCTTTTACGGTTGAGCTGAAAGTTGATTCGACTGTTACCGATCTGCTGGATCAGCTGGCAGTGCCGCGGGGAGAAGTGAAGCAGGTGTTTATCAGGCATAAGGCCCGCCAACTGGATTATAAGCTACAGGATGGCGAGCAGGTAGCGGTTTTTCCGCCGGTCGCCGGCGGTTAGCTTAGAATAAGTGTTAAGCCCGGTGTGACATCAATCACACCGGGTTATTTTTTTAAGGGCAGCGGATGATCCCCTGCGACCAGAGGCAGTCGGAGCAGGAAGGCGAATTACCCCAGCAGTCTTCGTTCTGCTCGGCATAATCACAGATCTTAGCTGTCGAGCAATCCATACAGGATGGGAAATTATAGCTGCGCACCCGGTACCGAAACCGGATATAACCAGGGCTGTTCCAGATATTGTAAAGAGAGTCATCCCTGATATTGCCCGGCAGGTATGCGCTGACCTCTTTGCGCCTGTTATCCAGGTAGTAGGGATAGTCGTACATCAGGGCGTAACAGGGGCTGACTGCGCCATCCCAACGGATTACCGCTGCATCATCTTGTACAAAACCGCAGCGCCTGCTGCTGCCCCAGTAGATCCGTGGCAGGCGCAGGGAACCCCAGAAAATATAGTCGTTGTCCACCGCCGGCCAGATTGCCGGCTCCGGGAAGCGATAACCGTTTAAAGTGTCCGTCCAATTCGGCGGCGCCAAAACACCGGCGCCCAATTCCCTATCTTTCTGTGGCTTATCGTAAAGCACTTCGTTATACATCTCTTCCGAGTAAGCCAGCAGGTTGGTTATCAGTACAGTCGGAGCGCCTACTTCCTTGGCCAGCTTTGGAAGCAGGGGAAGTTGATCGATATTGCTTTTCATCATCACAAATTCAAGCCCAATTTTGGGATAGTTTACATTCAGTTTCTGTTTTAGTTCTCGTAAGCGAAGCATGTTGCCAATTACGGCGCCATAATCACCATTAACCCTGATTTGGCCGAAGCTTTTCTGATCAAGACCGTCAATCGAAAAATAGACAGCGTGAACACCCGATTCGATTATACTTAAAGCAGCATCGCTGTCGACCAAGGTGCCGTTGGTGTTCATTGAGACCCGGTATCCTTTAGTGCATAAAGCCCTGATCATTTCCAGCGCCCTGCTGTGGGCCAGCGGTTCACCAAAACCGCCTAAATGCACCATCTCCAGTGCAGGAAAACTCCTTAACTGCTCAAGAAGATTGTTAAATAGTTCTAAATCCATCTCTCCTTCAGGGATTGCCGGCCACTGCTGCCGCATACAGGTAATACATTTTAAATTGCAGTTGGCGGTGAACTCGAGATAGATCTTTTTCATTCCGGGACCGATTTTGTGCAGAATCAGGCTGTGACCGGTTTCATCGATCAGATAATGCTCATTGCCGGCAATTTTTTCGATTGTGGAAGAGAGTGAATTATTTTCAACTGACATTTTGGCACCTCGCAAAAATATTTAGCCGAAAACCCGGTGGCCAGTTAATATAACCATATAGGTTATAAATATTATAGCAAAGAAATCAGCTGATTACAATTGTAACTGATAGCTGTAATTATCAGCCGCGAAACTGAGCCTCCAAGTGAGCAATCCCAAACCCCTAACCAGAAAAATTTATGATATGATACAAAAAGGTTTTAAAATGCAATTTGAATAAAAGCGATTTGGGAGGGTGTTTATGCAACTGACAGAAAAGCTCTATTGGTATCCCTGGCAGGGCAGGGCCAATAACTGCAACAGTATTATTTACAAGGGCAACCGAACGATTCTTTTTGACCCCGGTCACATTTATAACGATTTTAACGAAAGCTGTCTCGAAATTTTGCGACGCCAGGTTGAGGCCGACGGCCTTAAGCTGGGTGATGTCGACCTGATCCTTTGCACTCACGGGCACCCCGATCATGTAGAAGCAGCCGGCATGGTCCGTAAGGAAAGCGGGGCTCGTTTCGGCATTAACCGTGGAGATGAATTTATCTTAGAGGCCATAAACCAGCATTACGCCTCGCGCAGCGGACAGGAAATGCCCGATCTAAAGCCGGATATTTACCTGGAAGAAGGCGAACTGGCGCTTAGTCCGCAGGACAGCGCCGGCGAGACAATCCAGGTGATTGAGTCTCCCGGTCACTCCCCGGGCTGTGTTTGCTTTTACCTTCCTGGTGAAAAAGCACTGATCAGCGGTGATACAATTTTTCAGAACAGCATTGGCCGCACCGATCTTCCCGGTGGCGATATGGGGATTATGGGCAGCAGTGTCGACAAGTTGTCCACAATAAAAGATGTTGAGTTGCTTTTGCCTGGTCATATGGGTTACGTGCAGGGAGAACAGGCGGTGGCGCATAATTTTGCCCAGATCAAGCAGTACTTTTTCTAGTCACACTGTCTCGATGGACGAGCAGGAAAGCGCTTGCCAATCTCGAAATAACTTATAGTTATTGTTGCTCTTAGCTATATATTAGTTACATTTTGTATCAAGTTATCAAGCTATTTTGCTCTACAGTTCGTTAGAGTAAACAAAGGAGACTATCAACTGATGATTTTTAATAACCATCACCGGCCGACAACGCTCTTCAAGCGCTTTGAAGGCAACCCGGTTTTAACCCCCGATTGTTGGCCTTACCCCGCAAATGCTACCTTTAACCCCGGGGCGATCAGGCACGAAGGTGAAACCTACCTGGTGGTCAGGGTAGAGGATATGCGTGGGTTTTCCCACCTGACCCTGGCCCGCAGCAAGGATGGCAAAACCGGATGGCACATTGACGAAAAACCGATTATGACACCTGATTCTGAATTTCACGAGGAAAGATGGGGTATTGAAGATCCGCGCATTGTCTGGCTGGAAGATCTTGAGCAGTATGCCATGACTTACGTTTCTTTTTCGAAGGATGGCCCTGTGGTTTCCCTTGCCCTGTCAAAAGATCTGCGCACTTTCAAACGGCGCGGCGCAATGCTGCCGCCCGAAGATAAGGACGCTTCACTATTCCCGCGCAAGATTAACCGCCGCTATGTTTTAGTTCACCGGCCGATCATTCGCGGAGAGGCGCACATGTGGATTGCCAACTCACCGGATCTCGTTCACTGGGGTGAACATAAGATCCTGCTTCCGGTTCGTCCGGGCTGGTGGGACAGTACCCGGGTCGGTCTTGGGCCGCCTCCGATCGAAACAGATGAAGGCTGGTTGATCATCTACCACGGGGTGCGGATGACCGTATCCGGAAGTCTCTACCGTGTTGGCCTGGCTTTGCTTGACTTAGAAGAGCCGTGGAAGATCATTAAGCGCTGTGACCAATGGGTTTTTGGCCCGCATGAGCCTTACGAAAGAGTAGGCGATGTTCCTGGTGTTACATTCCCCACCGGCATTGT
>Ga0208244_101700_pt1 | contig 10509 bp, 9 predicted proteins | sample SubbioCR12Aug_5A_FD_184828 | JGI IMG/M metagenome (GOLD analysis project Ga0208244, IMG submission 184828) | Serpentinite rock and fluid subsurface biosphere microbial communities from McLaughlin Reserve, California, USA - CR12Aug_5A (SPAdes) | ecosystem: Environmental > Terrestrial > Deep... | reverse complement strand
GAATTATACCTTGCGGACGATGGACGGCAAAACAAAAATAGACCGCAGACTCCATCGTCCACGGTCTATGGTCTCTTATGGAATCAGCCAGCTTGCTGGCGTAATCACGGGAGCAAGCTCCCTGACTCCAAAATATCTATTCCTTCGGCAGGATGACCACCTTGCGATACGGCTCTTCGCCAGTGCTCTCGGTGGTGACGGCGGGATGTCCGCGCAGTTCGATATGCACGATGCGGCGCTCGCTGGCGGGCATCGGCTCCATCGTCGATTTGCGCCCGGTCTTCGCAACCTGGTCCGCCATGCGGGATGCCATCTGGCGCACCTGCTTCTCGCGGCGCGAACGGTAGCCTTCCACGTCAATGTTCAACTGCACCCATTTGCCGCTTGCCTTGCCGACGATGAGAGAGGCAACGTGTTGAAATGCGTTCAAGGTTTCGGCGCGGCGCCCGATCAGGGCGGTCAGGTCGTCCCCGCGCACATCCACATGGATGACGAGGCGATCTTCACGGCTGGATTCGTCGTAGTGCGCCGAGACCTGCGCTTCCATGCCGAGGTGGTGGATGAGTTTTGAAACCACGTCCTCCGCAGACTCCAGCACGCTGTCATGCGGGACATCCGACGTAGTTTTCGGGGCGGATTCCGTTTTTTGCGAGGGGGCTTTCGGGGCAGGCTCCTTTTGTTGTGGAGGGGCTTCTGTCCGTTTTTCTTCGCGGAGGGGAGCGGCGGCTTGCTTCTTTTTGGGCTTGGATTCCGCCCGTTTTGCAGGAGCAGGCTTGCCCTGAGTCTGAGCGGGGTGTTCGGCGGCAGGTTGGGTCTCCTGCACCGGCGGGTTGACCGTCAGGCGCACACGCACCTGTCGTCCGCCAAGTCCGAACAATCCCTTCGAGCCCGAATCAAGCACCTCGACGGAAACCGCATCCGCCGTCAGACCAAGTTGGTTCAAGCCCTGCTGAATGGCTTCTTCAACCGTCGAAGCGATGATCTCAAGCGTGGTTCGCTCGTTCATGATGCCTCCCTACTTCTTTTTCTTCTGGGATGGTTGCTGCTGTTGGGGTTTCGAGCCGAACGAAAAAACATTGCTCCAGTTGGCGCGCCCGGTGGCGGCATACTGGACAACGCCGAGGACGTTGCTGATGATGAAATAGACCGAGATGCCAGAGGGGAAGGTGAGCGCAAACCAGCCGAGCAGAAGCGGCATGTAGATGCTCATCATGCGCGACATCTGCGCGCTCTGGTCGTTCGGGTTGCTCGAGGTGGGCATGGTCAACTTGGACTGGATCCAGGTGGAGACCGCCACGATGATGGCAAGGATGTAGTACGGTTCGGGCTGTCCGAGATCCATCCACAGGAATTTGCTGTTGAGCGGGATGATGTTTTCGACGTTCTGGAACGGGTAGACCGTGCGGGCAAGTTTCAGCATGTCCAGCGGGGTGGCGGACAATGCGCGGATGATGCTCTGGTACAAGCCGATGATGATCGGGAACTGGACAAGCGTTGGCAGGCAGGAGGCGAAGGGGTTGATGCCCTTTTCCTTGTAAATGCGCATCTGTTCCTGCGCGAGTTTTTCGCGGTCTTTGGCGTATTTCTTCTGGATCTCCTGCCAGTCCTTGTCGTTCTGGAGTTCCTGCATGGCTTGCGCGCCCTTCACCTGCGCCGCGTTGAGGGGCCAGGTAACCGCCTTGATCAGAACGGTGAACAGGATGATGGCAAGACCGAACATGTGCGGACCATTTCCCAGCAGGTCATAAATGAACAGCAGGAGGTTGGTCATGGGTTGAACGATAATTGCTTCCCACATGGGTATGATTCCTTATTTACCGGGGGTGAACGTCCAGGCTTGCCTGCCCGCCTCATCGTAGGCGGCAATGGCAAAATCAGCCTGGTAGGGGGCGACGAGGATCAGGTCGCCGGCGATGACGGGGGTGGTGTAGATATTGCCGCCGGGATTCCTGTCCCAGATGATCTTCCCGTCCCGGTCGAGGACGAAAATGCCGCCCGCTTCGGTCACGACGTAGATGCGGTCATCCGTCACGAGCGGATTCGCCACCACGGGACCGTCCGGCTTCTGTCTGTCCCAGTTTTGCCTGCCGCTGGTCAGGTCCAGCGAATAGACTATGCCTTCCAGGTCGGCATAGTACAAGATATCGCCGTCGAGGGCGGGCGTCCCCCAAATCCAATTATCGGCAGAGGCGACAACCTTGCTTTCACCGCGCGGCGTGATGAAGTATATGTTGGATGCAAACGACCCGACATACACGCCGCCATCCCCGATGGCGGGACTGCCCGGCACAGCGCCGCCGAGGTTGACGGGCGGGAGGGTCTTGCGGGTGGACGGGTTGATGATGTGCAGGTGATGGTCGAGCGAGGTGACGTAGATGGAAGTGCCATCGGTGACGGGCTGGGACCACAACGCACCGCCCAGTTCGATCGGATCGGCGATTTCCCTGCCGCGCATATCAAGGATGTAGAGGAAACCGTCGGTGTTCGGCGCGTAGATCACCTCGTTGAACACGAGCGGCGGAGCCATCCATACGTTCTTCGCGCCGTTTTGCAGGGACCATTTCTCCCTGCCGGTTTCAGGGTCGAGGCTGAAGAGTGTATGGTTCTGTCCCGCACTGCCAATCAGCAGTTGACCGTCCTCGGTAAGGACGGGGTTGGCGTAGAACAGCAGTTTGTTGTCGGAATCGGCGGGGAAGCGCCAGATCTGCCTGCCGGTCTGCACTTCCACGGCATAGACGAAGGAGCCGCTGGTGACGTACACGCGTTCTTCGTCCGCCGCGAGACCGGGCCAGTTGTTCGAGAACGCCGCACCGCTGCACGCGCTGAGCAGGATGGCTCCCAACGCGAACAGGGAGATCAATATCAGTCGTTTTGTCTTCAAATTCTTTTAACTCCTACATTATTTGTCATCGCGAGCGTCGTTTCAAAGCAATCCAGCCCTTTTCATGAAACAGGAGATTGCTTCCCTTCGACAGGGTTTCGACACGCGCAGCCTGCCAGCTCAGGGCAAGCGTCGCCGCTACGCTCCCCCTCGCAATGACAGGATATTCTATTTAACAGGATCGTATCCGCCAGGATTGAAGGGGTTACAGCGCAGGACGCGCCAGACCGCCATAAGCGAGCCTTTGAGCGCGCCATGTTTGTACACCGCCTGGTATCCGTAATGCGAGCAGGACGGGTAAAAACGGCAGGTGTTGGCGGGCAAGCCCGGCGAGACGACCATTTGATACAAACGGATCAAAGCCAGCACAGGGATGCGCGGCAAATTTCCCGGCGTGCGCGGCAGGTCACGCAGACGCGGCTCGTGGGAGTAATCGTGTAAATGGAATTGGGGTTCAGGTTCAGGATTCATCCGCGGGGAGGATTTGGGCGCGTCGCAACAGGCTGGTCAACGCGGAGTGGGTATCCGCCAGGGTGGCGGTCACAAGCGCGGGTCGGGCGATCAGGATCAAGTCCCAGCCGGAGGCGAGTGAGGGAAACAGGGGTCGGATGGCTTCGCGCAGGAGTCGCTTTGCCCGGTTGCGGTGGACGGCGGTCCCTGCCGTCTTTCCGGCTGCCACCCCCACGCGGACGTGGGTGGAAGTTTCGCTGGCTTGTGCCACCAACACAACAAGCGGATGGGCATAGGACTTGCCGGTTCGCCGCACCCGCTTGAAATCTTCGGATCGGGACAGTCGAAATTTTCTCTGCACCCGCGCCTCATGGCGAAAAGCCTACCAGCGAACCCGCTTGACGTGTTCGTTGGATTTGACTGCAAGTCGGTAACGACCTTTAAGGCGGCGGCGTTTCAACACGGCGCGTCCCGAAGCCGTAGCCATGCGCTGGCGGAAACCATGCACGCGCACACGGCGGCGGATTTTGGGTTGGTATGTTCGCTTGGGCATTCTTGTTTCTTCCTTCTATTGCTCAAAAGATGATTACACAATCCCCGGTGGGATAGGTATGCTGGGGTAGACAGGCGCATTATTTTACCCCAAGGGATGCGAATCGGTCAATTTGGATTTTTGGGATTTTTTTATCCTTCCGCTGCAGCAGGCTCGGCACAGGCTGGCGTTTGTGGAGGTAATAAGAAAAAAATGCAAAGCAGGGTGATTTTCAGAAATCATGAAAAATATATTTTATGAAGTTGGAATTGGTGTATAATCGAACATACCTTAACAAACTTAAAAGTTAAAAGGCTTGCCCGATTCCAAGGCATATCATTCGAACAAAGCAGGTATTATTTCAACCAACATTATGAAGACCACCACCATCCTGGTCATCGAAGTAAAACATGCGGAAATCCCTTCTTTTGCATCGGACTTGCAAAAGAAGGGATTTGATGTCCACCTGGCTCAAAACGGCAGCAAGGCGATTTCGCTTCTCAAGGAAGTGAGCCCAAGCCTGGTCGTCGTCAATGCGGCTTCACTTCGGAGTACCGGGCTGCGCATCTGTCAGTCGCTGCACGAAAAGGACGCCAAGCTCCCGATCATTCTCATCGTTGACGAGGAACGGGAAGTCAGCAAGGATGCGGCGGATGCCGTACTGATATTGCCGTTCACCGTGCAGAAACTTGCCAACCGCATTAAACCGCTCCTGCCCGGCGACGGGAAGAATGTGCTGCATGTCGGTCCGATCCGCCTCGATCTCGAAAAACGGCGTGTGCGTTGTCTCGGCAAAAGCACGAAACTCACCCCCCGCCTCGTCACGCTGTTGCAGTTGTTGATGGAAAAACATGGGGAGGTGGTCGAACGCGAACCGCTTTTCAAAAAAGCATGGGAAACGAACTACACCGGCGATACCCGCACGCTGGACGTGCATATCTCCTGGCTGCGCCGCGCCATCGAACTCGATCCCAATAACCCCAAGTTCCTGAAAACTGTGCGCGGCGTTGGGTACCGGCTAGACCTGTAACTGGAACTGCTTGCCCTCGACGGTGACCAATCGGATGCAGACCCTGCCTCCGATTTTTGTTTTTAATTCCATTGAGATCTTCCCGCTTCGCACATGACGACATGCCTGCGCGGCGCTGCGGAAGGTTTTCCCGTCCCAATTCGGGTCCACCTCCCAGAAATCCACATCGAGCGATGTATTTAACTGAACGTATCCATCCAAAATTTTGGCTTTGATTCTCTTTGACTTTGTGGCAAATTCGTTTTTCGTTTGTGCATCCCGCTCGAATGTGAAAACGGATTTTGTCCCAGCCAGCCGCGCGCGCGTGGTATGAATTGCCCGCACGGTTTCGTCGCATACGATGAATTTGCGTCCGTGCTTTGCCGCGACGAGGGCGGTCGTGCCGGAGCCGGAGAAAAAGTCCGCGACCAAGCCGCCTTTGTTGGAGGATGCCAGGATGATCCGCTCGAGCAGGGCTTGGGGCTTTTGAGTGGGATAGCCTGTGCGTTCGTTGTGCAGACGCGCCACCACCGGGAAATACCACCAGTCTTCCGGGACTTTCCCCCGCTCCAGGTCGGGGACTTTGCCAAAGCCCGCCTTGCGCGACGCTTTGAAGGTTGCCACAGTGCTGGGATGATACGGCTCGCGGATGTCGTCCACGTTGAAGACATACTCCCTGCTTTTGGCATACATCAGGATCGTATCGTGTTTGCGGTTGAACGCCGTGCGGATTGGGGACGGTCCGTGGTACGCCCAGATGATCTCGTTGATGAAATTCTCCGCGCCGAAAAGTTCATCGAGGATCAGGCGGGCGTGGGCGTCGGCATGCCAGTCGAGGTGGAGGTAAAGCGTGCCGTTGGGGGCGAGCAGGCGGTGCATGAGCGAGAGGCGTTCGTACAGGAATTGCAGGTAGGAATCGATATCCTCCCATGAATCGTGATACCCCTCAGCCAGTTTCCATTTGGACGGCTTGCGCGAGTCTTCGCCCCTGCCAATGCGGGCGGAGAATTTTCGGTTGGTGAAGAACGGCGGGTCGGCGTAGATGAGGTCGATGCGCCCCTCATATTCAGGGAGCAGCGCCGCCATCACGGAAAGGTTATCCCCCCATATCACACGCCCGTCGGGGCGGGCTTTAGGGTAGCCGCGTCCGTTTGGGTGGAGGATCGAATCGGGGATGATCGAAGCAGGCTGGGGCGGGGGGAGATGCTTTCCGTTCCAGTGGAGAAGCGGCATGGCGGGCTCGTATCCTTATGATTTTTGAATCAGGCGCGGGAGGGGAAATCCAAAAAACAATTAGTAATGGATTTCGATCGCTGTGCCGAGACCGCGCGTGGCAACGGCATCGGGCGGCGAGACGGGACGCGCCCAGCGGAAAAGCCAGTTGACTTCGTCGTTGCGCATGTTGATACAGCCCTTGCTCATGGGAATGCCGTAGTTTTCGTGCCAGTACGTGCCGTGGAAGGCGTGCCCTTCCACAGTGAAGAACAGCGACCACGGGACGCCGGGCAGGATGTAATTATCCACATCGGCGAGGAAGTTGCCAGTGGTGGCGCTGCCAAAGTAACTGGCGCCCATGTGTTTGGCGGGGACTTTGTCCATGATGGTGAATTTGCCGTCGGGGGTGGTGGTCTTCAACCCGCCGTCGAGCGGTTTGCCCGGTATGCCGGTGGAGACGTTGGTCTCGAAGACGAGATTGCCGTACTCATAGGCGTACAAACGCTGGGTTGTCAGGTTGAGTTCGATCAATTTCTGTTCGTAGGGAATATCGGGCGAGATGGGCTCCAGGTATTCAGGCGGCAGGACGCGCATATGCACCGCAGGCACGTGATAGGAGACGTTCGAGTCGAGTTCGTCGAAGATGCGGTACCAGGGACCGTTGTAATCCGCCATGGCGGGTCCCTCCTCGACCGCTTCGATCCAATGCACGGAACTGTAATACATGGGCGGCGACATCGGCTGCCAGCCGTAGATGCGCGAATAGCGGTAGGGGGTGGTAAACGGGACGGATACTTCGGCAAGCAGGCGCGTCCCTTCGGGAATGGTACTGAGCGGCTTCTGGTAGATGGTGCTCACGCGCTGTAAACGTCCGCGATGGATGTAGCCCCCCCACACGCGGTACCAGACCGGGTTGTGATACGGCTCCTCCACCGTGACCGAACCGTACACATGGACGAGTTCGTCGCGGTAGCGTGTGAGTTCGATGGGGCTTTCGTCGGTCGGCTCTTTGCGGACGGGCATTTGGGCGGTGGCAATGCGCACCACAAAACTGTCGTCGAAACTGGTCAGCCCCGGCAGGAAGGGCGAGAACGCCAGCCCGCCGAGGGTCAGCCCGCCGAGTTTGAGGAAGTCCCTGCGTGAAAATTTTTGTGTCATGCAGGCGATTTTACACTACATTGTTTAGGAATTAATGAGAAAACAGGTACGTATCCGCTTCATCTGTGTTCACATCATACCCGAATGGGTATCTGCGGCAGATACCTCTTGCAAGCAAAAACCGCCCTCCGCAAATCCGAAGGGCGGCTGGGATATTCAATTGTAATTACGCTTCCACCGTGTCGGTGATCATATCCTTCAACAGGATTTCGATCGCCATCGAGTGTCCGCATCGTTTGTGGGTCAGGAAGAATTCACAGTCGCAGTTGAAAACGCCGTTATCGTAGGCAACCTGGTGATCGTTATTATCACCACGGAAAGTAAGGTCAAATTTGTTGAAGCGGAACCGCGTGGGGTCTTCCGCATAACGTTTGGCTTTCTCGATCTTGCCGATCATTCCGTAGTCCATGGCAAAGGTCTCCTTTTTATAGAGAAATAAAAAGACACGCGGTTACATCGCGTGTCTATGACAACTACTCTGGGTATTTCCGTAAAATAAGCGCATGACGGCGTTACCTCTATGACCGTGAGTATAGCCCTTTTCAAGGGGCAAGTCAATGACAAAAGCGGTTTGTTAATGAAATCGTCAGGGAATTGTATGGAAGAAATCAGCCAACTCTCATGAACTGACTACGCGCAACGCTTCGCCTCTACGGGAAGGCTGATTCGACCGCCCCGAACCTTTTCCCAGCCCGGAATGTAACCCACCCGCCCCCCCGTCACCGGCAGGGACCAGTTACCTGTCCTTTGGTTTATCGACCGATTTCTTTTTCGATGCGATCTTCTTAACCGCTGTTTTCGCGGCAGTTTTTTTTGTTTTCGTTGATGCAGGTTTCGCTTTTCCAGCCGTTTTCTTTACAGCAGGAGCGTTCTTTTTAGAACCCGTCGGTTTTTTCGCTGTAACCTTGGCTGCCTTCTTCGTCGTCTCCAATGGCTTCTTTTGCACCCCAGTCTTCTTCGAAGGCTTCACTGCGGATTTTTTCCCGCCATTCGCCTTGGCGGGCGCTTTTTTCGTAGTGGCTTTTTTTACCGCTTTCGTTTTGGCGGTCGGTTTCCTAGCCGTTGTTTTTGCCTTTATAACGCGTTTCTTTTTGACGGTCACTTTCTTTTCCACAGGTTCTTCAACAACTGCGAACAACCTGCGCCACTCCGCCTGCATGGACGGGACACCCGCGCCGTTCAAGCCGTCGTGGATGGTTTTCCATTCCGTTTCGTATACAAAGCGGAAATCCATGAAGGCATGGCACTGATATGCGCCAAGTTCGACGTACAAGCCCTTTTCCCAGATCTCCCTGCACGAACGGATGTATTCCAACTGCGTGGCGTAATCCTTGAAGATGACGTAGCCTGTCTTCGACAAACCGATTCCCTCGGCGAGGCTGCGTTGTATCAGTTTCCCCGATCCTTTGTCCAGTGCGGCGGCGGAGGTTTTGATCCATCCACGCGTATCGGCAAACTTGTTGTGATAGATGACCAGTCCGCGTTCGAGTTGCCCTGGGCTTGTCGAAGGGTCGCCTTGTCGGTTGGAATAGGCGAAGACGTTTTCATCCACGCCGCCATAGGGTTGGAAAAAGTCGTAGAGCAGGAAATTTTCCACGTCGGCGAACAGGTGTCGGCGGTGAAGAAGCGGGAAGATGCGCCAGTCGTGCGCCTGGATCAAGCCATCATCGGGAGTCTCCTCCCACTTTGCGCGGCGGAATTCCATCCCGTATTTTTCAGAAAAACCTTCGACCTGTCCGTGACCGAACATGGGCAAGCCGGGCAGGGTGGCAAGCAATGTGCAAATCCCGAAATATTTATCGCCCTTGCCAAATTGCTCGACGGCGGTCTTTTCATCGGGGTTGTTCATGAAGTTGACATAACGCTTGAGGATTTGCGGGTCGAATTCCAGCGTGTTCTTGATCGCCATGCGATATTTGGCGTTGTCCTCGTCGCGCAACATGTGCATGAACGCCGAGTTATACACGCGGTGCATTCCCAGCGTGCGGACGAAATATCCCTCCATCAACCAAAACGCTTCGGCGAGCAGGAGCGTATCCGGCACTTCCGCGGCGACACGGTCCACGACCTCGCGCCAGAATTCGATGGGAACTTTTTCGTCGAATTCGGCTTTGGTCATGCCAAACTGCGCGCGGGAGGGAATCGCACCGCCCGCGCCCGGCTCGGGGAACCACAGGCGTTGGATGTGTTTCTTCGCAAGCGTCATCGCCGCATCGAAGCGGATGACTGGAAAGTTCCGCGCCACGTGCAGGATGACTTGAATCACCGCTTCGCGGACTTCGGGCTGGCTGTAATCGAGTTGACCCGTATCGTTCCACGGGAAGGAGGTGCCGTCGTTGCCGTGATAGATGTAGCGGACATCGCCGGTGTAATGGTCGCGGCGTTGGAACACTACTGCCGCATCGGTCTTGTCGTAATAATGGTCTTCGAGATAAATCCCCACGCGGATGTCATCGGACAGGTTTTCGGAGCGGAACGAGTAGGAAGGATACGGCGGAAACGGAGTGGATAAAAACCAACCGGGGTGTTCGACCACCCATTGCGAATCGATACCCATGTGGTTGGGAACCATGTCCGCGGAAAGGCGGATGCCCCTCTGCCATGCGCGCGCGCGGAGATTCTCCAATGCGCCCCAGCCACCCAAGTCCCCGGCAATGTCATACGAATGAAGCGAGTACGCCGAAGCGACCGCGTCCTCCTGCCCCATGCGCTGTTTGATGCGCTGGGAAGCACGGCTGCGCTCCCACAGCCCGATCAGCCACAAGCCGGTAAAGCCGCGCGCGGCGAGCAGATCCAATTCCTCATCGGGGATCTGGTCGAGCGTGCGCATATCGCGCTGATACTTTTTCGAGAGTTGATCGAGCCAAACGTAGGTGTTCTTCGCCATCAGCACGATGCGCGGCATCCACTCCTGATCCTGGCTGTAACGCTCGTACTCGGCATCGGAATACGTCGGGACGCAGGCTTCGGCAGTAAATGTATCAATCGGTCCGTGGGTGCGGATGACCTCCTCCCGCAAAAAATCCACCCCGCGCAGGAGACGGGCGGAAAATTCCGCACCGAGCAAATTCCCCCACTTTTCGAGCATAAACAACAATTGCCCTTCGAGCGAATCAGGCGCGGCTTTGATCGGCGCGGAAAGGAGGTCGTTGAGCGTCTCGCCCTCGCCGCTTCCCAGCCCGGGCAGTTTGGAAAAGAAATCGGTCAGGCGCGCCAGAAATTCCGCATACGCCGAATCGTTCATCGCCGATTCATCGAACAGGT
>Ga0208244_101699_pt1 | contig 10515 bp, 10 predicted proteins | sample SubbioCR12Aug_5A_FD_184828 | JGI IMG/M metagenome (GOLD analysis project Ga0208244, IMG submission 184828) | Serpentinite rock and fluid subsurface biosphere microbial communities from McLaughlin Reserve, California, USA - CR12Aug_5A (SPAdes) | ecosystem: Environmental > Terrestrial > Deep... | reverse complement strand
GCACCCTGTCGTCTTCAGCATCTCAAACCTCCCTGTTTCCCGTCCCGCCCGATTCAATACCTGCGCGAGCCGTACCGTTCCCGCGTCAGCCCGCGCGGCAGCTCCTTGATGAAGCGCGACGGGCGGCAGAAGAACACCCCGCCGTCCCGCGTGCGCCGCATCTCCGGCGCGCACAGCACCAGCTCGTCTTTCGCGCGCGTCACCGCCACGTAGAACAGCCGACGCTCCTCGGCGTCGTCCTCGGCGTCGCCGAGCGACCGCCCCGACGGGAACATCCCCTCGCTCGCCCAGATCACGAACACCACCGGCCACTCCAGGCCCTTGGCCTGATGCACCGTGCTCAGATGAATCATGTCCGCGTGCTCGCGGGCCATCTTGTCGTACTCGTGATCGATGTTGGTGAGCAGTGCCACCTCCTGCAGGAAGCCGCTGATCCCGCCCTCGCTCCGCGCCACCTGAAGCGCCAATTCGCGGATGTCCTCCTCGCGCTTGTCGCCGTTCTCGTAAGCCCGCGCCAGATAGGTGTGGTAGAACACGTCGCAGAACCGCTGGATCGCCTCGCCGCCTTTCCGCCCGAGCTGCTCCGCGTGGTACTCGCCGAACAGCCTGTCGATCTCCTGCCACTGCCCGCGCGCGGACGGCTTGAGCGCCGCCGAGAGCCGTTTGCGCTGCTCCTCGTCGCGGGTGTCGAACCGCCCGCCGAGCTTCTCCCACAGCGACGCCACCGTCTTCTCGCCCACGCCGCCGAGCATCCCCAGCAGCCGCGCGAACGCCATCTGGTCCGTCGCGTACTCGCACACCCGCAGGAACGCCACCACATCCTTGACGTGCGCCTGCTCGAACACGCCGATACCCGACGTGATCACGAACGGCAGCCGCGAGCGTCCCAGCATGATCTGCAATTCGATGGAGTGGAAATGCGCCCGGTACAGCACCGCCATGTCGCTCAGCCGGTAGCCGTCCTCCTGATACCGACGAATCATCTCCAACAGCGTCAGTGCCTGTTCCTCGCCGTCCCGCACCATGCACACCAGCGGCTTGTTTCGCGCCTTGCGCGTCGGGCGCAACGTCTTCTGGAACTGCTGCGGGTTGCCTCGTATGCAGGCGTTAGCCACCTCCAGCACCTCCGGCACGCTGCGGTAGTTCTGCTCCAGCTTCACGATGCGGCAGCCCTCCCAGCGCTTGGGAAACTCCATGATGTTTTTGAAATCCGCCCCGCGCCATGAGTAGATGCACTGGAAATCGTCGCCCACCGCCATCACGTTGCGGCTCTGCGCCGCGAGGATGTCCACCATCTTCGCCTGCAGGAGGTTGGTGTCCTGATACTCGTCCACCAGCACGTGCCGGAACTTGCCCTGATAGAACGCCCGCACCGGCTCATGCTCGGTCAGCAGGCGCAGGCCGTTCACCAGCAGGTCGTCGAAATCCATCGCGTCCATCGCGCGTTTGCGCTCCGTGTAGAGGTTCGCCACCCGCACGATTTCCATCGGATCCACCTTCAGGTCGTCCAGCACGCGCTCCAGCACGTCCTCGATGTCGCAGGCGCGATTGGCCGCCTCGCCGATCAGCGAGCCGACCACATCCTTTTTCGGGAAATCCTTCTTGTTGCGGACCGTGTCTTTGATGCACTGGTCGATCAGCGTACGCGAGTCGTCGCGGTCGAGGATGGCGAAGTCGTTGCGGTAGCCCAGCCGGTCGCCGAACCGCCGCAGGAAACGGTTGCACACGTGGTGGAACGTTCCGCTCCACAGGTTCCCCACCGCATCGCCCGCCACCTCTTTCGCGCGCTCCAGCATCTCCCGTGCCGCGCGGTTGGTGAAGGTCAGCAGCAGCAGGCTGTCCGGCGTCTCGCCCCGCTCCACCAGATACGACACGCGGTACACCAGCGTCCGCGTCTTGCCCGTCCCCGCCGCCGCCAAAACGAGCAGCGGCCCGTCCCCCGCCGTGGCCGCCGCGCACTGCTCCTCATTCAAAAGCTTCAAGTAATCCGTCATGGCCGCAGATTATACGCAACCCGACCCCAAAACGCCCGCACGTTTTTGTGCCTCCCCGTATTGACTTCAAGGCGTCGTGCGCGTACAGTTGTGACCAAACCTTAAACAAGGAGACACGACATGACCTCAAGACGCACCTTCATCAGCACCGCCCTCACCGTGGCGGCAATCCCGTTCCTCGTCTCCGGCCAGACCTGCTGCGCCGCCGCAAAGGACGCGAAGAAACCGGCAGGCACCTGCCCCGCCAACCTGAAGGCCACCAACGCCACCGTCATCGGCTGCGAAGGCGCCAAGGTCAAGATCAAGGTCAAGTGCGCCAAGTGCGGATTCCTGTCCGCCGAGATGGAACTCGACATGCCCACCGCCGAGAAGCCCACCACCCTCGCGTGGACCTGCCCGAAATGCGGCCACAAGCAGACCGTCAAGCTTGAGCTGACCTGACGCAACCGCGATGCAGGCCAAGCCCGCCCGTCCGTTGGCGGTTTCGTCTAACGCGTAACGGAAGGTTCATCCTATGAGCGTCCTTGGCGACATCCGCACCTGTGGCAGGCAACTGCTCTGGAAACTCCGTCGTGTCCCCGGCCCCCTCCGCCGGGCACAAAAATACCGCGACCGCGGCATGCGGATCGGCGAGAACACCTACATTTTCTCCAGCGTGCGCCTCGGCGGCAATGGGCGCGATCCCATTACCATCGGTAAAAACTGCATCCTGACCGGATGCGTCATCCTCGGACACGATGCCTCCACCAGCCGGGCGTTGGGCATCAGCGGCTCGATCTACAAGCCCGTCGTCATCGAAGACGACTGTTTCATCGGCACAAACGCGGTTGTCCTCATGGGCGTCACGGTCGGGAAAGGATCGATCATCGCCGCCGGAGCCATCGTCACGCGCGACGTGCCGCCCGACAGCGTTGCCGCAGGAAACCCCGCCCGTGTCATCGGACAGGTCAGCCAACTGGTCGCGCGGCGCCGAGCCGAACTTCTTGAACGTCCCTATCTCAGCCATCCGGACTGGCCCTCTTCGACCGACTGTGGCTGACCCGAGCGATGATGCCGCATCCCTTCGTTTCATCCTGTATCCAGACCGCGCACACCGCTCCGTTTCAGCAAAAACAAAAAAATCACCGTATTTGTCGTTGACTTGCCCACCGCGTTTCTATATAAAGAAACACCGTGAAAGGGACAACAGGCGTTGCCCCGCACAAAGCGAGACCCGAGAGATGAGCAACACGAAGACAACAACGGCTTGTTGTTGGCGGTGGCGGACGCGACCGTGGCGGGGCCGTTGACGTTGTGTGCACGATGATGCAGCCATGCGAACGGGAACCGGCGGCCACATGTTATCCGGCTCCCGTTTTGTTTTACCAGACAGCCATTTTCAGTTAAATTGGAGACCACTATGTTACTGGACACTTTCCCTTCACGCGACACGTTCCGTGAACTGCTGAGAGACCACACCGTTGTGCCGGTCGGCGCGAAGATCCTCGCCGATACCGAGACGCCCGTCTCGGTGCTGGCCCGTTTCGCGCACGACAACCCCAACGTTTTCCTTCTCGAAAGCGCCGAGGGCGGCGAACGCTGGGGCCGCTACAGCTTCATGGGCGTCTCGGCCCGCGCCAACATCACCGTCTACCGCAATGACGTCGTGCTGCGCCAGGGCATCAGCGAGAAGCGCATCCCGCACGACGGCGACCCGCTCGCCGTCCTGCGCGAGATCATGAAGCCCTACGCCATCGCCGAACTCCCCGGCCTGCCCCGCTTCTGCGGCGGGCTTGTCGGCTATTTTTCCTACGAGATGATCCACTTCTTCGAGCCGCGCGTCGCCAACACGCTCCCGTCCGAGCGTCCCATGGCGGAGTTCATCATCCCCGACACGCTGCTCATTTTCGACAATATCGCGCACACGCTCTCCGTGCTCGCGCTCGCCTTCAAGGGCGACGACGAGGCCGACAAGGTCTACGCCGCCGCCGTGGCGCGTGTCCAAGAGCTGCTGGAAGCCATGAGCAAGCCCGCCGATGTCGCCATGCACCTCAACCGCCGCACCGTCAAGATGCCCGAGCCCGTCCACGGACCGGAGTACTACAAGGGCATGGTCGCGAAGGTGAAGGAGCACATCCACGAGGGCGACATCATCCAGTGCGTGGTCTCGCAGAGCTTCGTCGGCCCCGCTCCGGACGACCTCGTGAGCCTCTACCGCGCCCAGCGCTACGTCAACCCCTCCCCCTACCTCTTTTTCCTCAAGTCGCAGGGCTGCACCCTCATCGGCTCCTCGCCGGAAACCATGATCCGCCTCGACAACCGCACCGCCTGCCTCCGCCCGATCGCCGGAACGCGTCCGCGCGGCAAGACCGAGCAGGAGGACCGCAAGAACGCCGACTCGATGTTGCAAGACGAGAAGGAGCGCGCCGAGCACCTCATGCTGGTCGACCTCGGCCGTAACGAGCTGGGCCGCGTCTCCCTGCCCGGCAGCGTGCAGGTCACCGACCTCATGATCGTCGAGCGCTACTCGCACGTCATGCACCTTGTCTCGAATATCACTTCGGACATCGAGCCGCAGTACGATGCCTTCGACCTCTTCAAGTCCTCCTTCCCCGCAGGCACCCTCAGCGGCGCACCCAAAATCCGTGCCATGGAGATCATCGCCGACCTCGAAGATGAACCCCGCGGCCCCTACGGCGGTGCCGTCGGCTACGTCTCCTTCGACGGCAACATGGACTTCGCCATCTGCATCCGCACAGCCATCGCGGAGCACGGCCGCCTCACGATCCGCGCCGGGGCAGGCATCGTCGCCGATTCCGACCCCGACTACGAATATCGCGAGACGGTCAGCAAGGCGGGCGCAATGGCCCGCTCCATCGAACTGCTCAAACAAGTTCAGGAAAAAGAGGCCAAGATCAAGCACGCCTAGACTACGGAGACCGCCATGATTTTGATGATCGATAACTACGACTCCTTCACCTACAACCTCGTCCAGTACCTGCGCGAGATGACCACCGACGTGGTCGTCCACCGCAACGACGCCATCACCACCGACCAGATCGCAGCCATGGCGCCCGCCGCCATCGTCATCTCGCCCGGCCCCGGCCGCCCCGAGGACGCGGGCGTCTCGTGCGATACCATCCGCACCTTCGCCGGCAAGATCCCGCTCCTTGGCGTCTGCCTCGGCCATCAGGCCATCGGCCTCACCTTCGGCGGCAAGATCACCTACGCCCAGCGCCTGATGCACGGCAAAACCTCCGACATCACCTGCGACGGCGAAGGCATCTTCAAAGGCCTCGGCGACCGCCCCTTCAAGGCCATGCGCTACCACTCGCTCGTCATCGACCGCGAAACCCTCCCCGCCTGCCTCACCGTCACCGCGCAGTCAGAAGACGGCGAGATCATGGGCGTCCGCCACAAAGACCTCTGCGTCCACGGCATCCAGTTCCACCCGGAGTCGATCATGACCCCCGTCGGCAAGCGCATCCTCCGCAACTTCCTCAAGATCGCCAACGCCTAGGAGCACGCCATGAACTACACCGCCACGCTCAAGAAACTCGTCGCGCGCCAAGACCTCACCGAAAACGAGGCCTTCGACGCCGTCACCGCCATCCTCTCGGGCGAACTCACCGAGGGCCAGACCGGCGCGTTCCTCGCCACCCTCGCCGCCAAGGGCGAGACCACCGACGAGATCTCCGCCGGCGCCCGCGCCATGCGTGCCGCCGCCACGCGCATCCAGTCGCTTTGCCCCAACACGCTCGACACCGTCGGCACCGGCGGCGACGGCGGCATGACCTTCAACGTCTCCACCACCGTCGCCTTCGTGGCGGCAGGCGCGGGCGCCACCGTCGCCAAGCACGGCAACCGCGCCAGCTCAGGCAAGAGCGGCAGCGCCGACTGCCTCGAACAGCTCGGGCTCAACCTCGCCGCCGACCCGGAGATCATGGAGCAGGCGCTCAACGAGATCGGCATCACCTTCCTCTTCGCGCCCTCCTTCCACAAGGCCATGCGCTTCGCGGGCCCCGTCCGCAAGCAGCTCGGCGTGCGCACGCTCTTCAACCTGCTCGGCCCGCTCACCAACCCCGCGGGCGCCCCCTGCCAGCTCATCGGCGTCTTCGCCCCCGAACTCACCGAAACCTTCGCGCAGGTGCTCAAAAAACTCGGCTCCCGCCGCGTGCTCGTCGTCCACGGCCACGACGGCATGGACGAGATCACCCTCACCACCGCCACCCGCTGCTCGGAACTCAAGGACGGCGTGGTCAAGACCTACGACATCGACCCGCTCAACTATTTTGAGGACACCTGCACCACCGCCGACCTCGAAGGCGGCACGCCTGCCGACAACGCCGTCATCACCCGCGCCATCCTCAAAGGCGAACTGCACGGCCCCAAGCGCGACATCGTGCTCATCAACGCCGCCGCCTCGCTGCTCGCTGCCGACGCCGTGGGCGACATCGCGGAAGGCATCCGCGCCTCCGCCGCCGCCATCGACTCCGGCGCGGCCTTCGACAAACTCGAACGCCTCATCGCCTTCTCAAAGCAATAGTCATGAGCTTCCTCGACAACATCCTCGCCGCCAAACGTGACGAAATCGCCCGCGCCAAGGCCGTCCGGCCCCAAGCCCGTCTGGAAGCGCTCGCCGCCGCGCACGGCCCCTTCCGCGGCTTCGCCGCCGCGCTGGACGCGCCCGGCGTCCGCATCATCGCCGAGATCAAACGCGCCTCGCCCTCGCTCGGCGACATCCGCCCCGGCCTCGACCCTGCCGCCACCGCACGCGCCTATGCCGACGGCGGCGCCGCCGCCCTCTCCGTGCTCACCGAACCCGCCTTCTTCAAGGGCTCCGCCGAGGATCTGCAACAGGCGCGCGATGCCGTCGCCATCCCGGTGCTCCGCAAAGATTTCATCATCGACTCTTACCAAGTCTACGAAACCGCCGCGATGGGTGCCGACGCGATGCTCCTGATTGTGCGCATCCTCGACGACGCCCAGCTCAAAAACCTTCACGACCTTGCCCGCGACCTCGGACTCGATGTCCTCACCGAAGTCTTCGACCAGCAAGACGCCGAACGCGCCAACGCCATCGGAGCCCGGCTCGTCGGCATCAACAACCGCGATCTCGCCCACTTCAAGACCGATGTCAGCCATGCCGCGCGCATCGCCGCCCACCTGCACCCCGACACCGCCGTCGTCGCCCTCAGCGGTATCCATTCCGCTGAAGACATCCGACAGACGCTCGCGGGCGGCATCCGCCGTTTCCTCATCGGCGAAGCGCTCGTCCGCCAGACCGACCCCACCGCAACCCTACGCGAATGGATGCAAGGAACCTGACATGCTTTTAGCCAATCTCAAGATCTGCGGCATCACCACACGCGAAACCGCCATGTTCTGCGCCAAAAGCGGCGTCGGCGCGCTTGGCGCGGTCTTTTTCCGCAACAGCCCGCGCTATGTCTCACCGGCGCAGGCCCGGGCCCTTTTCGACGGCCTGCCCGCGTCTGTCGCACGTGTCGGCGTCTTCGTTGACATGCCCACGGCAATCCTCCTCGACACCGCGCACGCTGCACGGCTCGACACCGTGCAGCTCCACGGCGACGAATCCGCCGACACCATCGCCGCCGCGCAAAAGGCCGGTTTCCACGTCATCAAAGTCCTCAAGCAGACCGGACCTGACTTGCTGAAGGCGGCGGAAGCCATCCCCGACACAGCCGGGATTCTGGTGGAATGCGGCAAAGGCTCCCTTCCCGGCGGCAACGGCGCCGTCTGGAACTGGGCCGACGCCGCGCCGCTGGCTGAGGTGCGCCCGTTCGCGCTGGCAGGCGGGCTCACGCCGGGCAACGTCGCCGAAGCCTTGCGTCTGTCGGGTGCCGTGGCGTGCGACCTCAGTTCAGGCGTCGAGGTCGCGCCGGGCGTCAAGAACCATGACGCGATCCGCAGACTCATCGACGCGCTTCCCTTATGCGAGGCCGGGCACGCCGGTTCACCCTTCTGGTCACACAACCCCTAACCTCAACCCCCTATTTCTTATGAGCCATCCCCGTCTCGAAAACGTCAACATCAAATCCGTCGTCCTGCTGGCCACGCCGCGTGAGCTCCAGAAGGCCGTGCCGCAGACTTCCGCCACCCTGAGCACCGTCATCAAGGGACGCGAGACCATCGAACGCATCATGGACGACGAAGACCCCCGCCTGCTCGCCATCGTCGGCCCGTGCTCGATCCACAACCTCGCCGCCGCAGAGGAGTACGCCCTGCGCCTGAAAAAGCTCAGCGACGAGATCTCCGACGCCATCTGCGTCGTCATGCGCGTCTACTTCGAGAAACCACGCTCCGTGCTCGGCTGGAAGGGCCTCATCAACGACCCCTACATGAACGATACCTTCCACATCGAGGAAGGCATCCGCATGGCCCGCCACTTCCTCGTGCGCGTCGCGGAGATCGGCCTGCCCGCCGCCACCGAAGTGCTCGACACGCTCATGCCCCAGTACATCGGCGACCTCATCTCGTGGTCGGTCATCGGCGCGCGTACCGCCGAGGCGCAGACCCACCGCGAAATCGCCAGCGGCATCTCCACGCCGGTCGGCTTCAAGAACGCCACCGACGGCTCCTTCTCCGCCGCCACGAACGGCATGCTGGCCGCCATGGGCCCGCACCACTTCCTCGGCGTCACGGAGGACGGTCTGCCCGCCGTCTTCAGCACCACCGGCAACGCCTACCCGCAGATCGTCGTCCGCGGCGGCAAACGCCCCAACTACGATGCAGCCTCCATCGCCGTCTGCGAGAAGGAACTGGCCGCAGCGCACCTGCCCCTCAAGATCATCGTCGACTGCAGCCACGGCAACTCCAACAAAAAGCCGGAGCTACAGGGCGCCGTCGTCAAGGACATCCTCTCCCAGATCGAGCAGGGCAACCGCTCCATCTGCGGCTTCATGCTGGAGAGTCATCTCGAATGGGGCTCGCAGCCCATGCGCAAAGACCCGAGGGAACTGCGCCCAGGCTGCTCCGTCACCGACGCCTGCATCGATTGGGACACCACCGAGGCCCTCCTGCGCGAAGCCCACGCCCGCCACCGCAAATGCATGGGCGACCGGCTCACGACCCCCAACTCCTAACCCCCATCCCACTTATGAAAAACACCATCCTTGGACAATATCCCGACAAGAACGGGCACTTCGGCTTCTACGGCGGCCGCTATGTCGGCGAGACGCTGATGGCAGCACTCACCGACCTTGAAGCCGCATGGGACGAAGCCAAGAACGACCCCGCCTTCATGGCCGGGTTCCGCGACATGCTCGCCAACTACGCAGGACGCCCCACGCCGCTCGACTATGCCGAACGGCTCTCCAACCACGTCGGCGGCGCACGCATCTACCTCAAGCGCGAGGATTGTGCCCACACCGGTGCGCACAAGATCAACAACGTCATCGGCCAAGGCCTCCTCGCCCGCCGCATGGGCAAAAAGAAGGTCATCGCCGAGACCGGCGCAGGCCAGCACGGCGTCGCCACCGCCACCATCGCCGCGCGGTTCGGCATGTCCTGCAAGGTCTTCATGGGCGCGGAAGACGTGCGCCGCCAAGCCCCCAACGTCCTGCGCATGCGCCTGCTCGGCGCGGAAGTCGTGCCCGTCACATCCGGCACCAGCACCCTCAAGGACGCCATGAACGAGGCACTCCGCTACTGGGTCGCCGAAGTCGAGGACACCTTCTACGTCATCGGCACCGTCTCCGGGCCGCACCCTTACCCGGCCATGGTGCGCGACCTCCAGCGCGTCATCGGCGACGAGGCCCGCCGCCAGATGCTCGCGCAGGTTGGTCGCCTGCCGGATCTGCTCGTCGCCTGCGTCGGCGGCGGCAGCAACGCGATGGGGCTCTTCTACCCCTTCCTCGACGACCCGTGCGAGATGCTCGGCGCCGAGGCCGCGGGCGAGGGTCTCGACACGCCCCACCACGCCGCTTCGATCAGCGGCGGCTCCCCCGGTGCGCTGCACGGCGCGATGACCTACCTCCTCCAAAATGACGAAGGCCAGATTCAGGAAGCGTGGTCTATTTCCGCCGGGCTCGACTATCCCGGCGTCGGCCCCGAACATGCGCTCCTGCACGATCTCGGCCGCGTCCGTTACGAAGGCGTCACCGACCGCGAGGCCGTCGAGGCCTTCAAGCTGCTCTGCCGCTTCGAGGGCGTCATTCCCGCGCTCGAAAGCTCCCACGCGCTTGCCGCCGCCATCAACGAGGCGTCCAAGCGCCCGAAAGACCAAGCCATCCTCGTCTGCGTCTCAGGACGCGGCGACAAAGACCTCGACCACATCACCGCCTACATGAAGGCCAACGGCATCTCACCCAACTCCTAATTCCGAACTCCCCCTTATCTTATGAACCGCATTGACACCACCTTCGCGAAACTCGCCGCCGCCCGGCGCAAGGCGCTCATCGCCTACCTCACGGCGGGCGACCCCGACTTCGACACCAGCCTCGCCATCCTGCGCACCGCCTGCGCCTCCGGCGTGGACATCATCGAACTGGGCGTGCCTTTCTCCGACCCCACCTGCGACGGG
>Ga0208244_101698_pt1 | contig 10529 bp, 5 predicted proteins | sample SubbioCR12Aug_5A_FD_184828 | JGI IMG/M metagenome (GOLD analysis project Ga0208244, IMG submission 184828) | Serpentinite rock and fluid subsurface biosphere microbial communities from McLaughlin Reserve, California, USA - CR12Aug_5A (SPAdes) | ecosystem: Environmental > Terrestrial > Deep... | reverse complement strand
CGGGTTGCAGGGGCCCGGACTGCGGGGTGGCGATAACAACCGGCGCTTCGGAAGATGCTGGCGCCGGCTGCGCAGTCTTCGGCGGCGCGATCGCCCCCACTGCGACGGTGATCGAGGTGCGCAAGATATCCTCGATGACTTTCAGGTCGTGCCGGATCCCCGGGATGCGGTCACCGGACATCGAGAGGCGGGAAAACACATAGTGGCCTTCCCGGTACCTCTGTATGGGGTAGGCCATCCGGCGCTTTCCCCAGATATCCGTGTGCTCGATCACCGCGCCGTGCTCGATCAAGCGCTGGGTCGCCCGCTCTAAGACAGCGGTCATGGCCTCGGCGTCGAGATCGGGCTTGACGATATAGACGAGATCATACTGAGGCAACGTGGCCCCTCCTCCTCTGGTCTTTCAGGCCCATGGAACCGGACCTGAAGGGCATCCCGCCCGCAGCCCCCCTTTCGGTTGGCACCTAAGAGGGGCAGGAGGAACGCGCGTCTTCCCGTCCTTTGTCGGACGCGCCGCGCGTTCTGCAAGCGACGCCAATTGTACCATCGGCCGGGGAGGGACACAAGTACAGGGGTCGAAGGCGGCGTGGTCCCAAATCAAAGAGCAGCAGCGCCCGAGGCTACACCGCGAAGCGGAACGTAATCACGTCCCCGTCGGCCACCCGATAGTCGCGGCCCTCGGTACGCACCGCGCCGTGTTCGCGCGCCGCGTGCAGGCTGCCGGCAGCAACCAGGGCATCCCAGGCAATCACCTCTGCCCGGATGAACCCGCGCGCCATGTCGGTGTGGATCGCGCCGGCGGCCCCGACCGCGGTTGTCCCTCTTCGGACCGGCCACGCGCGCACCTCGTTTGAGAGCACCGTGAAGAAGCTCACCAGGCCCAGCGTGGCGAATCCCAGGCGTATCAGCCGGTTGGCGCCCGGCTCCTCCAGGCCCGTCGCGGCCATGTATGCCTGGGCCTCATCCTGGGGCAGATCGCCGAGTTCGGCTTCCAGGCGTGCGGCCAGACCGATGAACGCGGCGCCCTGGCGATCGGCCAGCGCACGCAGCGCCGTCGCCGGGGCCCCTCCCTCAGGGAGGAGGCGTTCGTCCAGGTTGGCAACGTAGATGACCGGCTTGGCGGTGAGCAGGCGCAGCTCGCGGGCCAGCTCTAGCCCTGGGTCCGAGAGCGTCTGCCGCCGCACGGGCACGCCTTCGGCCAGCGCGGCCGCGATGCGCGCCAACAGCGCCCCCTGTTCGCGCGCGGACGGCTCTCCGGCCTTGCCCCGCGTCGCCGCCCGCTCGCGCGCCCGATCAACGGTTTCCAAGTCGGCCAGCGCCAATTCCGTCTCCACGATCTCGGCATCGCTCGCCGGTTCCGGGCCGGCCTCATCCAGGGGCGCCGTGGGGTCACAGAAGCAGCGAACGACGTGCACGATCGCGTCCACCTCGCGTATGTGGGCCAGGAACCGATTGCCCAGCCCTTCACCGCGGGAGGCGCCTTTAACGAGTCCTGCGATGTCAATGAATCGAACGGTCGCCGGCACCGTGCGGGCAGGGTGGATCACCCCGGCCACCGCCTGCAGGCGCGGGTCCGGGATTGCCACCTGGCCCAGGTTGGGCTCAACCGTCGTGAATGGGTAGGAGGCCACGGCTGCGCCGGCGCGGGTCAACGCGTTGAACAGCGTGGATTTTCCGGCGTTGGGAAGGCCAACCAGTCCGAGTGCGAGGCTCATGGAGACCCGTCAGGCCTCGTGGGCCGCGTGCACCTTGTTGCCTCCGGATCGCTTGGCGAGGTACTGCGCGCGGTCCACCGCCTCGACTAGCGCGCCGGCCGTCCTGCCGTCCTGCGGGAAGGCCGCCACCCCCACGCTCATGGTGATGCTGGTTATGATGTCGCCGTTGGCGAGGAGAGGATACGCCTCGACCGTGCGGCGCAGGCGCTCAGCCATCTCGTACGCCGCGGCCCCGCTCGCACCGGGCAGCACCACCATGAACTCGTCGCCGCCGTATCGAGCGACAATGTCCGAGGGCCGGATGCCGCGCCGCAACAGCCCCGCGATCGTACGCAGGACCTCGTCCCCGCTCTTGTGTCCGTAGGTGTCGTTGTGCTGCTTGAACCGATCTATCTCGGCCATGATGAGGGCAAGTGGCTGCGCATCGCGGCGGGCCCGTTCGATAAGCCGCTCGAGCGCCTCATAGAAGTACCTGTGGTTGTACAGCTCGGTGAGGCCGTCGGTGATCGCGAGGCGCTGGGCCTGCTCGTACAGCCGCGCGTTCTGGATCGCCACGACCGCGTAGGAGGCCAGGGTGCCCAACAGGTGCAGGTCGCGCGGTCCGAACGCCGCCAGGCGCGTGCTCTCGATGTTGAAAACGCCCAGCACCTTTCCCTCTGCGATGAGCGGCACGGCCATCTCGGAACGCACCCGGTCGTCCACCTGGTAGTACCGTGGTTCCTGGCTGACGTCGTCCACCACGAGGGGGCTGCCGGTCCGGGCAACCCACCCGCTAATCCCCGTACCTAAGGCCACGCGCACCCCGATCACGGGATGCTGGTACCCGTATGCCGCCTCCACGATGAGGTCCCCGGTGGCGGCCTCCACCATCAGCAGCGCGCCGTTCTCGTAGCCGAAGGCACGGCAGGTGACCGAGACCAAGCTGTCCAGCACGGTACGAAGATCAAGCGTGCCGCTTACGGCCTTCGCGGCCTCGAACAGCACCTGCAGCTCGTCGTGCGTCCTGCGCAGGTCTTCGAAGATGGAGGCGTTCCTCACCGCGATGCTCAACTGCCCGGCGAACTCGGCCAGGAACTCGTAGGTGTGGGGTGTCAGCGGGCGCGCGCTGGTGCCCTCCGCGGTGAGCACACCGGTGGTGACGCCTTCCAGCACAAACGGCACCGCGGCCATGCCGACCGTATCGGAGCTGCCGGAGACGTGATCTGGGTCGTCGCGCACGTTCGCGACGAACTCGGGCCGGCCGCTGCGGGCCACGCGCCCCCGGAGTCCAGAGGATACCGGGACCTCCGCGGGCGCGTCAGGGGAACCGACCTGCGCGATCAGGCGTAGCAGCGCACCTTCCAGGCGATGAATCGTGACACGCGCAACTCCCACCGTGTCGGCGAGTTCGGAGGCCGCGATGCGGCACACCTCGACGGGGTCCAACGAAGCGTTTACCGACCCGACGATCCGGTTCAGCAGCACAAGCTCGTCGAGGCGCCGCCCGCCCCGGACATTCAGGGCAATCCTAGCCATGGCGGCCGCCACCTGGTCGGCGAACGCCCCGGCCATCTCGCTGTCGGCTGAGGTGCCTCCGCCTTCGCCATCGTAGATCAGCGCCATTAGACCCAGGAACGTCGCGTTGGTCCTGAGTGGAAATAGGACGGCGGACCGTATCGGCTCTCCCTCTGGATCAGACGACAGGCCGGCCATAACGTGGGGCCGAGTCGCCGGGGCAGTGTACCGGCTGCGGCCGTCCAGGATGCGCGAGACCACGGCACGATGGGATTCGTCGGACAACCCGGCTCCAAGCGTATCCCGTATGGGGCCCTGTCCATCCCAATCCAACAGCATGCAGTGGCCTGCGCCGCACAGGTCGCGCGCTCCCTCCGCGACCAGAGCGAAGATGGCTTGCAGGTCCGCGGCCCTACCCATCCGTCCGAACAACTCGACGGCCGCCTGGAGGCGGCTGTTCCGCACCTTCAGCGCGGCGCACGCACGGGCGTTCTCAATCGCCGCTGCTCCCTGGACCGCGGTCGCCTCAACAATGGCGATCTCCGCCGAGGAGAAGGGGCGCGGCTCGGTGCGCACCACGGTCAGGGCTCCCACCGGCCGGCCCTGATGGATCATGGGCGCGGTCAGCGCATGGCGGCCCTCGGGCAGGGCCAGGAGCACCGGGCAGAGGCAGGCCGGCGCCTGATCGTCGTCGCCAATGACGCAGGCAAGGGAACGGCGCTCGCGGAGGGCGCGCACCGCCTCACGCAGCACACCTGGCTCGGCATCCATGCCCACGCGCAGCCGCCTCAGTGCGTCCTCGTCCGTGCCGTACGCCGCCTGACCGTACAGCTCACGGCGCCGGCCGTCGTACAACACCAGCAGCGCGTACCGCGCGCCCAGCGCCTCCGCCGACCGCCTTACCAGAAACCGGCAGGCCTCGTCACTGTCAAGTGTGGCGCTCGGAGCAAACCCAAGGTGCTGGAGCGCGACCAGCCGTTCTGCCTGGCGCCGGCCCTCTTCTAGCTGTTCCGCGTTTCGCATGGCCACCGCGGCGTGTCCTGCCAGCGTTGCGGCCAGATACTCGTGCCGAGCGGTGAAGTGGTGGTGATCGCCCTCGGCAAATGACAGGGCGCCCCAGATCTCCCCGGCGGCGGCCATCGGGACAACCAGCGCGGAAAGCACTTCACCGGTGCCGGTGAGCGGATCGAGGCGTGGGTTGCGCCTGCGGTCACGCTCATAGTTGACGGATCGCACCGGACGGCCGGACCGCATGACCTCCGCTACCAGCCCGGCCAACTCGATCCGGCCGACCGCCTCGCCGTTCTCATGGCCGGTGCCGTAAACCGCTACGGCCCCGGATCCACCGCTCCGGCGCATCCATATCATCGCCGTATCCGAGACCACCAGCCTGTCCATGGCCGCGGCCACCACCCGCGTTATCTCCTCCTGGGTCTCGGAGCGCCCGATCTCCAGGGCCGCGGCGTGAAGCGCCTCCAGTTCCGTCGAAGCCTGCCTCCCGCCGGTGGAGACAATCAGCACGGCTGAGGCCATCGCCACCGGAACCGCGACCAGCAGCGCAAGCAACGGCAGGCTGCCGTTGATGACCAACCCGGTGATCGAACCGAACCCGAACAGCAGGAACGTGTTGATGGCTTCGGGCCCGACGTTGGCCCCCAACACGCCGGCGAACGCCCGGCGCCGCCGCATGGCGATGTACCAGCTCACCAGCACGGAGGAAACGGCGGTGAACGCCGCTCCCGCCGCCAGGATGGCCAGCGCGTGGGACACGCTGTCGCGTGCGGGAGGAAGAGGGCCGGCCCACCCGGCGAAACCGGGCTGAACCAGGGTCGCGACGCTCCCGGCCGCAAGCGTAGCCAGGATCGCCTGGGCGGCGTTGAACAGCATGACGCGGAGCGGGCGCTGGCGCAGAAAGCCGTCCCCTAGCACCGCACCGACCGCCATGGCAGATGCGGCCGGGACGGCGCCGAAGAGCCCGATGCCGGCCGCGGCCACCGCGGGCCGCAGGGTCTGGTAACCGCCCGCGGGCATCGGCGCGCGCAGCGCGCTGGCGACCGTCCCTGCTATGCACAGCAGCACGAACTCCGGCGCCGGCGGCCAGATCGAGCCGGAAAGCTCCGCGACGATCGCTGCGGCAGCCGCCGCGATGACCACCCACGGATACGCAGCCTTAAGCAGCGCCTTCGAGCTCAAACTCCAGCCCCCACAAAGATCGCGTGCGCCACGCTAGCTCCCCTGCTGGCCGGTCTCGGCGACGCCGGGGCCGCGCCGAATGAAGGTCCGTACCCGGCGTTCGAACTTCACGCGCGGCATCAGCACCCGCCTGCCGCACTTGAGGCATCGAACTCCTATGTCGGCTCCAAGACGCACCACTTCCCACTGGTCGTTCCCGCAGGGATGGGTCTTGCGCATGCGCACGACGTCCCCCAGGACGATCTTCAGCACCGGCATGGCGCCAAGACCTCCTGTCCGGCAACCCGGGCGTCTCGTCGCAATACGGTTGTGCCCAACTCCAGGCCTATCGAGTCGGTATCAACGCGTCAATGGGCGCGAAGTTGTCGGAGAGTACGGGGACGTCGGCGGTCGGGATGACCGCGTCGTAAAGATCGCCGGCCGCGTTGAGGAATCGGTCCACGGTTACCAGCCGCGCGGCCACCAGCGCCAGTGCCAGGCGCCTGATCTCCTCGGCCGGCAGCGCCGGCGCGTCGGTCGCGATCACGATGATGTTGCGCAGCGAGTCCGGCGATCCGTAGCGCCCGAAATCCACCGGGAAGACGTAGACCGTGGGGAACACCTGGCGGATGGTCTTGTAGATCGCCCGGAACAGCCGGCTGTTCGGGCCGTCCAGGGCGCCGATGATGTTGGATGCAACCACGCCCCCGGGCGCAAGCCGGGAGCGGGCAAGCGCGAAGAACTCGCGGGTGGCCAGGTGGAAGGGAATGGTATCAATCAGGTAGGCATCGGTCAGGATAATATCGAACCGCGCCTGCGCGAGGCGCAGGTGCAGCCTGCCGTCGCGCGCGGTCATGATCAGGCGGTCGCTGTCCGCCACGCCGAAGAAGCGCCGCGCCACCGTCACCACCTCGGGATCTATCTCCGCCACGTCCATCGTTACCGTGGGGTAGTCGGCCACGTAACGGGCCGGGATCGTGCCACCGCCGAGCCCGATTAACGCAGCGCTCGACGGCCGGGGCACGAAGATCAAGGGGAGGTGCATGTAGTCCGCGTAGGCAAAAACCGTGCGCTGCGGCCGCTCGCGGTCGAGGGCGCTCTGCCAGTAGTTGTCCAGCTTGAGATAACGGACATCACCCTCGTCGGAGACGGTGACCCGGTGGTAGACGGTATCGCGGGCATAGATCAGCGTGGGCGACGGGGCGGGTGACGCCCGCGTGACCCCGGCGGCCAGCAGGACCGCCAGCACCGCGCCAAGCGCCGCGGCAGGCCGCTTCCGCGCGGCCAGCCAGCTCACCACGGCTATCGCCATCAGCGCGAACCCGAGGATCTGGATGATGGCGCGGACCCCAAAGTAGTTGATCAGCACGAACGACGCCGCCAGCGTCCCGGTGACAGAGCCCACCGTGCTGATGGCATAGAGCGCGCCGGCCGTCTGCCCCACCGTGGCCACGGCCTTGGCGCGAAGCCGCACGGCAAACGGCGAGACCATGCCCATCACTATGCTGGGCACCACGAACAGCGTCATGGATCCGACCAGCGGGTTGAGCTGCGGGCCCAGGTCTGCGCGGGCGATCGCGTCCAGCACCGGCGTTGCGAGGGTCGGGATTGGGACGGTCAGCAACCCGGCCAGGAAGACGATTCCGGAAAACAGGCCGTGGGATGGAAACCGGTCGGCGATCCTTCCGCCCAAGGCATACCCCACGCTCAGCGCCGTGAGGAACACGCCAATCAGGCTGCCCCATACATAGATCGAGTTGCCGAAGTAAGGAGCAAGTACCCGGCTGGCGATGATCTCCAACGCGAGCAGCGCACCGCCGCTGACGAAGACCGTGATCTCAAGAATGGCGCTCACCTCCCCGCAAATGTCGCCCCATTATACCGCGGAGAACACCAGGCGCTCGTCCAGGTAGTCCACCAGCACCGTTTCGCCTTGTTTCAGCTCTCCGGAGAGGATCTTGCGGGCGACGACGTTCTCGATCTCCCGCTGGATCAGCCTGCGAAGCGGGCGGGCGCCGAACTCCGGGCTGTACCCCTCCTTCGCCAGGTGCCTCCTCGCCGCCTCGGTCACCTCGATACCCATGCCCTGCACTGCCAGACGCCGGGCCAGCGCGCCGGTCTGCAGTCCGACGATCGCGACGAGCTGCTCCTCGGAGAGAGGGCGGAACACGATGATCTCGTCTATGCGGTTCAGGAACTCGGGACGGACCGCTTTGCGCAGCTCGCCCAGCACGAGCATCCTGGCCATCTCATACGAGGAGATGTCCCCGGCCTCCAGTCCCTGCAGGTGCCTGCCGCCCAGGTTGCTGGTCATGATGATGACCGTGTTCTTGAAGTCCACGGTCCGGCCGTGACCGTCGGTCAGCCGGCCGTCCTCCATCACTTGAAGGAGCATGTTGAACACGTCCGGGTGCGCCTTCTCGATCTCATCAAAGAGAATGACGCGATAGGGCCGCCGCCGGACCGCCTCGGTGAGCTGCCCGCCTTCCTCGAACCCCACGTAGCCCGGGGGCGCGCCTACGAGCCGGCTGGTGGTGTGCCGCTCCTGGTACTCCGACATGTCCAGGCGCACCATGGCGTCCTCGTCGTCGAAGAGCTGCTCGGCCAGGGCGCGCGCCAACTCTGTCTTGCCCACCCCGGTAGGGCCCAGGAACAGGAAGGTGCCAATGGGGCGGCGGGGATCCTTCAGGCCGGCCCGGGCGCGGCGGATCGCGTCGGCGATGGCGCTCACCGCCTCGTCCTGACCGATCACCCGCTCGTGCAGCCGCTCCTCGAGGTGTAGCAGTTTGGCCATCTCGCCTTCCAGAAGCCGCTGCACCGGGATCCCCGTCCAGCGCGCGACCACCTCAGCCACCTCGTCGGAGGTGACCTCCTCGTTGAGCAGCCTCCCGCCGGCTTGAACCGTGCGTAGCCGCTCTTCCTGGTCACGCATCTGGCGTTCCAGCTCCGGCACCGTCCCATACCGCAGCCGCGCCGCGGCCTCGAGATCGGCGCGCCGTTCCGCGTCCTCGATCTGGCGGCGGGCCTCCTCTATCCGTTGCTTGGTCTCGCGGATCGCGGTGATCGCCTGCTTCTCCTGCCCCCACTGCCCCCGCAGGGCGTCCGACCGCTCGTGCAGCGAGGCCAGCTCTTCCTCGAGGCGCTCGAGACGCTCTCTGCTGGCGGAGTCGGTCTCGCGGCGCAGGGCCTCGCGTTCGATCTCGAGCTGCATGATGCGCCGATCCACCTCGTCCAGCACGGCGGGCTTGCTGTCAATCTCCATGCGAAGTCGGCTGGCCGCCTCGTCAACCAAATCTATCGCCTTGTCGGGCAGGAACCGCGCGCTGATGTACCGGTCGGAAAGTGTCGCGGCGGCAATGACCGCGGGGTCGGTGATTCGAACCCCGTGATGGACCTCGTACCGCTCTTTCAGGCCGCGTAGGATACTTATGGTATCCTCCACCGACGGCTCGCCTACGAGCACCGGCTGGAAACGCCGCTCCAGCGCCGCGTCCTTCTCGATGTGCTTCCGGTACTCGTCGAGCGTGGTGGCGCCGATCGCGTGCAGCTCGCCGCGCGCCAGCATCGGCTTCAATAGATTTGCCGCGTCAATCGCTCCCTCGGCCGCGCCGGCGCCGACCACCGTGTGCAGCTCGTCGATGAAGAGGATGATCTGACCTTCGGCGGAGGCGATCTCGCGCAGTACCGCCTTGAGGCGATCCTCGAACTCGCCCCGGTACTTGGTCCCGGCGACCAGTGCTCCCATGTCCAGTTGCACGACGCGCCTGGACTTGAGCCCTTCGGGCACATCGCCCTTAATTATCCGCTGCGCCAGGCCCTCCACGATGGCGGTCTTGCCGACACCCGGATCGCCGATGAGCACGGGGTTGTTCTTGGTGCGGCGACTGAGGACTTGGATCACGCGGCGGACCTCTTCGTCCCGGCCGATAACCGGGTCGAGTTTGCCCGATGCCGCGAGCGCGGTCAGGTCGCGGCCGTACTTCTCCAGTACCTGATACTTATTCTCGGGGTTGGGATCGGTCACGCGTTGCTGCCCGCGGATCTCTCCAAGCGCCCTGTACACACCCTCCGGCGTAACACCCATCTCCGAGAGATGCCGGGAGGCCTCGCCGTCGCGCGACGCCAGCAGGCCGATTAACAGGTGCTCGGTGCTGACGTACTCGTCGGTGAGCCGGTCGGCCTCCTGCTGCGAGGCCTCCAGCACGCGCGCAAGGCGCGGCGAGAGGACGATCCCAGCCGCGGGGGGAGCGCCCTCCACGCGCGGCCGGCGCTCCAGGTCGGCGACCAGGCGGGTGCGCAGGACGCGGGGGTCCGCCCCAAGGCGCAGCAGCAACTGCGGTATCACCCCATCGGGCTGCTCCGTCAGCGCCAGCAGCAGGTGTTCGGGGTCGGACGCCTGGTGACCACGCGCCGCGGCGGCCTGCTGGGCCCCCATCAGCGCCTCCTGCGCCTTCTCCGTGAGCTTGTCGAATCGCATTGCCATCTCCATCCGTCTCCTACGAGAGCAGTCCCTTGCGCGGATCCTCGCTGCGCGCGTCACCCAGTTCCTGGAAGAGCTCGCGCTCCCGGTCCGAGAGTTGGGTCGGAATCACGATGTTCACCTTCACGTACAGGTCGCCGCGGCCTTCACCGCGCGCATGGGGCATGCCCAGGCCCTTCAGGCGGAACCGCCGGCCGTTCTGGGTCTCGGGCGGCACGCGCATAGTGACCGTACCCTCCAACGTCGGCACCTTGATCTCGGCGCCCAGAGCCGCCTCGCTTACGGTAACCGGAAGCACCACGGTCAGGTCGTCATTGCTGCGCTCGAAGAGCCGGTGCGGTAGGATGTGGACCTTCAGGTAGAGGTCCGTCCCGCCTGCGGCGCCGGGCAACCTCACGGTCTGACCTGACCGCACCCCGCGCGGGATCCCAGCGTCCACCCGTTGGCCCGATCCCGGAATCTCGATCCTCCGCTGTGCGCCGCCGAAGGCCTCCTCGAGTGTGACCTCGACAGGGGCCTCGATGCGCCGGCGGGGATGCGCCGCGCCGTGGGGCTGGCCCGCCGCCCCTCCGAACCCGCCGAACAGTTGCTGGAAGAAGTCGCTGAAGCCTCCGGCGGACCCGCCGCCTCGGCCGAAGAGCTCCTCGAATCCGCCCCCGACCGTAAAC
>Ga0208244_101697_pt1 | contig 10541 bp, 10 predicted proteins | sample SubbioCR12Aug_5A_FD_184828 | JGI IMG/M metagenome (GOLD analysis project Ga0208244, IMG submission 184828) | Serpentinite rock and fluid subsurface biosphere microbial communities from McLaughlin Reserve, California, USA - CR12Aug_5A (SPAdes) | ecosystem: Environmental > Terrestrial > Deep... | reverse complement strand
GCGGAAAAAGAGATTCAGGGGTTACATGATGTTGAGGCTGTCCTTGGAGAAAGTTATAAGCTTATGGCATCATACATCAGTTTCGGCGCTTCCAATGCATTCACCATCGATTCCGCCGGGTATAAAGACAGTGTGGAAAAAGGGTATCGCATCAAGGCAACCGTCATCATTGAGAGCACTAATAGATACAGATATGTATACTATAAAAGTCCGATGAACGTAATCCAATGACAGAAACCGCAACGCTAAAGAAAGTGACAACCGTCATCTCCGGCTCGCTGGCACGGCTGAGGGCAATGGGGAAGCCTCTGCAGAGGGTTCTCACGTTCAGCCTCGCTGATGATTCCCTTGCGCCTGCGAAAAACGTTTGCGCTGCCGTCGAAAAGGGCCTTCTGTCCATAGCCTACGGTTCACGGATACTGTCCCGGATTACCCTCAAGGGATGCAAGCTCTTCCCCATGGAGGAAAAGTATCCGACCCCTGAGGGCCTGGCTTCCTCTGTGGCGCTGACGCTCAGCGCCCCGGGCGCATCAAAAGCAGACATAACTCTGAGCATTCCCAAGGCATGGACAGTTATTAAGATTGCGGAGTTTCCATCCACGGTCAGGGATAACCTCTCTGACGTTATTTCCTACGAAATGGACCGGCTCACCCCCTTTGGTCCCGGGGAGGCATTCTACGATTTCAGGATAGTGAGGGAAGACAGCGAGAAGCTCACTGTGCTGGTGGTGGCGGCAAAGACCGATCTTATAGAGCCGTACCTTGGAGCGCTGAGGGAAAAGGGCTTTAACGTCAGTAGGATTACCGTCAATCTTTCGGCCATAGGCGTCCTCTGCCGGCATGCAAACAAATGCGCCGACTCCCTCTTTATCAAGATCAGCGAAAAGGAATACGAGGGCGCTGTATTCCTGGGTGGTTTCATAACCGGCGCCTTCACAGGTTCTTTCAGGTCTGACGATGACAGGGAAAAGCTGGATACCGTAATGACAGATCTGGAACCTCTTCTGGACAGCGCAAAGAAGCAGGGGAAATCACCGCAGGTTATCGTATCGTTGAAAGAAAGAGGCTCTGCCCTCCGGGAAATGATGAAACTGAGGATGCCCTTCCCCTTCAAGATACTGGAGGAGACCGATATCCCCCTGGGTCTCTCAAGAAAAGATATCTCTTATGAGGCAGTGGGAGGAGTAATCGAATCGCTTTGGCCCCGGGCAGGGGGATTGAATCTGCTGGCAAGGGGCCGGCAGACAAAAGAAAGGCATCCTGTCGCCCTTAGCATTATCCTTGCCATTGGAGTCATTGCCGTGTGGGCCCTCTACCTCATTGCCCCTGTCAGGATAGAGGGGAACAGGCTCAATGAGATTGAACGGCAGCTAACCATGAGAAAAGACGAGGTCAAAAAAATCGAGGCATTGAAAAAAGATACCAATGCGCTGGAGAGCGAGATTGCGACCATAAACAATTTCAAAGCAAATGGTCCCATGACACTGAATATCCTCAAGGAGCTCACCTCTATCCTGCCAAAGACAGCGTGGCTGACACGGGCAAGGATTACCGATGCAATGGTTGACTTGGAAGGATATGCTGGATCAGCAACCGAGCTCATCCCGAAATTGGAGGCCTCGCCGTATTTCAGGAAAACCGAATTTGCATCCCCCACATTCAGAGACGCAAGGTTGAACGCCGACAGGTTTGCTATCAGGATGGAGATCGAGGGCGTTAAGAAGAGCAACGGGGAAAAGACAGATAAAGGGGAAAAACCGAAAAGTGAAAAAAAGTAAGACGTTGCTCATCGCCGCGCCGTTGATGGTCATCCTGCTGGGATTCGTTGCATATCAGTACGGTTATGTGAGGATTCACGGAAAGATCGATTCCATCAGGGAAGCCCACGCGATGAAAACAAAGACCCTTGAAAAATACATTGAACTCATCGCGGAGAAACCCCGCCTTGAGAAAAGGTTTGCGTCCTTAACAGAGGAGCGGAAGGCCGACAGTTCAAAGCTTATCGAAGGGCAGACCCTTTCCCTGGCTGCAGCAGCCCTTCAGGATATGGTGAAGGGCATCGTCATAGGAAGAGGAGGGTCAATATCCAGCGAACGGGTGGGAAAACCCGAAGATGTCGGAAAGTTCAAGGCAATTACGGTAACAATTGACGCCGTTGTTCCTGATTCCAGGGCTCTCAGCGATATTCTTTATTCCTTAGAGACACGGACTCCCCACCTGGTAGTGAAAGAGCTTGACGCAAGGGTGAGGGATTTCAGAAATCCCAGGGAGCTTATGGTGAAACTGGATATTTCCGCTATGACTGCCGGGAAATAAAGCCTCCGAACTTAACCCAAAAACTGCAATTAACCACAGAGGACACAGAGGTAATATAGAGAGTGAGAATACAGAGAATTATTTTAAAATAAAAATTTTCTCTGTGACCTCTGTGGTTGATACTTTTGTAACAGCCTCAGGTTATTAGGATTTCCCATCATCTTATGGACAAACTTGTAATAAGCGGCGGCAAAAGGCTGAAGGGCGAAGTGACCATCAGCGGAGCCAAAAATGCAGCCTTGCCCATCATGGTCTCCTCCATACTGGCCCCGGGTGAAAGTACTATACACAGGGTGCCGGAACTGATGGACGTGATGACCATGGGAAAACTCCTATCCAACCTCGGAGCCGGTTTTCATTATGAACCGGGCACGGCCGTCATCAATACAGAGCACATCAACAACTATGTGGCGCCCTATGACCTTGTGAAGACGATGCGCGCGTCGGTTCTGGTCCTCGGTCCGCTCCTCGCCCGTACCGGAAAGGCAAGGGTCTCGCTGCCGGGAGGATGCGCCATCGGCGCCAGGCCCATCAACCTTCATCTCATGGGCCTGGAGAAGATGGGGGCGACCATAGAACTGGACAGAGGATATGTGAATGCAAGCGCAAAGGGGTTGAGAGGCTCAAGAATATATCTCGATATGCCCACGGTGACAGGGACCGAGAACCTTATGATGGCTGCTTCTCTCGCGAAAGGCGCTACAGTGATCGAGAATGCCGCAAGGGAGCCCGAGGTCGTTGATCTCGCTAATGCCCTCTTGTCCATGGGCGCCAGGATAAACGGCGCAGGCGAGAGCACTATAGAGGTGGAAGGGGTGGATGAACTTAAGCCGCTGCGCTATTCCATCATACCGGACAGGGTGGAGACAGGGACCTTCATGACCATAGCCGGCATAACAGGAGGCGATATCCTCCTCAAGGGGTGCCGGCCGGAACACTCTGACGCATTGATTACGAAATTAAGGGAGGCAGGCCTTGTGATCGAAATCCAGGGTTCCGAGATGAGGATTATTGGTCCCCAGAGACCGGGCGCAAGAGATATAAAGACCAAGCCCTTCCCTGGCTTTCCCACAGATATGCAGGCCCAGTTTATGGCGCTTATGGCCGTTGCTGAGGGAACAAGCGTCATACGGGAGACCATATTCGAAAACAGGTTCATGCACATAGCCGAACTGAAGAGGATGGGCGCTGATATAGAGATTGAAGGAGGGGTGGCGACCGTGAGAGGGGTGGCGAAACTGAAAGGTACGGACGTGATGGCCACAGACCTCAGGGCCAGCGCTTCCCTCATCGTTGCAGGCCTGGCTGCGGAGGGGAGAACCACCATTCACAGGCTCTATCACCTGGACAGGGGCTACGAGCGGATTGAGGAGAAACTCAAGGGACTGGGCGCTGCTGTGGAGCGGGGGAAAGATGGCCGATAAGCGTTGCCATGGTTTCCTTTAGGTCTTTCCTGTCGACCACCATATCGATCATCCCGTGTTCAAGAAAAAATTCCGCCCTCTGAAAGTTTTCAGGGAGCTGCTGTTTGATCGTCTGTTCGATCACCCTTTGACCCGCAAATCCGATGAGACTCTTGGGCTCTGCAATGATGATATCCCCGAGCATGGCAAAGCTTGCCGTAACCCCTCCGAAGGTCGGATCCGAAAGAATGGATATATAGAGTACCCCCGCCTCTTTCAGCTTTCCTATGACAGCGGCGGTTTTTGCCATCTGCATGAGGGAAAAGATCCCCTCCTGCATCCTCGCGCCCCCTGAGGAAGCAACGGTGACGAGGGGGATTTTATTCTCCATTGCCAGCTCTGCCGCCCTTACGATCTTTTCGCCTACGGCAGATCCCATGCTCCCCCCGTGAAAGGAAAAATCCATAACCGCGATCACAACGGGATATCCGTTGATAAGGGCCTCCCCCGTGATGATCGCCTCCCTGAGTCCGCTCCTCTTCTGATACTCTTTGATCCTGTCCCTGTAGGAGACGGTATCCTTGAAACCGAGGGGGTCCCCTGAGGTCACCTCCGCATCCATCTCCACAAAACTTTCTTCATCCACAATGAGATCCAGCCGCTCCCTGGCGCTGATCCTGAAGTGGTAGTTGCACTTTGGACAGACCTTGAGGTTCTTTTCGATCTCCTTCTTGTAGACGATCTCCTTGCAGTTCTCGCACTTGACCCACAATCCCTCGGGGATCTTCACCTTCTTGTCGAGCTTCTGTTCCCTTGTCTTCTTAAACCACGCCATAATTCAGTTATTAGAGGCTCTTACAAAAGTCTAAGTTTGTCATTCCCGAGGTTGTAATCGGGAATCCAGTATTCTTTAAAAACACAGACTTCTGGATTCCCGCCTTCGCGGGAATGACAGATATGCAACACTTTTGCAAAAGGCTCATTAGTTATTAATACAAACGCATTATATAATATGTCATGCTGAACTTGTTTCAGCATCTAAACCCAATGCATATGAGACCCTGAAACGAGTTCAGGGTGACAAAATGTAACAGCAATAAATGCGTTTGTATTAGTTATACGTTATCAGTGAACAGTCATATATTTTTTTGTCATTACTATTCACTCATCACGCATCACTGTCGTTAAATTGCCCTCCTCAGCGCAGAGATATATTCCCCGAGGCTCTCGGGTGACTCGTGGAGTCTTTTCACAATGGCGCTGCCGATGATCACGCCGTCGGCAGACTCAGACATTGCCTTAGCCTCCTCAGGAGTCGAAACACCAAAACCCACTGCAACGGGTTTCTTCGTGATCCTCCGGAGAGCGCTCAGAGATTCCGGAAGCGAGCTGTCAAGGGAGAGTTTCGCTCCTGTAATTCCGGTCATCGAGACATAGTAGATAAAACCCGTTGATGCCCCGGCGATCTTTTTTATCCTCTCCTCTGTCGACGTCGGCGCCACGAGAAATATGGTGGCAAGTCTTCCCGGCTTGGTAAAACGGAGCAGTTCGCCTGCCTCTTCAGGCGGGAGGTCAGGGATGATCACGCCGTCCACTCCCGCATCAACAGCGTCCCTCACAAACCCCTCCACCCCGTATCTGAAAACCGGGTTATAGTATGTCATAAGGACAAGGGGCATCTGACAATCCGGTCTCATATCCCTTACAAGACCGATGACCTTCCTTAAATTGACGCCCGAATGAAGCGCCCTTTCCGCCGCCCTCTGGATGGTAGGTCCGTCAGCAAGGGGGTCTGTAAAGGGTACGCCCAATTCAACAATATCAGCGCCGGATCTCTCAAGCAAGAGGACCGTCTCCTTCGTCTTTTCAAGGGAGGGGTCCCCGGCCATGACATAGGGGATGAATGCCTTTTTATTCTGAGCCCTCAGTTTTCTGAATGTCCTGTCGATCCTGTTCATCGCGGTCTCACAATTCTATCCCCTTGATCTGAGCCACCTCGTGCACATCCTTATCGCCGCGGCCGGATAAATTCACCACAATGATTTCGTTACGCGCCAGCTTCGGCGCGCGTTTCACAGCTTCTGCCAGTGCATGGGCTGATTCGAGGGCAGGGATTATCCCCTCTGTCCTGCTCAGGAGCTCGAAGGCAGACAATGCCTCTTCGTCTGTGGCATAGGTGTACTCTACGCGGCCCAGGTCCTTCAGATAGGGATGCTCAGGGCCCACGGCTGCATAGTCCAGCCCCGCTGAAACTGAATGGGTGCCGAGGATATTGCCCGCTTCATCCTGAAGGAGATAGGTCTTTGTCCCCTGGAAAACCCCGAGGGATCCTCCTGCAAACCTTGCAGCATGTTCACCACTCTCGATCCCTCTGCCGCCTGCCTCCACCCCGACCATCCTCACCTCATCATCCAGAAAAGCAAAAAAGAGCCCTATGGCATTGCTTCCGCCGCCGACGCATGCAATGAGATGTCCGGGCAGCTTTCCCTCCGCTGCAAGTATCTGTTTTCTTGCCTCCCTGCCTATGACAGACTGAAAATCCCTGACCATCACGGGAAAGGGATGTGGCCCGAACACCGTTCCCAGGACATAGTGAGTGCTCCGCACATTTGTAGTCCAATCCCTCAGCGCCTCGTTTATGGCGTCCTTCAGGGTCCTTGAGCCTATGGACACTTCCGTGACCCTGGCCCCGAGGAGCCTCATCCTGAAGACATTTAAGGCCTGTCTCTTCATATCCACAGAGCCCATGTATATCTCGCATTCCAGCCCCACGAGAGCCGCGCCTGTTGCAGTGGCAACTCCGTGCTGTCCGGCCCCTGTCTCTGCAATGAGCCTCTTTTTCCCCATCTTTTTTGCAATTAATGCCTGGCCGAGGGCGTTGTTGATCTTGTGCGCTCCGGTGTGCGCAAGGTCCTCCCGTTTGAGGTAGATCTTTGCTCCTCCGAGGTGCTCGGTAAAGCGTTTTGCATAGTACAACGGGGTCGGCCTTCCGATATACGTCCTTTGGAGGTGGACAAGTTCTTTCTGAAATTCCCTGTCGGTCTTTGACTTGAGATACACACCCTCAAGCTCCGTGAGCGCAGGCATCAATGTCTCGGGGACAAACCGTCCGCCATACTGTCCGAAATAGCCTCTTTTGTCAGGCGCCTTCTTGATAATTCTCCTCCAAAATAAGACCGTAATAAGGTGTTATTATAGCATAATTAGAGGACAATTGACGGGAGGGGATGGAGGGTGCGCAACTCGTATGTTTGACACCTCTTTTGTCTGTCTTTTATACTTACAGATATACTGAGTGAAGCATTTAGGAGGATCCAATGTGCGAAGTGAATGCATATATCATTAAAGACGGGAAAGAAGAGCTTTACCTCGAAAATGTGAATGTGGCGAAGTCAGAGGAAGGCAAGGTCTTGCTCAAGAACCTCTTCGGAGAGCAGAAGGTATTCGAGGGCGTGATCAGGGAGTTTTCCCTCCCGGGACACAGGATAGTATTAGAGAAAAAGTGACGCTATTATCCTATAAACGGCAGTTACATCCGCAGATTTCACAGATAAAGACAGAAATAACAAAGGGTCAGATACGTAACATATATTCACCCAAAAGGTGAAAGATAAGTGTTTGTTACCCTAATAATAAATCTGTGTTAATCTGCGTTAATCTGTGGACAAATGCTTTTTTTAGGTTTATTCGTCCTGCTGCATTGGTAGTTGGTAGTAAATGACTGAATGGCGCCTTGTTGATTCCGGACCCTGCTCTGCATCTTACAATATGGCCCTTGATGAGGCCATCGCAACAGAGGTGCGAAACAGCGCGGCTCCACCCACACTGAGATTCTATGGATGGGAAAGAGCATCGGTAAGCCTCGGCTCGTTCCAGAAAATCACCGATGTTGATCTTTCGCACTGCATCAGCAACAACATTCCTGTGGTGAGAAGGCCCACCGGCGGCAGGGCCATCCTCCACGGAGACGAACTCACTTACAGTTTTTCCGCAGGAAATGAAGGATTTTTTTCAGGCGGACTTCTGGATACCTACCGGCAGTTGAGCGCTGCACTGAAGGCTGCTCTGGATATGCTCGGCCTGGATATCACGATGAAAACGGAGCGGGAATCAGGAAAAACCCTTGCGAGAAGCCCGCTCTGTTTTAAATCCACGTCCTACGGCGAACTCAGTTACAAGGGGAGAAAGCTCATCGGCTCAGCCCAGAAACGCTGGAAGGACGGCTTTCTGCAGCAGGGGTCCATACCATACACCATAGACAAGGAGAACACAAGAAGAATCTTCAATTTTGCCCCTTCTTCGGACATAAGGGGAGGGATGATAGGATTGAGGGAGGCGCTTCCCGGCCTTGACCCTGAACAGCTCAAAGAGGCCATCCGGATTTCTTTTGAAAAAACGTTCCGGGTCAGATTCCGCTGCCCCGGTCTCTCTCAGGAGGAAATCCGCCTTGCCCGGGAGCTTGAGGCTCAGAAGCGCCGGTCTTCTCACCGGAATCTCCTGAAGGAGTGACCGTACGCGGGGGGGACTGTTCTTCCGCAAGCGCCTCTGCTGTTAAAAAGTAATAGCAGGAAAAAAGCGCCGCAATCATCACAAGCCCGGCATAACTCTGGATAATATAGGCGCCGAACTGATAAAGGAGAGCAAGCAGAGGCCCTATCAAGGGAATCAAGCCTATGGCATAGCTTATGGACATCACAATGAAGCTGATGAAGAGGTATCCCGCAAAGACGAGGCAATAGAGATAGAACGCCTGTGCGTGTGCGAAGAGATAGCGCACAGATTCCTTGAGAGACTTAACCGGACCAGCCCCTCTTACAGCCATGACAGCCGAACCGTAGACAGTGACGGAGAGAGTGACCAGAATAAGGGTAAGGGCGATAACGAAAAGGATGAGGGAGAAGAATATGCCGAGAAAAAGGGCCAGTGTCGCCTCCTGCTCCCTGGCTATGGAAACAACGGCTGAAATCAAACCTCCAAAAAGGCCAAGAACAAAGGCCACCAGAATGAATATTAGTCCCACCAGCAACGTGAATCCGATCAAAGGGAAAAACAAGCGTTTCCCCTCTGAAAGGAACACCTTCGCCTGAAACTTCCCGGCGCTGTCCCTGATAGACCTGCTGATGACCCCGATGGAACCTCCAAAGATAAAAATGCCCACGGCCAGCACTACCGTAATGTAGAGGAGAAGACTGGTGAGGACAAGGATCGCCAGCCCGAAATATTTTGAGAGAATCTCTGAAGGCTCCCTGAATGTTCTGAAGACATCCTCAAGACGCGACAGATCAGTGAGGTCCAGGCCGAAGATGATGAAGGCTATTGCGAGGGGAATTCCGACTATGATGAAGAATCCCATAAAACTCGCAAACATCGCGCCCACCTGAATAAGCACGAGCTGCCAGTTCTTGTTGATGATCCTGAAGCCGCTCTGTATCGCCTCTCTATATCTCATTGCATGTTCCACGCTTTTCTTCCGAACTCCGCGTCTCCTTAAATGTCTTACTAAGGAGAACAAAAGTAAAGCCCCCTCACCCTTGCCCTCTCCCGCCAGGGGAGAGGGTTAAAAATCTCCCCTCCCTCGACGGGAGGGGATTAAGGGGAGGGTGAATTATGAGGCTTTACATATGACCGTATTAGTATATTGTAGTGCAAACCCCGGGGAAGGGCAACAGGGATATCTCAGACAGCCTTGGCCCTCTCGATGAAGAGCCTCATCTTTTTGTGGTCCTTTTTCCCTTTTGCTTCCTCCACCCCGCTGCTCACATCCACAGCATAGGGCCTGACCCATCTGACGGCTTTTTCAACATTATCCGGACTAAGGCCGCCGGCAATGATTATCCTTCCGAACTGCTTCGCCTCCACCGCAATATCCCAGTTGAATATCTGGCCCGTGCCCCCGAAGGACTCCGGCGTATAGGTGTCCAGGAGAAACGCAGAGACGCGGTAGTGTTTCAGCGGTTCAAGGTCGCTCAATTCCTTCACCCTGATCGCCTTTATGACCCTCCTGCTCATGAGACACGCCTCCGGCGGTTCGTGACCGTGCAGTTGAGCGCTATCAATCAACACGCGGCTCATGATCTTCTCCATCTCCTCTGTCTTCTCGTCGACGAAAACTCCCACCGTAGCGACAAAAGAGGGCAGCCTGCGGATGATGTCCCCTGCATCGTCAGGGGAGATATAACGCGGACTTCCCTTAAAGAAAACAAACCCCAGGGCATCCGCGCCGAACTCCACTGCAGCGTGGGCGTCGTCACTGTTGGTAATGCCGCATATCTTGACTTTAACCATGGAACTCACCAAATCAGGACACGGTGAAACGGAGAATGGGTGAAACGGCGAATAAAGAATCTCCCTGTCCCCGGGTCTCCGTGTCTCTTTTCGTTATACAATAACCGGCAACTTTGCCAGGGCTTCTTTTATCTTCTCGTCAGGGTATGCGTAGTCTTCCAGTTTGCCGGCAATATAGTCAGCATAGGCGGTGAGGTCAAAGTTGCCGTGACCGCTGAGGTTAAAGAAGATCGTTTTCTGCTTGCCCTCCTCTTTGCATCTGATGGCCTCATCCATGGCCGCCCTTATGGCGTGTGCGCTCTCAGGGGCGGGGATTATGCCCTCAGATTTGGCAAAACTGATCGCCGCTTCGAAGACCACGGTCTGGCCGTAGGAAACCGCCTCGATCAGCTTGTCATGATAGAGCTGGCATATAAGCGGTGAGTCGGCATGATATCTCAGTCCGCCTGCGTGTATCCCCGGCGGGACGAAATCATGCCCCAGGGTATACATCATGAGATAGGGAGTCAGCCCGGCGGTGTCCCCGAAATCATACCT
>Ga0208244_101696_pt1 | contig 10544 bp, 9 predicted proteins | sample SubbioCR12Aug_5A_FD_184828 | JGI IMG/M metagenome (GOLD analysis project Ga0208244, IMG submission 184828) | Serpentinite rock and fluid subsurface biosphere microbial communities from McLaughlin Reserve, California, USA - CR12Aug_5A (SPAdes) | ecosystem: Environmental > Terrestrial > Deep... | reverse complement strand
TGCACCAGCAGCTCGCCCTTCGCCAGCTTGAGCCTTTTATCGAACAGTTTTGTGACCTGCTCAGAGCGCCTGCCTTCCGGCCCGGCCAGCGTTACAACAGCATCAGTCAGCAGAAACGGCAAGAGAGCTTCTCGGTAGGGCAGTCGCCCGCAGATATTACCGCCCAGGGTGAGACGGTTACGCACCGTGCGATCGGCGATTTTTTTAACTACCTCGGAGAGCATAGGGAAGTGGTTTTCGTCAACGACCCTGCTAAGACTAAGGTTTGCGCCGATTACCAGTTGCCCGTTATTTTTCTCAAAAACTGTGGTCTCCTGGATATTTTTAAGATCGATCAGCGCTCCCGGCTTAAGCGTCTGTTGCCGACAAAAGGTAATAATCTCTGTTCCACCGGCATAGTACAAGGGATCTTTATTTTCTGAACTTAACCTGGTGAAAAGTGTTACCGCTTCTTCAGCCGATTGCGGCAGGTAATATTCAAAATCAAAGGGTATCATTATCCCGCCCCCTTCCTGCTTCCCAGATGGACTGTGGCGTAAGCGGCAGCCGGTTCAGGGGTCGGCCAAGGGCGCAGGAAAGCGCGCCGGCCAAAGCGCCGGGCATGCCCAAAACCCCCTGTTCACCTAGCCCCCTGGCCCCAAAAGGACCGTCCCGCTGGGGTGACTCCACAAACTGAACCAGATACTCCGGTTCTTCTCCGTAACGCAGGATCTTGTAGCCGCGCAAATCATCATTAGTTACTTTCCCCTGGCTGTTCAGGTTAAAACCTTCCCACCCGGCGAATCCGAGGCCCATTGACATGCCCCCAACAATCTGACCGTGTGCCAGGGAAGGATTAATGACCTTGCCGACATCCATGGCGCAGGCCGCTTTTAATACCCTGTAAGTGCCGTCTGCAGGGTTCAGCTCAACCTCAACCCCCTGGGCACCAATGGTCCATTCCAGGGCAGGCCGCCCGGCCCCCGTTTCGGGATCGATCGCCGTCAGGCGTCTCGCTATGTAACGACCGACACCAATTACCTGCCCCTCGATCGCATTCCCTTCGGGGAAAACATAACCGAGGGCGACTTCGGCCATAGGCAAGCCTATCTCCGGTTCATCTGCCAGGTAAACCCGACCACCGGATACCCTTAAATCTTCCGGGGGACAGCGCAGCACAATAGATGCCGTCCGGCATAGCTGCCTGCTAGCATCGTCTGCCGCCTCAAGGAGCGCCCGGCCGATCATAAACAGGCTGCGGCTGGCTGCCGTTGCCCAATCATGCGGGGCGACGCGGGTGTTTACTTCATTGACCACGTGGACCTGATCAGGATTAAGCCCCAGCTTTTCTGCCAAAACCTGGGCCAGGGCGGTTTTTACCCCCTGCCCGATATCAATGACCCCGCAGTGCAGGTTGACTGATCCGTCTTCATTGAAGGTCAGAATTGCCCCGCCATCAGCATTGGTCGGCATCGCCGGCGCTTTCCAGAAACAGCTGATACTTTTACCGCGCACCAGGCCATCCGGCAGCTCTTCCCGCCTTCCTCTATGCCATTCGAGCATAGTTCCCACCCGCCGCAGACATTCCTGCAGGTCGCCGGTGTTAGCACCCATAACACTCTGGGTTGGAGTGGTGTCTCCTGTTTTGATCGCATTGATCAACCTAAACTCCAGGGGATCAATCTTCGCCTTCTCGCAGAGGAGATCAACTGCCCTTTCCATGGCAAAGGCGAGTTCAATATGGCCGAAACCCCTGTAGGCTGTAGCAAAAGGGTGATTAGTATAGACACAAAGGGAATCGCACCAGATATTGTCGATTGAGTAAGGACCGGTGCAGGCGATTGCCGCTGCCCGGCTGATATTAACTGCGTAATCAGCATAAGCGCCGCTGTCAAAACAGAAAGTAATCTCTGCCGCCTTTAGTTTGCCGTTCTTCATGCAGCCGAGCTTCACCTTAGCCTCCAGCCCCGACCGCCCGGGTGACGATACAAGATCATTTTCCCGGCTGTTAACCAGCCTCACCGGGCGTCCGCCCACAGCCCTGGTCAGCAGGTAGGCCAAACCTTCAAGCTGGATCCCGGCTTTGCCTCCAAAACCGCCTCCAAGAGGTTTTGTAATCACGGTGATTTTACCAGGAGGCAGGTTGAAAGCAGCCGCCAGCAAACTGCGCACAACAAATGGTGCCTGGGTTGTGGAGTGAATGATCACCTGGCCGTCTTCCAATATTTCTGCCGTCGAGGCCCGGGTTTCCATCGCCACATGGTCCCCGGGCGGAAAACTAAAAAATCCGGATACAGTAAAGTCGCTGGCTTTGAAGCCCTCTTCAATGTTGCCTTTACGAATCTTAGTCCGATTGGCAACATTGCTGCCCGGTTCAGGGAAAATTGCCGGAATATGGCTGTAAAGATTCATATCCTCGTGCAGGATCGGGGCGCCCTCGGCCAGGGCTTCAGAGGGAGAAGTGATCACTGGCAGCGGATCGTACTCCACCCTAATAAGCGAAAGAGCCGCCTTCGCTTCCGCCTCGCTGTCTGCAACAACGGCAGCCACCGGTTCTCCATAATGACGAACCTTGCCGCGGGCCAGCGGCGGCTTGTCGCCTAAATAGATGCCGATATTACCCGGGACATCATCTCCGGTTAGCATCGCACGCACCCCCGGCTGCTGTTGTGCTGCAGTGCTGTCAATACTCTTAATGATCGCATGGGCATGGGGGCTCACTTTCAGGGCTGCATGAAGAGTTTGCGGCATCAGATGATCACTTAAGTAGCGCAGCTTGCCGCGCACCTTATCGGGACCGTCTTTACGCGGCAATGAAACTCCCACATATTGCTGCTCGGCCATAAAGATTCCTCCTCAGGATTCAGCACTAGTTATCTACTAAATAATTCGATGATACCAGTTTCCATTCCTGCCTTTTTTCAGATCCTCCAGTTGATTCTGTTGCTCAATCTGATGTAAAATGTATGGGTTGAGGGAAAGGGGGTCCAGATAAATGAAAATGATGAAAGGGATGCTGATTGCCCTTGCGCCGGCGGCGCTCTGGGCGATCTATTCCTACCGTTTAAGCGCAGTACTTTTAATTACCGTCTCTATTGCGGTAGCTGTAGGATCTGAAGCGCTCTACCAGTACCTTTTTAAAAAACCACTTAAGATCAAAGACCTCAGTGCGGTGGTAACCGGCCTGCTTCTGGCCCTGACCGTATCGCCCTCCTTACCGCTTTACGTTGCTGCAGCAGGTTCTGCAGTGGGGATTATAATTGGCAAGCAGCTCTTTGGCGGTTACGGAAAAAACCTTTTCAACCCCGCCCTCTTCGGACGCATTTTTATCGTTTATGCCTTCCCGGGGGCAATGAGCCCCTGGCTTTCACCGGTTGATGCCGTGGCAACGGCAACACCCCTGCAGCTGATCCGCAGCGAAGGGACGGTAACTGCGATCAATAAGTTGTTCCTCGGCACCATACCGGGCAGCATCGGCGAAACATCGGCCTTACTGCTGCTGCTGGGGGCGGGATGGCTGTTTTATAACCGCTATGCCAACTGGCGCATTCCCCTTTCAGTTATTGCTGCCGTTGTCGTGGTCTCTCTTTTTACAGGACAGAATATCGCCTTTCATCTTTTCTCAGGCAGCCTGATCCTGGGCGCTTTTTTTATGGCGACCGACCCGGTCAGCTCACCAAAAACCCAAAGAGGGCGCTACATTTTCGGTTTCGGAGTAGGGCTGATTGTTATGACGATGCGCCTCTGGGGCTGGTTGCCGGAAGGAACTACCTTTGCGATTTTGGCCATGAACCTTTTCGTGCCCCTGATCAACAAGTTGACCAGGCCGCAGACCAAGCAAACAGCTGCCTGAATTATCGCTGTTAGCGATTAATCGGATAGAGCAGCACCCATTATTGCTTTTAGTTCGCCCACATCGATCGCCAGCCCTTTTACCTGATCCGGATCCTGGCCGGCCAGGGTAGCAAAGACAATCGCGCCAACCTCGCCTCTCCCGTTAAAAACCGGGCTGCCGCTGCTTCCGGGGTAAATCATCGCTTCGATTACCAGGTGGGGCAGCTCCCTTCCGTAAGCCTGACGATAGGCAATTACCTTACCCCGGTTAGCAATCCTGGCAAACTGCAGGGGGTTGCCGATCACCAGCACTTCCTCACCTACTCTTAAACTGCTGCCGGCCAAAGGAACGACAGGCAAAGCATCTCCCTCAAACACCAGCAAAGCAAGATCGGTTACCTCAGAGACAAACCACTCTGATACCATAAAAGAACCATGTGCAGGAAATGAAACCCTGACCAGGGCTGCATTTTCCACCAAGTGGCGGTTGGTAACTACCAGACCGTCTTCGTGAATGTTAAAACCGCTGCCTCTCAGGCTGCCCTGGGTTGAACCGGCCCCGGCCTCAGCAAAAACCTGAACTACCGCTCCTCTCACTTCAGCGACCAGGGGATCGGAAGAAAGCGCCCATGATTCCCTTAAGAAATGGAATGCAGGCCCGCTGAATACTGATAACCAGCGTCCTGTTACGGTAAAGAAAAATATCAGCGCCAGCAACAGGGCAATCAGCCTGGCAGCCTGACGGAATATTTTTTGCCGCGGCTCTTCTGCCGGGAAATCTTCCTGCCCGGCATATTTGCGATTGAGCTCTGCGATCAACTCACGTTCGTCTTTGTTCTGCTCCTGATCAATTATTGTTTACACTTCCCTTTTTGTTGTTAACAACAACCGAAGCTGATAAAATTATAACAGCCCGGTCAACTGCAGCAGCAAACCGGGTTTGGAACGGGTTGGATTTAGCAGCATGAACAATAAGGAAACAGGAATATCCAGGGCGAGAGAAGAAAAAATCCTAAAGAAAAAAGTCCACCGGGCGCTCTTCGAAGCTCGTAGCTCGCTATACAGAGATGATGAAGAAGAAGCCCGACGCATCGTCCGCAAGGTACTCGAAGAATCGGCCCCCCTGGCTTATAAAGTGTCCCTGAGCGGCGGCTTCAACTGGGTTATCGAAATTCTGAAACCGCTGGACGATCTCTTTTTGCCCGACGATTAGCAGCTCTTGTGCTCAGAAAGAAAGATAGGCGATGAGCAGGCCGATGCCAATTATTAGCGGAATACCAATCAGGATTACCAGTTGTAACAGGTAGACCCCGATACTGGCGCCTGTCGAAAGGCTGTGACTTTCGCGAACAGCAATCACCTGAAGCACCAAAACCCAAATGGAGAGGCCAAGGCTGACTAACCCCGCCAGAATATCTCCAACCGGACCCAGGAAACCACTAATTAATGTAACCGGAACCCCAATAATCAAAGGGAACCCGGCGAAGGCGTAAGCAGAAAAAAGATTCCAGTAACCGCCGCTGCCCTTAAAAAGGCGGGCCAGCAGCTGTAAAACCCCGGTAACCACAAATATTGAAACGATAGCGATTAAAATGGAAGCAGCGATAATTACCGAATAGGATATGCTGATCCCAGTTTCCCGCATTAAATCCTGAAAAGCCTGCATCGATTGTTCGTTATACAACGAGGCCAGAACACTGAGCACCGTTACTGCCAGATAGATTAAAAACGCTGCGTTTGCCGGCTTTTCCCGGGCGATTTCATTTAAGGTTTGAACCGGTCTGGTTAATACACCATAGAGCCATTCAATGATCTGATCGAACATCGAAGCAACCTCCTTTGCTGGTTAGCTGATCTTTGCTCACTGCTAAATTAATTTATCTGACCTGATAGCGAATATCAGGAGGGAACCCTTCACGCAGGGTTTCCAATAGCAGCAGCTCCGGCCCCAAGAACCTTTTTTCGATTGCCGCTAAGACCCGGTAGCCATAGTCAAAAAGCTGGCTAAAGGCTGAAGGCTGCGCAAACTCGTAGCGCACTGGGTTTTCAAGACCATTCAATTCGGCCAGGTAAGCGATCGCTTCTTCAATTCCCCCCAGGCGATCAACCAGGCCAAGCTCGAATGCCTGTTTGCCTAAGTAAAGTTGGCCGGTTGCCAGTTCCCGCACTCTTGCCACATCCATTCCCCTGCCCTCAGCCACTTCGGCAATAAACTGCTCGTATGCTGTATCGGAGATATCCTGCATAATTAGCCTCTCTTCATCCGTAAGGGCGCGGCTGAACATATCCTTATGTTCTCCGGACTTAAAAGTTTCTACTTCAATACCGAGCAGATCGTAAAGCCCCTCGATGTTGATTAGGGTGCTGATTACACCGATTGAGCCGGTCATTGTTCCCGGCTGGGCCACAATACCCTGGGCCGGGGCAGCGATGTAATAGCCTCCCGAAGCGGCCATATCGGCCATGGAAACCACAACCGGTTTGCTGAATCTTTTGATCAGCGCCGCTATCTCCTGCGAAGCGGCGATCGAACCACCTGGGCTTTCCACTCTTAAAACCACGCCTTTAATTGCCGAATCGTTTTCAGCTTTTTCAAGCTGTTTTTGGACATAACGCGGAGTTATCGCACCGGTTAGAAAACCTCCACCCGACGATTCCTGGATGGCTCCAGTCAGGTAGATAACCACAATCCGATCTTCTCCGGTGCGCATAAGATCACGGCTCTTACCCGATCCGCCAAGGAAGGGCAAAACAACAACCGTAACGAGCGCCACAACTACCAGGGTAATGATTACTATTCTTTTTCCTCTCATTTTTAACCACCTCAATGATAACGCTTACGAAGCTTTAATATATCTTTGACAGCTGAAACCGATTCTCCTTTAAAATATTTTACTGCAAAAATAGAGGATCGCGGTTGCCTTCCAGAAATTTATATGCTAATATTAACATAACCAATTTGGTTATATAATTCTTTTTTAATTGAAGGAGCTGGATCATAAATGAAGGAGTTTTTAGCTAAGACCCTCAAAATGAAAGATCTTGTAGCATATCAGGATGGCGCTGTAGTCAGTAAAGAAGTGCTGAAAAAGGAAACCGGGACGGTTACGGCTTTTGCCTTTGACCAGGGGCAGGGCTTAAGCGAACATACCGCGCCTTTTGACGCCCTGGTTGAGATTCTTGATGGAGAAGCAGAGGTGATCATTTCCGGCAAAGCTCATCAGGTAAGTGAAGGTGAAATGATCATTATGCCGGCTGGCGAACCTCACGCCTTGAAAGCAACCAAACGCTTTAAAATGATGTTAGTGATGATTCGTTCATGATATAATATGATTAACAGAGATAAATGCAACCGGAGGTGGACTAGATGTCTTTTAAGGTAAATGATCATGTAACCTGGGTCGGCAAGGTGGACTGGGAGTTACGTAAATTTCACGGAGAAGAGCTCAGCACCCATCGTGGTAGCACCTACAACTCTTATCTGGTCAGAGGACCTGAAAAAACAGTCCTGATTGATACTGTTTGGGGCCCATTCGCCAAGGAATTTGTGCGAAACCTGAAAAAGGAGATCGACTTAAAAAAGATCGATTACATCGTAGCAAACCACGGTGAAACTGATCACAGCGGGTCCCTGCCCGAGCTGCTGCGCGAGATTCCGGGTACACCTGTCTATTGCAGCACTGCCGGGAAAAAATCGTTGCAGGGTCAGTACCATGAGGAGTGGAACTTTGTAACGGTAAAAACCGGTGACAAGATTGATCTGGGAGGCGGCAAGGAGCTGGTTTTTGTTGAGGCGAAAATGCTGCACTGGCCTGACAGCATGTTTTGTTACCTGACTGGCGACAATATCCTCTTTCCCAATGATGCCTTCGGTCAACACTACGCTACAGAGTATATGTATAACGATCTTGTAGACCAGACGGAACTCTACGCTGAAGCAATTAAATACTACGCCAACATCCTCACTCCCTTCAGCCCGTTGGTTACGGCCAAGATCAAGGAAGTGGTCGGTATGAATCTGCCGGTGGAAATGATTTGTCCCAGTCACGGTGTAATCTGGCGCGACGACCCGCTGCAGATTGTCAACAAATACCTGGAGTGGGCAGACAGTTACCAGGAAGACCAGGCAACAATTATCTATGACACAATGTGGGATGGCACTCGAAAGACTGCCGAAGCTATTGCCCAGGGGTTGAAAGAAGAAAACCCAGAGCTAAACATTAAGCTTTATAATGTTGCTCACTCCGACATTAACGACACGATAACCGAAGTATTTAAGTCAAAAGCGATTATTGTAGGATCACCTACCATCAACAAGGGCATTCTCCATTCGATCTCCGCCCTGATGGAAATGGCCAAAGGGCTGAAGTTTAAACAGAAAAAGGCGGCGGCCTTCGGTTGTTACGGGTGGAGTGGTGAATCGGTGGAAGTAATCAACCAGCTGTTGGAAGAAGCCGGATTTGAATTGATCAGCAAAGAGGGGCTTAAAGTTCTCTGGAATCCCGATCAGGAAGCGCTGGAAGCGGCAATAGCGCTGGGCCGCGAAGTCGGTAAGGCTGTAAAATAACAAAGAAACCTTATTATTCATCAATAAACCGGAAGCGAAACTCTACATAGGAGTTACCTTCCGGTTTTATTTTTCGGCGCTGATACCCTGCCAGTAGAGATCAAACAACCCGGAAACCTGATCCCGGCCTAACTCCAGATTGTCGATAATGACCATGCCGCCAATTACGACGTAGGTAAGGGCCAAAAAAAGGCGGCCGGCCATTTCAAGATCAATGTTGGGGCGGACCTCTTTCAGCCTGACTCCCTCCTCAAGCAGGCCGACAACTTCTTGTAAAAGCTCCTGGCGTTTGTCAATAATCCAGCCCTGCAGCTCTTGAAAGTTAAATGGTCTTTCGTTATAGAGCAGGTGAAGTCTTTTACGGTTATCTTTGATCAACTCGAGGTGGGCAAAAACCACATCCTGCATGGACCGTTTTACTGAGAGGGGGTTAACTAAGAATTGCCGGAAAGATTGAAGGTAAAAATCGGCACAGTATGAAAAGCACTCCTTGAAAAGATCTTCTTTGCTGGAGAAATACTCATAAACAGTTCCCTTGCCAACCCCGGCCAGCTCCGCAATCTCAACAACCGTGACCTGGTAGAAATCCTTCTCCAGAAACTTTTCCACTGCCGCCAGTAAAATCTGCTCTCTTTTACTGCCGGGATCTCTCATGTTTACCGATTCCGATCTCATTTAGAATCCCCCTCAAAAAACTCTTTCACCAAAGTTGATCACAAAACGTCTGATCCGCTACCAGTAGACTTTCATCAAGTAGAGGATCAGGGCAGCAAGCCCTAATACCACGATCATCCGCAGGGCTAGCTTTATTAATTGGCGATCCCGGCCGTTACCAGAGCCGTTAACTCCGGAGAGCCATCTTTTGGGATTGTCTTTTACCGGATTGTGCTGATCAGTAGCTTTTTCCCGGTTAACAATCTTGTAGATCGATGGTATCGCCAGTAACAGGAGAATGGTGCCGGTAATCTGGCCACCAATGATAGTGATCGCCATCGGTGCCTGCAGCTGACCTCCTTCGCCAAGCCCCATCGCCAGGGGCACAAGTCCGAGGACGGTGGTCGCGGTTGTCATTAAAATGGGACGCAAGCGGGCAGCAGCTCCTTCAACGATCGCCTCAACCAGGGGTAATCCGTGAATCCGGCGTTGCTGGTTGATAAAATCAACCATAATTATGCCGTCATTAACTAAGATGCCGGAAAGCACCACCACTCCGATCATGGCCGGAATGCTAACCTCGTTGCCGGTAATTATCAGGGCCAGCACTGAACCGGCATAAGCGAGAGGCAGGCTGCAGATGATGATGAAGGGATGAAGCAGCGATTCGAACTGGGCCGCCATAACCAGGTAGACCAGGAGCGCAGCAATGATCAGCACCAGCTGCAGTTCGGACATTACATCACCCATCAGATTAGAACTGCCGGCAGTTCTTACTTGATAACCGGCAGGCAAGTTCAAATCTTCAAGTATGGTCAGGGCTTCTGCTGTCGCTGTGCCAAGGTCTGTGTCACTGTACTGGACCTGGATCTGTCCGACGATCTGCTGGTTCTCCCGGGGAATACTCTGAGGGCCAAAAGCTTTAGTAAGCTCCGCCACCTGATTTAACTGCAGGTATTCTCCGGTTGGAGTGTAAAAACCGATGTTCCCGAGGTCTTCTATCGTGCTGATCTCCTGTTTTTGATAGCCAAGAACAATATTAAGGACCCCCGCTTCGGTCTCAATGCGGCTTACTGGTATCCCTTCCAACGCCTGCCTCACTGCCGTCGCCACCTGGACCAAGGTTACCCCTTTTTGCAAGGACTGGCCGTGATCCAGCCGGATATGCACCTCCGGCCTGCTCTCTTCAAGCGATGTTTGAATATCCGAAAAAGATGGGTGCTCTTTGAGCAATCTGGCCGCCTGCTCGGTCAGTTTGATGATTTCTGGCAATTCAGCGCCGCTGATTACCAGATCAAGGCGGGTTTCCAGGTCGGCCGCATCAAGCAGCGATTCACGGGTAAATGTCGCATCAGCCTCAACCGCTATTTTGCCCATCTCTAGCCTTACCTCATCCATAATCTCGTTAATATCACCAATATATTGGGGTTCAATTTCTACCCTTACCCGAGCCTCATTAGATATGCCGCCTTCACCAGGTATGCCGACAAAACCGGACCCCCCGACACGG
>Ga0208244_101695_pt1 | contig 10549 bp, 11 predicted proteins | sample SubbioCR12Aug_5A_FD_184828 | JGI IMG/M metagenome (GOLD analysis project Ga0208244, IMG submission 184828) | Serpentinite rock and fluid subsurface biosphere microbial communities from McLaughlin Reserve, California, USA - CR12Aug_5A (SPAdes) | ecosystem: Environmental > Terrestrial > Deep... | reverse complement strand
CGATAGTCATTATTGCGGCGGTTGGAGCACACGAAGCATGTCCGTTGTGCCAGTCCGGCGTATCGTAAACCTGATGGACGTATGGTATATCAATTGTTTCAATTTCTTCCTTGCCGAAATCTAAATTATAGTATTCAATTTCTGCTTTATCAACATCAAGTTGATAAATTTCCGTATTTATTAACTCAAGATCTGTATTATTAAAGTCGGCCTTTATTATTTCATCTTTACCAATTTTTGTAAAGACGATTTTACTCTCGCTTATAAATGAAGGATCAACTTCAAATTCGGTTGGAGTGTTAGTTAGATTTTTTTCTGTTTTGGTAATTAAGTTGAAAGCAAATATGTCAGTATTTTTTAATTTATATCTTTCCAATTCAGTTTTATAATAAATAATCGTTTCGGAATCTTCCGACCATGCTGGTGAGTATCCCTCTCCAATGGTTAATGACCGATTAGAAGTGATATAATAAACATGCAAAAACCCGTTCAATGATGAAAAAAGAATCTTTTCCCCATCAGTTGACCATATTGGATTATAATATCCTCTTTCTCCGTCTGAAAATTGTTTTATTTCCCTGGTAGAAAGATCTATAAGTTTCAATTGATCATTCAAATCATTAAAAACCGCTTTGGAGCCGTCCGGTGATAGCGGAGCTAAATTCGAGTAAGTACCAAGATTAAAAGATTCTTTCCCTTCTTCCGATAAAACTATTAATTCATTCCCTATTGTAAAAGCAATTTTCCCGTTTTTGGAAAAACTGACCTGACCCACCTGTTCAGCTTTTTCATGAAGTGTCACAATCTCTTTTAAATCCAAATCCATTAATACCGGTTGCTGCACTCCATCAGTGCCGATAAGTTTAACCCCAACCTTATCCTTTGAATCGGAAATTGTAAAATAATTTCCACACCCCGGTGAAGACAATATTTTTTCCATGTTGTAACCGTTAAAGATGAAGAGAGAGGATGATTGATTATCAGTAAAAAGAATACCTTGTGACACCTTTAAAGGATGCTTAATCCGTTGAGTGTTTCCGTTAAATTCTTGAGAATATGTGTTCAAACTAAAAAATAGGACTAATAATAAAGAGGCTACTATATTTAATAAAATTCTCATGTTCCTTCTGATCTGTTTAAAATATGAAAAGTTCTCCCCGAAAGTAATTCCCGGGGAGTGTAAGAATCGCTTAGTTGTTTACTCTATTGAGAGCTCAACGAGTTTCGAGGAGACGTCCGGTAGAACAGCAAGTTTACGGGAAAGTTCTTCCTGTTGCTCTTTAGTACCGACCAGCTCACAAATAACTAGTCCTTCATCTGAACAGTTATCCATAACGCCGTCATGAATTCCAAGCCTGGTTTTAATAATACATCCCCAACCAGTAAGTATTTGTTGAACTTTTACGGCTGATTCTTTTCTTTTGCCTATAAGGATTAACAAAATTGTTTTACCCATAATAACTCCTAAGTTAAGTTTTAAATTTACACTATTAACTTAAGACGATTAAGGTAAAATATCAATTAAAAATGGAATTTGTCGGCTGGTTAATCTTCGTCTTCGTCCGTTATGATTGTAACTTTATCGGTAGCAATAAACAACTTTGAGCACATTTCTCCTTTGAATTTACCTGTATGCTTGCAGTTTTCATGGTTATGTTTTACTGCATCCAGATCAGTAGACATCGGGTCGAAGTCAAAATCGTCGAGTTGTTCGCCACATTCTGTGCAAAAGCGAACATCAAGTCTTTCGTCGGTGTGTTTTCTTTTTCTCTTTTTTCGCTGATTCATTATTAAGTTTTATTTCACTTAAGAAAATTAAAAAAACATGGGTTATTAACAAAATAATCTTCAATAAATTAACAGCGTAGAGTCTAAAAGAGTTCAACACATCGATTAATGCATGTTTTGAATAAAGGGGTTTTTGTAGAGAGATTATTTAGACTGTTCTTGAATATTTACCTACATCTTCCTGCCGCTCTATATAACCATCAAAGTTCATTGCTATATTGCGAATAAGAAATCTTCCCATCGGCTTAACTTCAATCTTGCCGGGAAAAATTTCTACTAGGTCATCTTGCTCCATCTCTTTCAGGTTATTCAATCCCCAGGCGAAATACTCTTTGAAGTTAATACCGAATTTCTCTTCAACCGGTTCAAAGTTTAACTCGAAATCGCACATAAGTTTCATAACAACGTATCGTCTTAAAACATCATCGCTGCTTAATCTATAACCTTTACAAACCGGCAACAATTCATCATCAATCGCTTTATAATACTCTTTTTCTGTTTTATAGTTCTGAGCATAAATGTTTTCAAGCTGGCTAATAGCAGTAATTCCGAATGCGTAAAGATCAGTACCGGCATGGGTACTATATCCCTGAAAATTTCTATAAAGTTTCTTTTCTTGCAATGCAACCGCAAGTTCATCACCCGGTTTGGCGAAATGATCCATCCCGATAAATATATAACCGGCATCAATTAATTTTTCCGTTGTCATTTTTAGTATTTCCAGTTTTACTTCCGGTGTTGGAATGTCTTCGGGACGGATTAATGCCTGATGCTTTTTCATCCAGGGAACATGAGCGTAGTTAAAAACAGCGATTCTATCCGGTGATATTTTAATAATTTTATCTACTGTTGGAGCAAATGATTCTACTGATTGAAACGGGAGTCCGTAAATCAAATCAAGATTGATGCTTTGATAACCGAGTTCTCTGACCCAATCTATAGTCTGCAGTGTGATGTCTTCCGGCTGAATTCTATTTACAGCCTTTTGTACTTTGTTATCAAAATCCTGAACACCCATACTAATCCGGTTGAATCCGTTTTTGCGTAATGCTGCAATATGTTCTTTAGTTAATCCACGAGGATCAATTTCGCACCCGTTTTCCGGATTATCATCAAATGCAAAAGATTGATTAATGTAGGACGCAAGAGTAGTAATCTCATCCGGAGTAAGATGTGTCGGTGTTCCGCCGCCCCAATGAAGCTGGGTTACTCTTCGTTCGGGATGAAGATATCCTCTCAATAAATCGATTTCTTTTTTTACATATTTGATATATTCGTTTACTCTATCCCTACTGCGTGTAATAATCATATTGCATCCGCAAAAGAAACAGAGAGTATCACAGTAAGGAAGATGAAAATACAAAGATAGCGGACGTTTGTTATCACCGGCGTTTGTATGGATTATTTCATTGAGAAAATCGTTTGATGTAAACGATTCTTTAAAATGGGGTGCGGTCGGGTAGCTTGTATATCGCGGTCCGGGTTTATCATACTTTTTGAATTTGGTAAGATCAACTTCAAACATAATTTCTTTCAATTAATTTCTACGTGTCAACCCCTCTATTTGTGGTATTTCACGCTTTCCTCTTTAACGAATTTTACCATTGCTTTTGTTTTTTCCGGATCGATATCGGGAAGGATTCCATGTCCCAAATTAAATATATGTCCGCTCCCTTTTCCATAAGATTTTAGAACGCGTTTTACTTCTTCGCGTATTTTTTCTTCCGGTGCATAAAGTACTGTAGGATCAAGGTTGCCCTGCAAGGCGACTTTTTGACCGATTGCTTTGCGTACTTTTTTAAGATTCATAGTCCAGTCGAGTCCAACCACATCAGCATCGCAAGAGGCTATTTTCTTCAATGAATGATGTACTCCTTTCGAGAAGACTATCACCGGTTCTTTTTTCCGGTTTATTAATGAAATAGTCTTTTCAATGTAGCGGAGAGAAAACTCATGGTATTCATTCTGATTAAGTATTCCACCCCACGTGTCGAAGATTTGCACTGCATTTGCACCTGCTTCGATTTTCGCCGAAAGATAATTACCGGCAACTATTGATAATTTTTCAAGTATCGAATGCGCAAGCGAGGGATTTGAATAAATCATCTTTTTAATTTGGGAAAATGTTTTTGAGCCTTTCCCTTCCACCATATAAGTTAAAAGTGTCCAAGGTGAGCCACTGAACCCTATTAAAGGAACTCTTCCTGCAAGTTCTTTTTTAGTCAGCGAAACAGCATCAAGTACATATTTTAATTTCTCGGAGGGGTCTATCAGTTCTAGTTTTTTTGCATCTTCTTCGGAGCGAATCGGATCATGAAAAACCGGTCCTCTTCCTTCTTCGATTTCGAGGTGCATTCCCATTGCTTCCGGGATAACAAGGATATCGGAGAATATGATGGCTGCATCCACGCCGATTATATCAACCGGTTGAATAGTAACTTCGGCAGCAAGCTCCGGAGTTTTGCATAATGTAAGGAAGTCAGTTTTTTCCCTCACCGCGCGGTATTCGGGCAAATATCTCCCAGCCTGTCTCATAATCCAAACAGGAGTTCTATCTACCGGTTCTCTTTTGCACGCCCTAATGAACCGGTCGTTCTTCAATTTTTGCAATACTTCACCTTTAACTATTGATAAAGACCTGCCATGCCTTTTGCAAGGGATTCCATCGTAAATTCTGTTGGAACGAGAGCTACATCGTAATCGGCATTTTCGATAGCGGCTTTAGTGGTTCTTCCAATAACAGCAATTTTCCCTTGTGCAAGCGGGTTATTTACACCGCTTTCTTTTGCAATTTGAAGAAAATTATTAAAAGTAGAAGGACTTGTAAAAACGAACCAGTCAACTTTTCTGTCGACTAATTCGTTTATTCTCTTTTTTGTTTCCGCATCGTTAGGAATCTGCACATTATAAAGAGAAAAGGCTTTAACAACAGCCCCTTTGGAAGCGAATACTTTTTGAAGTTCTTTACTTCCAATAACCGAGCGAGGAATCAAAACCACTTTGTCTTTTAAGTCATAGCTTGACATTGCTTTCTTAATGCCTCGTGTACTGTATTCCTTAGGAACGATGTCAACTTTTATATTCTTAAGTTCACATTGCTGTGCAGTTTTACTGCCAATCGCAACAATAGTCTTCCCTTCAATACGCGATACAGTATCTGTAGCGACTAACCTATCATATAGGAAATCGACAGCATTTACTGAAGAAAAGATAACTATATCTATGTTGTGATTTTTAAGAAAGTTATCCACATCTGAATAATCTTCAACAGGGGTTACTTCTATTGTTGGGAATAGAATAACTTCGGCACCCATAGATTCAAAAATCTGTGCGGATTCTTTTCCTTTTTCGGCGCCTCTTGTAATAACAACTGTTTTGTTTGCTAAAGGTTGTAACGTATCTGTACTCATTTTACCGACCATTCATTTAGTTCAAGAATAAAACCATTAAACGGATCAATCATGATCTCTTTCCCCGACCCTCTAAAACCTTGGCTTCCTTCGGATGCAGTTAGGGTGTTTAATATATGCCAAACATATTTTTTATGTTTTTCATTCCATAAAAACCCAACCATCCACTCTTTAATCCCTTGTTCCAGCCCGCATTCCCGGGCAATTTCCCTTGCTTCCTCTTCGTTTATATTAAATTCACAGCCGGAAGGGTTGTTAATACAATCCGGCAATCCGATAATTTCCCTCTCTTTAACAACACCCCCCAACGTATCAACAGAAAATAGAATCTTGTTATGTACATACGGCTTTTCCACCATACTTATCCAGTACACCATTTCAAAGTACGGAGCAGTGAATTTTGAGCGATGAAAATCGACTTTGATGTTTTCCTTAAAAAAATCTACTCCCGTATAAGAAATTATAAAATTATCAGCAGATTTTAAAATTTCCACAGGAATAGCCGATTTCTGCTCCTCGTCACATTTACTGCAACTACATGAAATGTAAGTAACTAACAAAAGAACAAACACAAAAATTGAAAGTAAATTTTTTACCATCACTTATCTCTTTGTTCTTTGAATATTTCGTTAAGAACTTTCTTTGCCCCGGCTTTTAATAATGCTTTCGCAGTTGATTCGCCAAGCTTAGCCGCCTCACTCTTTCTGCCCCGCTGTTTGGTTCTGAATGTAATAGAACCATCCACGCTTCCCACAAGGGCGTCAAGATAAAGCCCGTTTCGTTCTACTTCGGCAAAAGCACCGATTGGAACCTGACATCCCCCCTCAAGTGTTTTTAGCAAAGCCCTTTCTGCAGTAACCGCGAAAAAGGTGCTTTCGTGATGAATTGAACGGACAACTTCTTCAACGAAACTGTTTCCCGCTTTAATTTCTATACCGAGCGCTCCCTGTCCAACAGCCGGCAGAATATCTTTCGTACTAATATGGGATGAAATATACTTATTTAAACCCAATCTTTCAACCCCTGCCGCAGCAAGAATTATGGCATCCCAGTTAGATTTTAAGAATTTCTCGATTCTTGTAGGGACATTCCCCCTCAGTTCAACTACTTTGATGTCCGGTCTTAAATGTAAAAGCTGGCAGCGTCTTCTTAAAGAACCTGTTGCAACTACGGCATTTTCTTTAAGGTCGAAAATCCCGGTGTTTTTCTTCTTTGCTATCAATACATCGTTGACGGTATGACGTTTTGTAACCGCCGCAAGTTTTAATCCTTTGGGGATTTCTGTTTGAAGGTCTTTTAGACTATGCACGGCTATATCGATTGTGCCGGCGAGGAGTTCAAGTTCCAATTCTTTTGTGAATAAACCTTTATCGCCGATTTTTGACAATGCAACGTCAAGTATTTTATCCCCTTTAGTTGTAATGATTTTTATTTCGACAACTATGTTTTTATTCTTTTTCATTAACTCGCGTTTAACAAATTCAGCCTGCCATAATGCAAGTTTGCTTCCCCGAGTACCGACAATAATTTTATTCTTCATTTTTATCCGCATTAATTTTATCAATTCCGAATAAATCCCTTACAATTGCTATTTTTGTAGCTGCTTCGGGAGAGTTCGTCCCCATTTCGGCTGATTTACGCAATTCAACTGTAGGGTGATGCAGTAATTTATTAATAATTTTTTTTGTAACCATATCAATCTTTTCTCTGTCGCCGGGCTGAAATTTATTAATCATTTTTTCCACTTCATCTGTACGTATTTCTTCGAAGTAATCCCTGAGGGATTTTATTGTGGGAGCAATTTCAAGTGAATTATACCAGCTAAAGAAATTAACAAGCTCCTCAAGTATTATATTTTGAACCTTTGGTAATTCTTCTTTACGCTTTTTAAGATTTTGCTCAACTATGATATTGAGGGAATCAATGTCGTTGTAAAAAACATTGTCAATATCTCTTGCCGAGGGATCGATGTCTCTCGGTACGGCAATATCCATCAAGACCGTTGCAGCATAATTTCTTTTCTTCATCATCTTTTTAATTTCATCTTTAGTGATGATGAATTCCGAAGCTGATGTTGCAGAGATAATAATATCAAACTCGTGTAATGAATCTTTAAACTGTGAGAATGGAAGAATTTGTGTGTGCAGTTCCTCCGCTGCTTTTTCAGCTTTTTCGTAGGTTCGGTTAGTAACTGTCAGTTTACCGATTTTTTTATCTTTAAGATGTTTTGCGGCAATTAATCCTGTTTCCCCCATGCCGATTACAAGAGCAGATTTTTTATTCAGACTGGAAAATATTTTTTCAATCAATTGAACCGCGGCATAACTGACCGTAATAGCTCCTTCACTGATTTCGGTTTCCGATTTAGCTCTTTTGCCAACTTTGATTGCGGCGTCAAATACTCTTTTAAGCATAAACCCGGCGGCTCCCCGCTCTTCCGCTAATTGAAATGCTTCTTTAACCTGCCCGAAAATTTGGTTATCTCCTATTAACTGCGAATCTATACCCGCAGCAACTTTAAATATGTGATTCAGTGCCGAGCAAGAAAAATATTTCTGAAAATGTTCGTCTTTTATTCCGCTTACATTTTTCTTCCCCGTTAAAATATTTTCCAGATGGATGTAATTAGTCTCAGGCGATTTAGGCAGTCCGTAAATCTCCGTTCTGTTACATGTGGATATAATAAATCCTTCACTTAAAAGTTCTTTCCGGGAATCATCCAGCAGTTCTTTGACCTCTTTTATATCGAGATGTAAAGCCTCTCTCAGTTCAACAGGCGCAGTTTTATGATTTATTGATACCGCTATTATATTCATGCTGTAATGCTCTTAATCATATCTCAATAAAAAGAATGAAAACTACTTGCTAAAAAATTAGTAAGAATGGTGGATATAATAGCAATTATGAAACCGAAAATAGAGAACATCACTACTTTTTTACCGACCCACTTTCCCCATAGCTTAGCCAAGATGCCGATTCCGTACATTATCCATATCATCGAAGATGTTACAAGTTTAGGATCTAAATATGAAAAATCCGGGAAAGCCTGCGGAAGCCATATAACTCCGATTACTATTGCAACTGAAAGGGAAAGAAAACCGATCACGGCAGAATAAAAACTAAGTTTTTCAAGAATTTCAAGATTTGGCAGACGCTCGAAAATCAATCCGAATTTGTTCGTTTTTATTTCTTTATAAAGTATCAGGTAAAGAAAGCCATAAACACCCGAGATTGTAATTCCCGCATAACCTATTAGGGCATGAAGAACGTGAACACCCAGAAGGTTGCTTCTCAGAACGTCTTTAACTTCAATCAAATCTTTAATAAAGATAGAAGAAATCAATTGAAAAATGAAAGAGAAAATTATAATAAAAGGTCCGGTTCCTCTAATGTCGGTAGCCAGCTCAAGCACAAAATAAGAAAACCCGATACCGAAAGCAAGCACTGTAAATATCTCGAATACGTTTGTTATCGGCGGGTGATCGAATGCGAACGTTCTTATTAAAAGATAAAAACAGTGCAAAATAAGGGTGAGAAAAAGTATTAATCGTTTAGAATTGTGAAGCCTTCTTCTGCTTTTAATGAAATCGTATAAATATATACCGAACGCCGCCAAATAAAGGAGCGGCATTAATAAATTCAAATAATAGATAGTATTGCTCATGTTATTCTTTTTCTTTCAAAACCAAAAGTAAAATAGCCAAAGTCATACCCGGTTGCAATAACAATTAACCAACAAACCGAAAGTGTACATTACCGGTTCAGATGCTCTCTTAAAAGGAAAATCCCGGTTTATGACAAATAATTCAATTTTACCGGATATTTGATTCAAATATAAGAAATAAACAAAATAAGTGCTATGTTAATTCAAAAAAGATAGAGGCAATCCTTTTGAAGAATTAGAAGTGATTCGAATTCTATTTGAAAAAGTTTATTGGCGACCTCACCAATATTCTCTGTTTTATGTCGAATATTTATAAATTTGGCTAAACTCCCTTTTTTCATAAGTTGAAAATATATCACATAAGTGATATATTTGTAAAAAAGGAAATACAAAATGATAAGAACATTAATTTCACTTCCCAGAGAAATAAAAGTATGGCTGGATGATTATTCCAAGAAAAAAAACAAACCAACCGCAGAAACAATAAGAGAAGCATTAAAACAGTACAAGGAAAAAGTTGAATCCGAAAAAGTAGACTCATTGGAAGCAACAGCCGGTATTTGGAAAGAGAAGAAAATAGATGCGAATGAATATGTCGATAAATTAAGATCGGAATGGTGATAATATGAATTATCTTATAGATACGGTAATTTTAATCGATCACTTAAATGGCATTACCAAAGCAACACAGTGGTTAAAGAAAAACAAGGATTCATATATAAGCCCGATTACAAGAGCGGAAGTATTAACAGGTGCAGAGGAAAAGGAGAAGCACTCAATAAAAATACTCCTGGACAGTTTTCAAACACTGGAAATTACTGATGCCGTTGCAGATTTATCTGCAGATTTAAGGAAAAAATATAAATTAAAACTTCCGGATGCCTTACAAGCAGCATTAGCAATTATAAACAAAGTTGAACTTGCAATAAGAAACACAAAAGATTTTAATGAAGATATGGGATTTGTTAAGATTCCATATAAGTTGTAACTGCTGTAAACTATCTTAAGGTATTTTAAAAAAGATGGCAGCAACATTTTTGAAGAATTAGACGTGGTTCAAATTTATTGACTTTAATTTGAAAACGAAGTTGAAGATTAAGTAACTATCTTTAATCAATCAATTGGTTTTCGGAATGATGCCCCACAATCCCGCCTCTTTTTCTGTTTCTTTGAATCCCGATAAATCTTAACTTTGCACAAGTTTTTACTACAAGTTTTAATTATTCAAGAGGCACTATAAATGAAAAAAATATTTTCTGTTTTGTTTGCCGTTGTTTTCCTTTCTGTTACTTCATATCCACAGGAAGAAGCACGGCTGTTAAGATTTCCCGCTGTTTACGATAACCAGGTAGTCTTTTCTTATGCGGGAGATTTATACACTGTAAGCAGTTCCGGCGGGACTGCACGCAAACTAACCAACGATATCGGCTATGAAATGTTCCCCCGGTTCTCTCCGGATGGAAAACATATTGCATTTACAGGACAGTACGACGGTAACACCGAAGTTTATTTAATTCCATCTGAAGGAGGCATACCTAAAAGAGTAACTTACACCGCTACACTTGATAGAGATGATGTTTCCGATAGAATGGGACCGAACAATATCGTAATGTCATGGCGGAATAACGAAACAATTGTGTACCGCTCAAGACAAAGAGAGTTTAATGATTTTAAGGGGCATTTATTC
>Ga0208244_101694_pt1 | contig 10551 bp, 9 predicted proteins | sample SubbioCR12Aug_5A_FD_184828 | JGI IMG/M metagenome (GOLD analysis project Ga0208244, IMG submission 184828) | Serpentinite rock and fluid subsurface biosphere microbial communities from McLaughlin Reserve, California, USA - CR12Aug_5A (SPAdes) | ecosystem: Environmental > Terrestrial > Deep... | reverse complement strand
TCCGCCTCACCTTGAGGCCGTAGGTAACATTTTCATAAACGGTCATATGCGGGAAAAGAGCGTAGTTCTGGAAAAACATCACCGTGTCTCGTTTTTCCGGGGGCACGCCGTTGATCAGATCGCCGTCGAGGAAAATATCGCCCATTTCCTGCTCATAAAAACCACCGATCACGCGCAGCAAAGTTGTCTTGCCGCAGCCGCTCGGCCCTAAAAAACAGACAATCTCGCCGCGCTTGACCTCAATGCTAACCCCGGCTAAAGCGGTTATTTCACCAAAGGTTTTTACGACATTTTCTACTTTTAACATCGGTTCTGCAGTCATTAATTAAACCTCCCCAGGGTGAGCTGGCTGCCGTTAAAGCCGGGACAGGTGAGTCCTGGCTGTCAGTCTGTTCAGGATAAAGAGGCTAAGGGCAACAATGGTGATCAGCACCACCGACATGGCGGCGGCGCGGGCAATAGCCCCCTGTTCGGCAACCTGCAGGATATAAACCGCGGCCAGGGTTGTGCCGGGATATACCAGAAAAATAATGGCTGAAATAGTAGTCATGGCAGACATAAAGGTAAAGATCAGGCCATAGAGGAAGGAGGAGCCCATCAGGGGCAAAATTATCCGGAAGAAAGTCATCGCCTTCGACGCCCCCATATCCCACGAGGCCTCCTCCATGCTGGGGCCAATCTGGTGCAGTTTACTGATCCCCGCCTCCAGACTTACCCCGAGATACTGGCACATGATCGCCATCACAATAATGAACATCGTGCCGGTCAATTTGAGCGGCTGCTGGTTAAAGGTGAGGATAAAGCCGATACCGATTACCGTGCCCGGCACGCCCATGCCGAAGAGAGCGATATATTCCATCAACTTGCTGCCGGGAACTTTTAAGCGGATATTTAAGTAGGCCTGGATCACCGCCATAAAGGCTACCAGCAGGGCCGACGAGGAGGCAATTTTAAGGCTGGTAACCAGGGCCGACCAACCGGTGCGGGTGCTGAAGTGGGCAAGGGTAAAGGTATTATTAACCCCGGGGATCACCACGAAGGCGCTCCAGAAAACAATCCCGAAGGCAGATACAATAAGCAGGATACTGAGCAGGCTGCCGACGGTAAAGATCCCTTTCATCAGGGGGTTCATCTTAATCTTGGCCGTGCCGCCGGATTGACTGCCGATGGTGGTGCGGGCCTTATCGGTAAGGATGTAGTTCTGGATAAAGAAGATGATCATCGTCGGCATGATTAAAAAGGTGGCCAGGACCGCAGCCATCTCCATGTTATGCTGACCGACAACCAGCAGGTAGGCATCAGTGGCTAAGAAGGGCAGCCCCCGCCCGATAACCATTGGGGTGGCAAAATCAGCGATCGACTTGATAAAAACCAGGAGGGCGGCCTTCATAATCCCCGGCATCATCAGGGGAATGGTCACTGAATAAAGGGTGCGCCATTGACCGGCGCCCATGTCAGCCGAGGCTTCCTCCAGGTTAAGGTCCATCGAGCGCAGCACATTTTCGAGCATCATAAAGCCAAGGGGGAAGAGGCCGATACACTGGGCCAGGATCACCCCGGTCCAGCCGTAGATGCTGAATTCAATGCCGAACATGTTAGCCAGAATCTGGCTGATAATACCGCGGCGGCCGCCTAAGGTAATGAGCGAGATGGAGAAGATGAAGGGAGGGGCCAGGAGCGGCAGCAGGGCAATGGAACGCATCACCGTTGAGGTTATACCTTTGGGCAGCCTGGCCACAATATAGGCGTACATAAAACAAAAAGTGACGACAATAGAGGTAACGGTCGTCGCCAGGGTCAGGCTGTTGGTCAGCGCCCGGTAGTAATAGGGGCGGGCAAAAAAGTTCTGATAATATTCGAGGGTAAAACCGCCGGCTCCGCCAAAACTGCGGATCAACACGTAGACAATTGGCGTAACGATAAAGAGGACGAGGGTGACACCGATAATAATCGCGACAATAGATTGTAAAGGATTGCGGGCCAGGTATGATTGCTTCTTCAATGGAGATTTAAGCGCCGGCTCTGGGGATTGGCTCAAGCTTTCACCCGCCTTTGGATTTAGCGTTATGGATTATATAATATTCTCTATTCTCTGAAGAAACCCTTTAGAAAATGAAAATTTTACTCTCATATTTTGGTGAAGGTGATCAAAGCGGAAGAAGAGGTATTGTAATATATAAAATAATAAGATAGTATGAATAAAATCGGGGCGAAAAGAGGTTAGTTGCTTTCGCTGCCGCAGCAGAGTTCGCTCTGCGATTTTTTATATTTAAAGACGCTTACAAAGATAGCGGGCAGAAGGTGAAGATAGGCTATGAAAAATATCATCCAAAATAAAAGCAAAGATCTGCAAAACGAAATTGACAGCTACTTAAAATGTATAACCGAGTCTTCCCTGCTCTTCTTTGAGGGAGCCAAGGAAGCCTACCGGGGCGATTACGATGATGCAGAGATCAGGTACCGCGATATCGCCGAGCTGGAAAGAAAAGCAGACGACCATCTGAAAAATATCCAGTATAAGCTTTATGCCTACAATATTGCGCCCGATTCGCGGGCCGATATTTTCGAACTCTTAGACGGCCTTGATGACATTGTCGATCGGGCGAAGAAAAATATCTTTCAGATCTGCGTCGAAAAACCGGTCATTCCGGACTCTATGAAAGATGATTTTATCGCCATCACCGCAGCTTCGGTTGACGCTGTCGACATCTTGATCCAGGGAGTCCGCTCATTTTTTGAAGATGTTAATACCTTAGAGGGCTATATTAAAAATGTTTATCTTTACGAGAAGAAGGCTGACGCCCTGGAAGAAAAAATCAAGCGCAGCATCTTCCAATCGGGGGTAGTCGACGAACTGGCCCGGAAATTCCAGCTGCGTTACTACGTGGAGAAAATGGCCATGCTCTCAGACTTAGCTGAAGATCTGGCCAAGAAAATGCTGATGTACAAAATTAAACGAATCATCTAAGAAACAGCTTAAAATCTATTTGCTGCAAAATATTTATGAAGGTAACCGGAGGCCGGTTTTAGATGTTGGCAAAATTGTTTTATTTAAGCAGCGGCTTGTTTATGGGTTGGTCACTGGGCGCCAACGATGCCGCCAATATATTCGGCACTGCCGTAGGCACCAAAATGGTTCGCTTTACAACCGCAGCGATCATCAGCAGTGTCTTTATCCTGCTGGGCGCTTTATACAGCGGGGGCGGCACGACCGGCACCCTTGGCAGCCTGGGCGTAATTAGAGCCTTACCCGGAGCTTTTACGGTCAGCCTCGCCGCAGCGCTGACCATTATGTGGATGACCAAGGCGGGGCTGCCCGTATCCACCTCGCAGGCTATCGTCGGCGCTATCCTCGGCTGGAATTTTTTCGCCGATTTCTCCACCGACCTCTCCATCCTCTACCGCATTGTCGGGGCCTGGCTCTTTACCCCGATTTTGGCTGCTCTCTTTTCAATCGGCCTCTATTTTTTATTCAGGCATATCCTGGAGAACATCAAAATACACCTCTTCAACCTTGACCGGCTCATCAAGCTGAGCCTGATTCTGGCCGGCGCTTTCGGCTCTTACAGTCTCGGCATGAACAATATTGCCAATGTAATCGGTGTTTTTACAACCGCATCTCCCTTCGTCAACATCCAGGTCGGCGACTACTTTGTTATCAGCGGTATGCAGCAGCTGTTGTTTATAGGGGCCGCTTCGATTGCTGTCGGGGTTATTACTTTTTCCAAAAACGTTATGATGACTATTGGTTCCGGCATTTACCGCCTCTCGCCGGTTACAGCACTGATTGTAGTGCTGTCGAGCTCCCTGGTGCTCTTTCTTTTCGCTTCTGAAAGCTTGCAGGCCGGATTGATCGCTCTCGGCCTTCCGACTTTGCCGCTGGTGCCTGTCTCCCAGTCACAGGGGGTTGTCGGCGCTATAGCCGGCATCGGCATCGCTAAAGGCGGGGGCAATGTAAATACCCGGCTGCTCGGCAAAATTGTTGTCGGCTGGCTGCTGACGCCAATCAGCGCCGGTGTCCTATCTTTTATCTCGCTCTTTATTATGCAGAATGTTTTTATGCAAAACGTTGTTTTTTAGGCAGGGGTTTGGCCCACTCATAAAGCGTTTTTTTGCTGTGGTGAATAACTGTAAGGTGTTGGCAAATGATTTTTTTTAGATCAAAAATTTTCAATAAAAAGATGACTCTCGCGCAAGAGGTTGAGGCTTACCTCAACTGTCTTACTGAGATCTGCGGCGCTTTTAACTTAGGGGTTAAAAATTATCTGGAAGGCGACCTAGAAACTTTCAGCAAATGTGCCAAAACCACTTCTCAGGGAGAAAAGAAGGCTGACGAAATCTTAAAGAATATTAAGTACCATCTTTACGCCAATAGTCTCTACCCCGACTACCAGAAAGATATAACCTTAATCTTCAACCAGATGGACGATGTAGCCGACATCTCAAACCAGGTTTTAATTCAGCTCTCGCTGGAAACGCCCTATATACCCATTCAGGTGAAACCGCTGTTCAGCGAACTGGTCGATTATACCTGCAAAACAACCGGCGAGCTGGTAAATGCCGCGAGACACCTTTTTATAAACCGGGTGATGATCGAAGATCATGCCAACAAAGTCCATTTTTATGAAAATGAAGCTAACAAGATCTTAGAAAGAATCCTGACCAGCGTGCACCAGGGTGACTACCTGACAGAGTTGGCATACAAGCGACATGTTGCGCTTTTTGCCATGAAGATTCTCTCCGTTTCCGAGCAGGCGGTTAAAGTGGCAAAAAGACTCGTTTTTTACATGATTAAAAGCGATACCGAAAGCTATTACTAAGCCTCCTTCTGCCTGGCGGCAAAAAGATGAATGATCGATTTTGTATCGGGATCAACATTGCCGAAGATCAAAAAGATCAGAATCTCTTCTGTAAAACCGACAATGTAAATCAACAGCGTAGTCCTGGTCATCAGGGTTACGTCAAAGAAAAAGGAGCAGACAATGACCAGGAACACCATCACGGCGTTCCAGCGCAGGATAAAAGTGTGCATCATAACCGGCCGCTTAAAGAGGTAGCCGGAGAGCAGAAAAGAGAAGCCCAGCAGCGAAAAGAAGACAATCAGGACTAACTTGTTGGCAGCAATGACCTCAGGCCGCAGGTAGTTCAAAAAATAGGCCGATGAAACATAAAATAAAAGGTCGGCCAGCGAGTCAAGTTCCTTGCCGTAATGCGAAACCTGGTTTAGCTTACGAGCCACAATGCCATCAAAAAAATCTGTCGATCCGATCAGAATATAGGCAATCAAAAAGAGCTGGTGCTGATTAAAATGTAATAATAGATAAAGGACGGGAAGCAGGAAAATCCGTGATGCTGACAGCAGGTTTGGAATAGTCGGTTTAAACCCCAAGTTTTAGCCTCCTTTCTAAAGAAGATGGTTAATACTATCACATAAATGGACCAGGAGGCCATAGAAAGCTGAATTTTTAGACAGCGCACCCTACATGAATTTAGATTAGTGGTAATGTTTAGCTTTCTCGTAATTGACTTTGCGCATCGGGCCTTGATATAATCAAAAAATCCACGTTACAAAGGGGGAAGTGTCAATGTTTCAATCGTTCAGGAGTTTCGGAAGGATCAATTTAATATTGCTTTTGGCTTTTCTGCTGATTTTTGCCGCTACCGGCTGTGGCAGCGAAGACGAACCGTTTGTGGAAGCTGAACCGGGAGAGGTAGCTTTTGCAGACACCATCTATATGCTGAACTGGAGCGATTATATTGATCCTGAGGCAGTAGCCGGTTTCGAAGCCGAGTACGGGGTTAGAGTACAAATCGATTACTATGCCAACATGGATGAACTGCTGGCAAAGATTCAATCCAGCCCGGGTGTTTACGATCTGATGATCACTTCTGACTACATGCTTGAGGTGATGATTGAACTGGATCTGCTGGATGAACTTGATTACGCCAAAATTCCAAATGTCGAAAATATAATACCCTATTTCAGGGATACCGAAATTGACCCCGGTGGAAAATATTCGGTGATTTATGCCTTTGGAACTACCGGCCTTGCTTATAACACTAAGTACGTTGAAGAGGCTGATTCATGGGGCGTCCTTTGGGATCCCAGATACAAGGGTAGAGTGTCCATTATGGACGATGCCCGCGAAGGGATGGCACCCATCCTGCAATACCTTGGTTACTCAATCAACACCAGAAACGAGGACGAGTTGATTGCTGCCAAGGACGCTGCGATCAGCCTAAAACCAAACCTGTTAGATTTTATTATTGTCGGGATGGAAGAAATGCTGGCAGCTGAAGAAGTTTGGCTGATGCAAACCTGGAGCGGACGCGCGCTCAGGGCCCAGGCAGAGAATCCGGCAATTGAATACACCATACCTAAAGAAGGCGGCAGTGTCTGGATGGAATACTTAAATATCCCGAAAGATGCTCCTAATAAAGCGACCGCCGAAGTGTTCATCAACTATCTGCTTGGCGCAGAGGTTAACCTGGCTAATGCACTTTACATTCAGTACGGCACCGGTAACCAGGCGGCGCTTGATATTGCCGACCCGGACTATCGCGACAACAAAATCATTAACCCCTCAATTGAGGAGCTGGAAGGCTTGCAGCCTTTAAGGGATGTTGGCGAAGCGACAGAACTCTACGATCGCTACTGGACCGAAATACTGGCAGCAAGATAAATATCTGTTATTACATATAGAAGGCTTAGGTGATCTGCTTGGGTAGGCAAGCGATAGTCAAACTGGTGGATGTAGCAAAAAGGTTTGGCGACGTGGAAGCAGTTAAAGGGATCTCTCTCGAAATCTTCCAGGGTGAGTTTATCACCTTTCTTGGCCCCAGCGGGTGCGGTAAAACCACAACCCTTAGAATGATCGGAGGTTTTGAGGAGCCGGATCATGGGGACATTCTCCTGGAGGGCCGATCAGTTAGAGGGACTAAGCCTTTTGAGCGCGATGTAAATACAGTCTTTCAAAGCTACGCTCTCTTCCCGCATATGAACGTTTTCGAAAATGTTTCTTTTGGGTTGCGGATGAAGAAGGTAAAGGAAAAAACATATCTACCCAAGGTAGAGGAAGCCCTGAACCTGGTTAAAATGAGCAAGTATGCAGACCGCCTGCCGAAGCAGCTTTCAGGCGGAGAACAACAAAGAGTGGCAGTAGCCCGGGCGATTGTGAACAATCCCCGGGTGCTGCTTCTTGATGAACCGCTGGGCGCGCTGGATCTAAAACTACGTAAACAGATGCAGGTAGAATTAAAACATTTGCAAAAAAAGCTGGGGATGACTTTTATCTATGTAACCCACGATCAAGAGGAAGCGCTGGTCATGTCCGACCGGGTAGTCGTGATCAATGCCGGCCGCGTGGAACAGGTTGATAGCCCCACTGAACTTTACAGATTCCCCAAGAGCAAGTTTGTGGCCGATTTTATTGGCGATACCAACCTGCTTGAAGGAACGGTAACGGCCACAGAAGGTTCTATTGTCAGCCTTGATTGCCAGGGAACAACCCTAAGAGCGCTTAACCGCGCTGAAGACTCCTTGCCGGCCGGTAAAAACGCTTTTCTGTCGATCCGACCGGAAGAAATTGCCGTCACTCTCGACAGCCCAATCAGTAAAGGCACCGACCTGACAAAGGGTCTGGGCCTAAAGGAGTTAAACGTTATTCCGGCTGTGATCGAAGAGGTTATTTTTGTCGGGGCGCTGGCCCGCCTGATCGCCCGGACAAAGTCTGTCTCCTCTTTTACGGTAACCGCACACGCACCTTTAGCAGTCGGCAACTCTTTTATGGGCCGGGAAGTCTATCTTTCCTGGGATTCTGAGCAATCAGTACTAATTACGGAGTGATGAAAAACACGATGCAATCTGCAGGCTCGGGCGCCGGCAGTAATAAACAGCATAAGAATCGTTTTGATTGGGGAAAACTTTTTTTAGGGCTGCCGGCAACAATCTGGTTTTTATTTTTAATCATACTGCCGCTTTTAGTAACCCTCGCCATGAGTTTCGCTTCCCGCGATGCCTACGGCAGAATAACTTACGACTGGAACATCGGCAACTACGTCCGCTTTATTGACCCGCTTTATCTTCAGATTCTGTGGCGCTCTTTTTACATAGGCCTAATCACGGTCATTATCTGCATCCTGATCGGTTATCCCCTGGCTTACTTTATCGCCCGCAGCCCGAAAAAAATGAAACCTGTGTACTTAATGCTGGTTATTGCGCCATTCTGGATCAATCTGTTGATCCGTGCATACGGATGGATGATTCTGCTTCGCTACGAGGGGATCATTAACCTTTTTCTGCGCCGGATCGGCTTGATCGAAGAACCCCTGCAGCTGATGTACAATGACGGCGCTGTTATTGTTGGACTGGTCTATGTTTTTCTGCAGTTTATGGTTCTGCCTCTATTTGCCACCATCGATAAAATGGATTGGACCCTGCTGGAATCTGCCCAGGACTTAGGCGCTAAACCGTACAATACTTTCAGGCATATTACCCTGCCCCTGACCATGCCGGGTATCATCGGCGGCTCGATCCTGACTTTTGTCCCGGCTTTCGGCAGTTTTATTATTCCCCGCATCTTAGGTGGTTCCCAATCGTTGATGATCGGCAATATTATCGAAAACCAGATCAAGGTCGCCCGCAACTGGCCTTTTGCCTCTTCTTCCGCCGTAATCCTGATTATTGCAGCCTTAATCGGTATGATTCTCTACATCAGGTTTAGCGGAAAAGCGCTGATCGGGGGTGACTGAGATCGATACCCGCCATGGATGGTTTTTCAAACTATACATTCTGCTGATCTTCGTATTTCTCTATCTTCCGGTGGTAGTTTTAATTGTCTTCTCATTTAATGAGTCCCCGATTATCGGTGTATGGAGCGGCTTCAGTTTGCGCTGGTACGAAGCACTGCTGCAGAACCGGGCAGTAGTTACTGCGGCAAAAAACAGTATGATCGTCAGCTTTTCTGCCACGCTGATCGCTACTGTAATCGGGACAACCACCGCTTTGTTGATGGAAAGAAAAGGGTGGTTCAGGGGTAAAAGTATAATTGATCCTTTGCTGTACATGCCGCTGATGGTTCCGGAAGTTGTTTTTGCCATTTCGCTGCTCACCGTATTTACACTGATCGGCTTAAGGTTAAGCTTCCTGACCCTGATCACAAGCCATGTCGCTTTTATAACTGCTTTTGTGATTATTACGATCAGAGTGCGCCTTGCCGGAACAAATCGCTCTCTGGAAGAAGCAGCCATGGACCTTGGCGCTAACGAGTGGAAAACTTTCTGGCATGTTACATTTCCGATCCTGTTACCCGGCATTATTGGAGGAGCGCTGCTCGGTTTTGCCATTTCGCTGGAAGATTTTGTTATTACTTTTTTTACGGCCGGGCCTGGATCATCAACCCTTCCCCTCTGGATCTGGGGCACCCTGAGAAGAGGAATATCCCCGGATATAAATGCCTTATCTACAATTATGGTCCTCATCAGTGTTAGCATCGTTTTAATCGCCCAGGTGATCAACCGTAAAAAAGCATAATCATAATTTAAGGGAGTGATGGAAGTTGGTACTTACGCGACATGGAGACGGCTCGCTGATCGAAGTTGATCCCTCCTGGGTTAAAGCTGAACTGGCAGAAGGCACCCAGGATGCAGCCGACCGGGGCAAAATTGCGCCTCTTAGTGATCTTGAATTAGATAAACTGCTGGAGATTTGCTGCAGACCCGGCAAAATTGTAGGTGTGGAAAAGGGCAATGAAGTGATCATGACCGGCGATTCACCATCAATTGGATCGGTGCCCCGTGGTTTTCCCGTCAATCGCCTGCAAATGCTGCAGACCTACGAGCGGGTCTGCGGTATGGACACCGCAGAAACCGGCTTTATCGACTATAGTTATAAGGCTGTCAAAACAGTTGCCACCGAGGAAAGATCGTGGGTAGAACAGGCCTCACACTTATTAACCATCCCTCTTTTTTACGGGGCAATGCCCGATTTGGGCCGCTACAGCAGCCCTGACGGACCGGTTGGTAACTGGGCTGAGTTATTGCCCCAGGGTAAGATTAATGAAGCCCGGGAGGCCCAGGAAGAAGGAGCAGAGCTCTGCATTAAGGATTTGGTGTACGTTGCAGGAGAAATGTACGAAGGCGGAGCAGAGGGGATAGACTTTGACACGACCGGGGCTGCCGGAGACGCCGACTTTTACGCAGCGCTAATGGCAACAGAGCGATTAAAAAAGAAGTATCCGGAAATCTGTATCGAGATGGGCATGGCCGGTGAATTTGTTCTTGGTATGCATGGAAAAATAGAGTACGACGGGGTCCGCCTGGCCGGACTCTACCCGCATGAACAGGTTAAACTGGCAGAAAAAGCCGGGGTCAGTATATTTGGGCCGGTAATCAATAATAACAGTAAACAATCCTTTCCCTTTAACCTGAGCCGGGCTGTTACCTTTTGTAAGGCCTGTAGCGAAGCAGCTTCCATCCCCGTTCATCCCAACGTGGGACTCGGCGTAGGTGGGGTTACCACCGTTGAAGTATTGCCTGTTGACATAGTGAGCA
>Ga0208244_101693_pt1 | contig 10560 bp, 8 predicted proteins | sample SubbioCR12Aug_5A_FD_184828 | JGI IMG/M metagenome (GOLD analysis project Ga0208244, IMG submission 184828) | Serpentinite rock and fluid subsurface biosphere microbial communities from McLaughlin Reserve, California, USA - CR12Aug_5A (SPAdes) | ecosystem: Environmental > Terrestrial > Deep... | reverse complement strand
CATCCAACGAGAACTTGAAAAGGCGGCAAGTCAAATTGAAAGTCAACTGGTTCTCTTGCGCCGCGACAATCAAATCCTGCACCAGAACACCTGGGTCGCAAATTCCGCCAATCAATACCATGCTCAATTTTCGGACCTTACCGCCCGATTAAGTAACATCGCCAAGGGTTTAAGAGCAACTTCATCCGAACTATCGGCGGAAATTGCCCGTTGGGAAAGCATGGACAAAATGTTTGGATAATATGCGGCGTGAAAAAAAACAAGGAGATAGGACATGACCCGCATCCGCATGGTGACGGAAGATGTGAGACAGGTTGCTTATGGCGTGGGTTTGGGCGCAGGCAAGTTGGAGGGACTGCCGTCCGACCTGAAAAAATTATCCGGTAATATTTCTTCCGCCTGGCAGGGCGGCAATGCAGATCATTATGCGCGGGAAATACGCAGCCTGGCTGATGGCTTGCGGGGGGAGGTCGAGAATTTGAGGCATTTGTCCTCGCGCTTGAATAACGAAGTGACCGAATGGGAGAATGCGGACAGTTTTGGCTCGCATTGGTCCAGTACATCTGGTATTTTCTTGCCTGGTGCAATAGCTCCTCTTATCATGCTGCCTGCCTCGACAACTTATCGAAATACGACTCCTGCCTTTTGGGATGGAGAAATTATTAAAGATTGGGAAGCGGGACTTGATTTAACAGTTGCCGACAAATGGACTAGTGCTGGCGGATGGGAAGATGATGCGGACTTTGGCTTGGGGGCAAAAATCAGCTTGACTGAAGGGGCTTACAAAGAGGGACAGAGTTCCAGTAATTGGCTGATAGGCAATCATGATGTTGGTGGGGTCATAGGTGAATATGGGATTAGTACCGGTGAGGCGGGGATGCAATTTGGTGTGGGGGCAGATGGGTTTGTCGCGGGGGTTTATGGAGAGTATGATGTTGTTAAAGCCTCGGGCTCGGCCGTGCTTGGCAGCTCATTACTTGGCTTGACATTAAGCGCTGGCGGATCGGCCGGATCCGCGCAGGGTTTTATTGGGTATAAAGAAGGAACGGTGGGGGCTTCGGTTGGAGCTTCTGCCGTGGCGGGAGAGGTAGGGCTGGGATTGAATGTCGCAGGTGCAAATGTCGGAATAAAAGCAGGTGCCTCGGTGGGGTTTGAATTGGGCATTAAACTTGGAGCAAACACCGAGATTAAAGCCGGCCCATTCAAGATCGGGCTGAGCTTCGGAAAGGCAATCACGAATTAGAGGCAACTCTTATGGCAGACAAAAACTATGCATTCTTTCTATCAAGAGAAGAACTGTTGAGACTGGCGACGCTGGAGGGAGTGCGCGAATTGGTTGGGTTGGAAATCACTCCAGAGGACTTGGTTGGAATCCAATCGTCTAATATGGAATTGGACGGGCACTTGGCTGAAAAGGGGCTGATAAAAGGAAAAAAAATAGTCGCTGACAAACGTGCTATGATTCAAGCCCTGCTTCGACCAGAAAGAGCCCTCATTTTAGTTCGCGATCGTCCTGATATTGGCAAGCAAATATTGATTTTCCTGTGCCGTGATAGATTATGTATTCTTCACAGCTTCCCGCAGGAAAAACAGCATCGGATTGTAATCATGAAACCCGACGAGATCGAGAATATGTTGAACGAATGGTTTCCCGTACGGAAAGATTTTACAAACGACGCGATTCTATTGACTGAAGCGCTATTGACCGATTTGATCTCAATCACCAATAAAGGAGAAGTTCCTACCTCTTTGCCCAATGTTGATCCTGCTCAAAGTAATAAACTAATTCAATCACTTCTAACCCGCAGGTGGAGCGCATCCATAATGTTGCTCGAAATAAAGGATGGGCAGGCAGTCAATGCAGATACCTACACCGCCTGGAGCGGAGACGATGTGGAATGGGTATGTGATCTGCATTCGACTGAGGTCATGAGGCTTCGCGCTGGTGGGAATTATTTTGTTGGTTTGCAGCGAATGTTGGTTCGTAAACTTGCGCAATTCGATCGTATTGTGCGGGCATACCGTCTTTCATCCGATGAACTTGCATTTTCCTTAATGGCTCTGAATCGTGGTGATTTGGCTAATCATATTCTTCAACTTTCAGGTTCGCAGGTTTCTGGGGAACGCATGGAGGACGCCTCAAAAAATTTGCAGGTACGCGGCTTGATCGGAATTTCCCCCAAGGGTTTCCCGTTCCTTGCTGATGACTTTGAGCAGGCGTTATCTGCAATGGTTATTCCAACCCGTATTGGACGGATTCGGACTACATCAGCACAAGGTGTATCAGAAGGAACGCTATATTTACTAAAAAAACGCTTTTTCTGTGCGCATTATGCTCGCAAAGAAGCGCATATAATCGAGTGTGGAACCTGGGTGCAGTTTCCCACTTATCTCTTGAGTTTGTTTCAGGGATTTGGCGAGAAGCAAAAGGCGGAGAAATCAAAACCCGCTCCTATTCCGTTGCAGGCATTAACTGAGATGTTGGATGAAAGGGAGATTTCCTCCATTGAGCGGCGCCTGCTCCAGCAGGGATTATCCAAAGTTTTTGCTGCCAAGCTTGCGGCAGACATTACCAACCCTATGTATCGAGCGTCTCTTATTGGGATAAACCCTTCCCTTGAAAATACTGAAAATATCAAAGATCACCCCACTTTGTTGTTGCTAAAAGGAAGCAAGCATGATTGGATATTCTCATTCCCACACGAGCGCACAGATGCTATTGGAACAGCGATGCGAGCAGATAGTAAGCGGTTTATGACCGAGCTTGAGAAGGTTCTGGATATAAATTAAGATTAATGATCGAACGATACTTTACTTATGACCCACACCGTCGTCACCATCGAGATTGACCCAAAAACCCGCGTTGACCTGGCACTGCCTTTGAACATCCCCAGCCAGGCGCTGGCGGATGCCATCACAAAGGCGCTGGAAGTGGATAAAGACGGAAAGAAAAATTATTCGCTCATCGTTAAGTCGGAAGGGGGGCTGGTGCGCATCCCCTCCCAATCTACGTTGGGGGAGGTGGGTGTGTTGGATGGGTTTACCCTGCAACTTTCCCAGGAAAAGAGCGCTTCGCCATCGAGGAAAATCAAACGAAACGCTTATTTGGAGACGGAAACGGGACAGACGTTCGCGCTGGATGCGGACTCCATGTTAATCGGACGCAAGGACACGAAACGCGGCATTCTCGTAGACATTGACCTGACTTCATTGGACTCGCGCCGAATCGTCACACGCAAACATGCTGTTTTCGAAAAAAAGAATAACCAATGGACTTTAACCGACCTGGGGAGCGTGAACGGCACATGGTTGAGTGGTCACAAATTAGAAGTGCATCAATCCTACCCCTTGCAGGATGGGGATGAGATGGTGTTTGGGAGGAATGGGGTCGTGTTAAAATTTTTAAATCAAAAATAGTTGATTGCTGTGAAAGTTTGCCATTCTCATTCCTCAATCCCCCATTAAATCTCACTCCATGTAATCGCAATTTAGCGAGTAAATGCGGACATCTCCCAAACTAAACTGGTGAACGCCGCCAGCCTCAATGAGATTATATTCGTCGAAACTATTTTCGAGATTGTCCAGATAAAAGTAAGTTACTCTATCGTTGCACAATTTCCACTTTTCCAAAATAAAGTTTGCATTGGTATCCAATTTTCGAGTTGGAATGCTTGTGAAGTGTTCGGCCCACGCACCCCCATCTGCTGCAAGGAGGCTGCCGGGTTTTCCGGTTGCCGCAATCCCTACAAGAGCATTTTCCGGGATATTCTCCGTCATCCAAATATACGAAAATAGATCGTCATCATTAACAAAAATACAGCATGAAGAGGGCAAATAATTCCTTGTTTGATTTGCATATACAATCCCTGCCGCAAACAAAGTTAAGACCATGGTCAAACGATAAACCGCAATATTTCCGTGTTTAATAAAATCGAATAATTTGTCAATGCCTTGGGCAATTAATATGGAGACAGGGATGTAGAGGAGGATAACCAGATAGGGACGATCAAATACTGAAGCGTATCGGTGTGGAAGTATAAACTCTGCCAGCAATGAAGGCAGCATTCCGGTTCCAACAAGTAAAAATAACACCAAAAGTGACGCAAAGAGAGTATCTATAAAAAAAACGATTATTGATAAACCGATCAGCACGCTGACAATCGCCATATGTAGATCCAACTCAAGAACCAGAAGCAGGAAAAAGGATAGCAGCCCCATATAGCTCATGAATAACGAGACCGAAATCTTTATGTCAGGCGGTTGATTAATTTCAAAATATCTTAAAAGACGGTCGGACCGAGCGTGCAGGGCATAAATGAATAAAACAAGCATAAAGACAAATAGACTTCGGCTGTGCAAAACCACTGTTGAAACAATTGCCAGTGCAATCACCACCCAAACCCTGGCAGATGCTGATGATTGTTGCAAATAAAGTAAAAAAAATGTCAGCAGAAAAGAGATGCCTGCCATACTTGCTATTGCGGGATATTTTCCCCAATTGCTCGCATAAGCTGGCATGGGTAGGAAAAACAAGGCAATAATCATCGCCATCCAGGCGATGTATGGTTTTTCCGACGCAAGACGTCCCAATGGGAACAACGCCAAAATCCCCAAGGCTTGAAAATATTGACCCAGCAGCATTATTCCGTATAGGGGGTCAGTTGCGGTCACGCCGCTCAACCACGCAGCTACAGAGTGAAAACCAAAATGATAATAGCGCTGGAGAGACGCATCAAATCTGAAATATGCCGAAGGTGGTCGTTCGGGGTTCAATAAATCTTGGACGATTTGAATATGAGTTACAGAATCGGCATAAGACGGTACAATTAAATTTTGGACAAAAGACAACCTAAAAATAAGTAAAAACAGGAAAAACGGCACGAGAGCCAGCAGGGAGGCTGGCGGGGGCTCATACCTCTGTTTTCGATGATAAACAAATCCTGCAAGCGTAACACCAGCAAAGCCTATTATCCAGAGTGAAGCAGGTTTTATCTTCAATATTGATGCAATGAAACAAAATAGAGTTAATCCCAACATGCCGCCCAAAAAACATACAACAAGGTAAACATCCTTGCCGATGCAAATTTTCCCCAATAAACAGGCTGTCAGCATGGTAAAAACCAACTGGAGCATCCCCAAACACAGAAAAAAACTCCAATATTCTGCTACTACCAACAGCCCCGCTTGAAAAGCGTCAAGGACAGGAAGGCCAGCCTCTTCCATATTTTACGGATAATTTCCGCCGCCCCCTCCCCCGCCTCTTCTGGGTGTAGGGGATGGAGCAACATACTTTGGAACGGAAAATTCGCCGGCCCCCACGACTTGGTTGCTGGAAGAATACACAGTAAATACCTTGGTTCCAGAAGTCGCAGGTCCGTTGCAATATAAGCGCCCGGGATATGCCGCCAATATTTCACATTTGAAATTTTGATCCCCGACTTTCAGATAGGGCAAATTGGAAGAATTCAGGTTGTTTTTGAATATTAATGCAACAATTAACGAATTATTCGGTTGCGGATTGATGCTATGAACACAAATATCTTCTGAACTGTTATTGCATAGCCTTAGCGGAACTGACGAAGAAGAACCAAATGACGGAGTGTTGGTTGACGCCGGTTTGTTCGTCGCAACTGGGGCTTGAGTTCTGGTCGGCAACACATTTTTTGTCGGCGTTCTCGACGACACTGAAACCAATGGTTGTGTTGGCATTGTGACCGGCTGCTCGAATGGAAGCAAGCCCAGCGCCCACCCCGCTCCAATACTTGTAAGGCAGAACAGTGCGATGACCGCTCCCCCAATAAGCAGCCAGGACAACCACGATGTGCGCGGCTTCGGCTTGTCGTAGGTCACAGTGGCAGTGGAGGTATCCTGTTGACTATATGTCGAAAACGTGCTTGTCGCGCCGAATGGTGATACCGTTTTCCCATTTGAGCGGACCAATTCATGAAACGCTTCAATCACCTCGCCCATGTTTTGATAGCGTTGATTGGGATCTTTGGCAAGCGCCTTTAATAAGAAATTTTCCACGCCTGATGGGATGTCTTTGTTGTATCGGGTCGGGCGGGGCAGAGGCTCGCTGGCTTGTTTTACCAGGACGCCCACAGGCGTATCGGCGTTGAACGGGCGCCGTCCTGTCACCATCTCATAAAAAATGATTCCCAGTGCGTAGATATCCACACGATGATCAAAATTTGAGCCGGTCGCTTGTTCGGGAGACATATATTCAGGCGTGCCTATCATAAAGCCCGTGGACGACAAGTCCTGGGTGACTTCGTCCCCCAGGAGTTTTACAATACCAAAATCGGATAATACGGGCTGCCCCGCCTGGTTGAATAAAATATTCGAAGGCTTGACATCACGGTGGACGATCTTTCGCTCATGCGCAAATTGCAAGGCATGCGCCATCGGCATAAGCAGGTTGATCGCCTCCCGCCAGGGTATGGGGTTTTTCGACAAGCGGTTCTTCAGCGTTCCACCCGGAAGATATTCCATGACAATGTAGGGCTTGTCACCATTTGCCTTGCCATAATCCAGCACTTTGATAATGTTGGGGTGCTCCAGTTGAGCGGCGGATTTGGCTTCGCGCTCGAACCGCTTCAATGTTCTATTTGCCATCTCCGGCGAGATGCGGTCTGTGCGAATGATTTTTAAGGCGACCTGTTTTTCCAGACGTGTATCATACGCCTTGAACACCACCGCCATTCCGCCTTTACCCGCTTCGTCGCCCAGTTGATAACGACCGAAAACCCGGTTTTTTTCTTTTTCCATCAAGCCTGTCATTTTGAGCCTCCCGATGGCTATGCCATTTCGTTTATTTTAGCATCTAATTCTTTCAAGGTCATTGTGGAAAACATTGCAAAATGGTTAGCTGTTTCCTGATGGTCAACACCGCCGCCCCAAAGGGATTTCCCATCCATGCACAAGGTAAATTGTGCGGATGCCCCGCCTGCCTCACTGTTAATTTGCACTTTGCTAAAAACAACCAAACATTTCAGGGATGCCGCCCATTCGATCAGAGTTTTTGAGTTTGCCGACGGGTCGTTATTTTTGAGGATTTGCGCGGCGAGTTTTGGGTCTTTCCAGGCAACAGGGATGAAGGTTTGCGGCTGGGGGATGGAAAAAGTATCTTTGGATTTCCCGCTTTTGGCTGGGATGTTCAGCCATTTCTGCAGTGTTTTTTTCATCGCGGTGCGGGTCTTGTAAAGCACAAAATGGGCAATATCGTTTTCGATTTCAATGGATAGCGCCTGCTCGCCCGAAGTAAAAATATGCAAGTTGCTTTTTACGCTGTTTTTTTCGATGTGTTCCACTCTAAGCATGGAATTAGCGGTCGCCATCCACTGGACGATGGCAGCGGGGAGTCGGTCCACCTGCCAGCCAAAGCCCGGGGACGGACGGATTAAGCCGCGGGTTGTGAGGGAAGCGTTGCCTTCTTGGAGATCCGCTTCGTAGTCTCGGATCGAACGCCCACGCCACGCTTCGTCCAAGATGAGGATATTGGTAATGCCAAAAGAACCAACCAGCCAATACAACTCGACGCGCGAGAGTTGAAAGATGTAATTCGGTGTCATAGTCATCTCATCCAAAGGCATCAATGCTCACTACTATTATTGGGCAGGGTTTTCAGTATGGTTCCGTAACCATGTAAAAAAGGCTTTGCCGTAAAATTCGTATTCAGTCCAAAGCGGAGGTTCAGCCAGATTTTCATAAAGACCTAGCAAGTCAATCAAAAGTTCGACCTGGGGCGGAGCACCGTTGCCGCCGGCGTAAACTTGTGCAACTTCATCGCACCTCGAAAAGAACAAATCCTGGAGATTTCGTCTGTTGTCATCAGGCAGATCAAACACACCTTGGCTGACCCCAGGTCCGATCAAGGGATTGGTAGTCTCATCAGATTGAATAACATCGGTTTGTAACAATTCGCCGCTTTGTATATCCAACGTCATCACTGCATAAGGTTTACTGACAGTATCCGGCGCTTTGGTATATGCATCGCTTGGGACAGCATAGTAAAGCATGAAAATAACCTGATGTGGATGCAAGTTGTTTTCGGTTGAAAAATCTAGAATTGGGAGGGAGACCCCGGTCATATCTGTTGCCATATTGTTAATAACAGCCAAAGGCCAGACGCTATCCCGTAAACCCTTAAGTGGAAGGAATTTTGGCATTTATCATCACTCCTAGTTCTTTTTGGAAATGTACATTGCATCGCCATACCAGGCGCGCTCAAAGTCACTTAATGGAATTGCCAAACGCTTACCCTCTCCGGGCGGCCAAGGGTCGTTGACCAGTACAACCTTCTGGCTGTTTTGGATCTCGACGCCAACAATGGTCACCGAGTGAGATTGAGCTGAACCAAGCCATTCGGAATTCCTGACCGAGACAACAATGCCTTTGCCATCACCAGCAGCCTGTTCCAAATCGTTAATGGATTGGGAGCCGGGAGCCTTGTAATCTGCATCGGCTATATTTCCATGCTGATTGTTGACCAGATCGTCCAAACTTGAAGGGCTTGTTCCCCACTTGTTCGGATTGTTTTGATATCCACCATCCAATTTGCTCGAAACCGTTCGAAGGTCTGATTCGCTGGCATCAATACCAACAGCGTGCTGAAGAGCCATTTTTGTAGATGCAAGCGAACACGAATCACTTTTCTCCTGCCCAAATAAAAAAGAACCGTCATCCTCGCGAGCAGGAAATTGGCTGATGTATTTTGGCTTAGGCGTTTCAATCGATTTTTTGCCCTCTATCTCTTGCTTTTCCTTCTCTGCCTTCTCAAGTAATTCCCCTAGTATGCTTTTCTGGTTTGATTCGTTCATCGTTTGGTTTTTGTGCGGGAATGTTATGGACTCATCTGCCAATGGTGATACGGTCTTGGTTGAAGGAAGAAAACGATCAAGGAGGGAAGATAGCCAAGTGGGCAAACCTATCAGCAAGCTGGCAATCGAAACAGTTGCTGACATAAACGGTGCCTGCCTTAAAACATTGGAAATTCCCAGTCCTCCGGTCAGAACACCACGCATTGACGCCGCGCCGCGCTGGTCCACGTCCTCCCATTCCTGGATTTCTCGCTGCAATCTCTCTGCGAGAGTTTGCAAGAGCATGATCTGATTTTGAAGTTGCCTTATGACTACATTTGCTTCATACATGAATTCCGCCTGCGCACCGCCCTGCCAGGAGGAAGCCAGATTTTGGATGGCGCGTTGAAGGGCTTGCGCTTCTTCCAGCGCTTGGGCGGCGTTTTGCTTGAGCGCCGCGACGGTTTGGTAGCCGCTTTCGGTTTGGAGGTGGAGGGTGGTCATGCGGTTTCCCTTTCCTTTCTTATACGCCATATCATGACGACCGCGCCGATTGCCCCGCTGATCGCCCAACCGATTATCAATCTTAACTCCCAATTTACTTCCAAACGAACAGACTTAACAAAGTACAGGCTAACAACCCAGCCAATAACCCAACCTAGAGCAATAAAATATATTGATTTCTTGTTACTAAGAACTTTTTCTTTCCATAATACAAATGCAATTATTGTTCCGCCGATCGCCCAAGTAAAAGCGATAACTCCAGCTGGCCAACCGATAGTCCATGGCCCCCCAAATGGCACGCCGATTGCTCCGATGACTGCCCACCCGATAGTTATGAAAAGAATCGATTGGGGTTGATTAAGGGCTTTTTCCCTCCATAATACCAATCCGGTAACCGACCCGCTGATTGCACCACCTACTGCTGCACCAATTGCCAATCCTACGCCCCAGTAGCCGATTGGCAAGCCGATTGTTCCTATCGCTTCATAAATATCAACACCAGTATAGGCGCCAATTCCCCATCCAATTGCCCAACCAAGCGCTATCCATAATATGGATAGCCAGCGTGGAGCAGGTATTCCGCTTGATGCTTGCAAATCATGTGTACCATTGGCAAATGGTTTTGAGCTTTCCTCATAAGTCTCTGTTTGCAATTTGGTTGCAAATGTTCCTTCTTCCATATATGTATCTTGCGTGTCGGGCGCATGTCTTTCCAACTTGGCTGGTTTCGCGTTATTTGCAGGTTGTCTGCCTGTACTTCTTTGAGCCAGCAGGTCTTCCAATCTCACGCCAAATTCAGCAAAATCCTTATACCGATCCTGCTTGTCCTTAGCCAGTGTTTTCAGTAATACCTTTTCCACTGCCTCCGGTAACTCACTCACAAAATTGCTCGGCCGTGGCAAAGGTTCTGTCACCTGTTTGATCAACACCGCGGCAGGAGTATCCGCCTGGTAAGGTTTTCTTCCCGTGACCATTTCGTAGAACAACACACCCAGCGAGTAAATATCTGTGCGGGCATCCACGCCCTTGCCCTGAAATTGTTCGGGAGACATGTATTCGGGGGTACCGACACCCATGCCGGTTCCGGTCAGGTCGGCGGTTTCTTCGGTGTCGAGCAGGATTTTGGCAATGCCAAAGTCGGTCAGCATCGGCTCGCCCGATTGGGTGATGAGGATATTCGACGGTTTGACGTCGCGGTGGATGATTCCCTGCTGGTGAGCGTAGTGCAAGGCGCGTGCAATGGGAATCAGCAGGCGGA
>Ga0208244_101691_pt1 | contig 10572 bp, 12 predicted proteins | sample SubbioCR12Aug_5A_FD_184828 | JGI IMG/M metagenome (GOLD analysis project Ga0208244, IMG submission 184828) | Serpentinite rock and fluid subsurface biosphere microbial communities from McLaughlin Reserve, California, USA - CR12Aug_5A (SPAdes) | ecosystem: Environmental > Terrestrial > Deep... | reverse complement strand
GATCACCGTAAGCAAGGCCTTTGTTGATAACAACAAGGTATCAGATCATCATGCTATTATCCCTACTGAGGAGCCTGCCTCTTTAAACGCTTTAAGTTTTCGGGAAAAGAAAATTTATGATTTAGTGGTAAGGCGCTTCCTGGCCGCTTTATATCCGCCCTTTGAGTATGAGCAAACTACAATCAAGGCAGAAATTGACGGAGAGACTTTTATCGCCCGGGGCAAAATTGTCCTTAAAGATGGTTGGAAAGCTGTTTATACCGACCATTTTGAAGACGATGATGAAGAAGCTGATTTTGAATTCGGATCCGGAGCCGAAGAGAATATTCACTTAACTGATCAGATCCTGCCTACACTTAACAAGGGCGACAGCATAAAAATCAACACGCTTGAACAAACCAGGGGCGAAACCAAGCCACCTCCGCGTTTTACTGAAGGAAGCCTCCTGAAAGCGATGGAAAATCCTGCCCGCTTCATGGCCGGTGAAGATAAAAAGTTAATCGCAAGCATCGGCAAGTCGGGAGGGCTGGGCACCGTTGCCACCAGGGCCGATGTAATCGAGAAGCTTTTCAATAGCTTCCTGATCGAACTTAGGGGTAAGGAGATTTATACTACCGCTAAGGGCAGACAGCTGCTGGATTTGGTTCCAGCCGATCTTAAGTCTGCTGCGCTGACGGCGCAGTGGGAGCTGAAGCTGGAGGCAATCGCCAAAGGGGCGTTGTCCAAAGAGAGTTTCGTTAAAGAGATGAAAGATTATGCAAAGGCAGTGGTTGGTGAAATTAAAACTAGCGAAAAATCTTTTAAGCATGATAATCTTACCGGCAATAGATGCCCGCGGTGCAACCAGTATCTACTGGAGGTGCAGGGCAAGAAGGGTAAAATGCTGGTCTGTCCGGACCGGGAATGCGGGCATCGGGACATGGTGGCCAGAACAACTAACGCCCGCTGCCCCCAGTGCCGCAAGAAGCTGGAACTTACAGGCTCAGGCGATGGCCAGTTATTTGTCTGCAAATGCGGTTACCGGGAAAAACTGTCTACCTTTGAGGCGAGAAAGAAAAAAGAAGGTCGAAATGTCTCGAAAAAAGATGTTTCAAAATTTCTGCAGGATCAAAAGAAATATAGCGGAAGCCCGATCAATACAGCCCTGGCCGATGCTCTTTCAGGGCTGAAAAAAGATTGATCAGCAATATATTTTAAGGATTGCCTAAAGTTTTATCGTGATCTCCCAAATTGCGCAAGAGTATCCCATCGTTGTAGTATTGCCAGGTAAGCCTAATGCTCATGTTGACGCTGGCTTCAAAAATATTGTTCTGGCCCTTTATCTTCTTCACTCTCAAGGACGGATGCCGAGGATTCTCAATTAGCAGCTTGATCTTTTTCTTTAAAGCCCTTTTAACAGAATCACTTTGTAAAGCTATTTTTTGGACAAACAACGCTGAATAATATACTTTCATTGTCACTCAAGCCCAAGGTCTTCCCATAACTCTTCTTCACTTTCCGCAACCTTTAAACACCCAGAGCGAATCTCTTCTTCAACAGCCAATTCTTCCTTCTGCCACTGCTCAGAATAAAACCAGGCCTGGGCTCGTGGTATAACAGAAACAGGCTCAATAATTAAGCGTCCATCCTCTTCATGTATTTCGAGCTTATCACCTGGCTTGAGCTTGAGTTTTTTTACCAGCTTATTAGGTATAGTTACCTGTGATTTACGCTTAAAATCAACTAACATGTGATTTCACCCCCGGTTAAACTGTTGGACTTTCTAACATTATCATAAACAATGCCGGCCATTTAAGCAAGCCTTAACTCAAGCTTATGGAACTCAGTTAGTTCTTGTTGTGACGTAGACCGATTGTCATATTTACGAAAAAACGGAGGCCCCGGTTAGCAAAATTCCGGGGCCCCTTGATGTTGGCGGTGATCCAGCCACCGTAGAATTCACCTTCTGGGCTTTAACCTTTTCCCCGTCAACATATTAGTGATCCGTTCCTTCTGGTGAGCGAATCAATTAAACCATATTTTATTTAGCGCCTTGCCTGTTTATTATTTAGGCCTTGATCGGAAAATGTTACTTAAAAGAAACCTGTTTGTAATACTCCTGTAACCTTGAACCTTTACAATAAGAGTCAGTTGACCCCCTCTTTTTTATATATACCTTAGGCACAGTTGCTACTGTGCCTTTTTTCTTATGGCAAATATAACAAAAAGGACAGAGCGTTACTTCCACTTGTCCTGTTCAAACCTAAAAGAGCTGCCTTGTATGAGGGATTTTATTCTAATCCAACAGACTGACTCTTTTATAGCATTTATTGAACAATCGCCAAACTATTTTATAATCTTAAAGCGGATTTTGCGTGCTGCTTTCGACATCCCGATCAAGTGCCCAGACCATTAAATAACGCATTGCAGCCGCCCTGGTAACAAAGCGCTTCTCAAATTTAAAAGCATCGATCCTTTCAACTAACTTTCCCGGCATCGACAAATTAAAGATCATTGTATCCTCAAAACTTTTTTTCATTATTAACCCTCCCGTTTCTCTATTTTCTTTAGGGAAATGACTATATTTTCTACACATCCCCTATATTAAGCTGCCTTAACATATGCTGTTTCGGTTTTACTGGTGGGCGCTGTAACTATGTCTGCCTTTTCTTCTATTGTGGTTATCTCTATTGAAATGGTTTTGTACATAAAAACACTAGGTTCCAACAAACCTTCAGGTTTCGCCTCGGGAATAAACCTCGCTGACCATCAACAGCTGAAATCAAGTGCCTCTAAAGACATTCCCATTCAACCTCAGACCAGTTCAACCAATTCCTTTGTGCAGGTACTCCGTTGCTTCCCGGCTCGGTTAAGGTTTGACCCTTTCCTTCGCCTTTCTACTCCGGCTCCTTGCGACAGACTGACTCTTTTGGATCCTTCCAGTTTCCAATCGAAGCTTGCGCCTTTCTTTTCAGCTGGCTTTTCCCTTTGTGTCAGACCTGGCTAGCCTTCCAATTTCTTAGAACCTAGTTCTGTAATGATAGCATGGTTGAAATAAATTGTCAATGAAATTTTTTTGCAATTATTCAGCTAAAAGCTTATTTATGCATAAAAATCTACTTCTTCATCATCTCCAATGGTGACAAATATTCCATTAACAGCAACCTCTAACACTGCACAAGTTCCTTTTGTTTTCGAACCTTCTATTTCTGCATCTGCTACCCACCAGGCACATTCATCTTTGTAACAATCTAAAGCATTGCCTTCTGAGTTAATGCGTAAAGGACACTTCATTATCAAACCGCCTCCAATTCATTTGCCCGCTTATATCGTCATAGCGGCTGCCCCGTGCTACCACCGTCACATCATTGCCGGCTTTTTGAAGCATCAGGGCATATAGACTCCCCAGCACTCCGGCGCCAAACACCAAAACTTTTTTACTCATTTTTCCGCACTGATCGTGATCACTCCTTTCTATTATAACTCTTAAAAATAATTTAAGAGCTGTATACCCTCTTCGCCATTAATTATGCTTTCCCTACAAGATGAGTTTAGAATTTTGACACTTAGTTTTGCAGTGTCGGTGAGAATTTAGTAGGATGGTATTTGTTGAGTTCATTTTATTTAAGAGAGCCTCAGCATCTCTGTGTGGGACAGAAGGAAGGCAGATCATAGTGGACAAAGAACAAAAGAAGAATACGAGCTTCATACAACTGGTCTTGGGGCCGGTATTCCTGCTTAATGCGATCATCTTCTTTTTCCAGGCTATGACCAAAAACCTCTACCCCCCTCTGTTAATACCACTGCGGGAGGCTTTTCTGATTGATAACGCCCAGGCGGGCCTGCTGGTAACCCTGGCTTTCTTTGGCTATGCCCTGGCCCGTTACCCTTCCGGGGTAATTGCCGATCAGATTGGCTGCGCTAAAACCGTCCTAATCGGTAGCGCTGCCATGGTCTTATCATTTATCGGGGTAGCCTTCACCCCCAGCTACCCGATTCTCGCCCTTATGACCTTTATCCTCGGGGTAAGCAGCGGTATTTATGTTACCGCCGGTTATACCCTGGCTGTAATCATCGGATCGCGCAAACGGGCTACAACGGCTACTGCTGCCTTTGAAACTTTTGGCTTAGTATCAAGCATCATTTCACCACTTGTTGTCACATTCTTTGTGATTTATTTAAACTGGCAGCTACTTTTTGCCCTGTGCGGAGTAATGCTGGCCCTGGCCACCCTGATGTTTTACAAAAAACGAAAACTTGCCGATCAATTTGAATACGACTACGCCATGCAAAACGGCTATAATGATCAGACATCAGAAAAAGGCAGTTACGTCTTATTATCCCGCATCCTTGCTTCAACCGCCGTTTTTAAAGACCCCAAAATCAGGCGCTTTCTAATCTGGAGCACCTTAGTTGGCGGGTTCGGAGCGTTATCGCTGACGGGCATCAGTTCTTTTATCCCAACTTTTCTGGTAGAAGAAAGAAGCTACAGCTTCGATCTGGCCAACCGATTGTATATGGTCGTTGCCGTGGCTGGAATAACCACCAAAATTGCAATCGGCTGGCTGGCCGATCGCTTTGGCAGTATAAGAGTGATGTTCATCAACCTGCTGCTGTTGATGTTTTTCTATTTTTCACTGACCCTGGCCCACGAACATTGGCTGGTGATCTTAATTTTAGCCCTGATTGGGGCCGCCTCTCTTAATGCCAATACCCTGATTAATGCTTATGTGCTGCGCTCCATGCCACCAAAGTATCAGGGAACAGGGTTCGGCCTATTCTCAACCGCTTATACGGTGATCTACAGTTTCGGTCCGTACATAACCGGACTTCTATCGGGCCTTGTGGGGCTGGAAAGAGCGATGCAGCTCAGTCTCTTTGGAATTGTAATTGCTATCAGTCTAATCCTGGCCGCCCGCCCTCACTCCGGCACAGAATACCTTGACGCCCGGGAAACAGAAGATAACCCTACGAACTGGGCCAAGACCTCTTCGGACGTTTAGGCAGTGGCGAAGGTGACCTATCGACAACTTATAAAAGACGAATCAAGGAGAAGTAACGTGAATCAAACCCATCGATCGGTTGATAAATCCAGCGCAATCTGGGGTCAGGTCTTGAAATATCACTTTTTCTTTTACTGCTCGATCTTACTGACCGCTTTATAGTGGATACCAAGCAAACAAGCAATCACCTTCAATAAACTTAATAGCAGAAAACAGGCTCTTTAGATGCCTTTTTGTTCAACTTCTATTCTTACAGAGTAAGAATCCAAGATGTAATTTAAATGCTGTCTGCCTCACCTCTACTTAGGCAAATCAGGCCGGAAATCCTATTTTTAGAGTCAGCTTAGTTAGCTTGACGCACAGCTGGTTAGCGTAGTAGAATATTCCCAACATAACAGCAAGTTCTAATCTTTAATCGCTTCTTTTGGTATAAGCACTATCCTTGTCAGACTGTTTGGTCAGGAAGTTTATAGACTTACCGAACAAAGAATTTTAGGTTATCTGGCGGGAAGGGTCACTGACTGGGGGACGAAAAAACAGTTCTATGACGCCATTTGCAGTATCAGGCGCTCAATAAACGCCGGGAGGGTGCGATGAAATTTAAACTGCTTCTGTTTATTCTTGCTAAAAAATTGAAAGCTGCCGCAAAAAGCAAACCCGACTACAAGAAACATCTTGGCCTCATGCAGATCAAGGTCCTGATCAAAACAGCCAACGGTAAAATCGGTCGCCTGTTTATCTTCGACAGGGGAACTTTTACATCCGTAAGCAGTGCCGGTGATCAGGCTGACGTCGCGCTGATCTGGGCTGATGCGGCAACGGCGTTCCGGGTGATGACCTCGAAAACCAGTGATGCCGATACTTTCCAGGCAGCAGCGGACGGAAAAGTGCGCATTGAAGGAATGGTCCCCTACCTGCAATGGTTTACCGACGGAGTGGAGCTGGCAATGAAATGATTGTCCGCTTAACTTAGGTATTAATTGCAGACAATAGAATAATCTCTCTAAGGAGGAAGCTCATGGCTATTAAAGGCGGTCATCTTGTGGCCAAGTATTTGAAGGAAGTTGAGGGTATTGAAACGATATTTGCTCTCTCCGGCGGACACATCGAGGCAATTCTGGACGGTTTCACTCAGTACAACATACGCGCTATAGATGTCCGTCACGAGCAGGTTGCGGCCATGGCAGCGCATGCCTGGTCGGTTTATGCGGGGCAGACCGGTGTGTGCCTGGTAACCGCCGGGCCCGGCTTCACCAACGCGCTTACCGGAATCGCCAACGCCTATCTCGATAACTCCCCGCTGGTGGTGCTGTGCGGTAAACATCCACTCAAGGAAGACTTAAAGGGCGCCCTGCAGGAGATGAACCAGATAGACATGGTCAAGCCTATCACGAAGTGGACCGCCACCTGTTACGAGACAAAGCGCATTCCGGAATATCTATCCCTGGCCTTCCGCTACGCCACCATGGGCAGACCGGGGCCGGTATTCCTTGAACTTCCGCCCGATATCCTGAATGTGAGCATACCCGAAGAGGATGCACCGCTGCCGGAGATCCCGACCCGGAAATATACGGTTCACCCGGATGATGCCGACCTTAAGCAGGCGGCAGAACTGATCAACAACGCCAAACAGCCCCTGTTTCTCGGAGGAAGCGGTGTGGGATTCAGCTGCTGCGCCCTGGCGCTGGAACAATTTATGGAGAAGACGGGCTTCCCCTTCATCCTGATGAATTATGGCCGGGGAGAACTTCCCGACAATCATCCACAATCGATCTGGGATATCGGTAACATCGGGCTGATGGTGACGCTGGCGCAGGCCGATGTGATCGTCATCGCCGGCCTGCGGCTAAACTGGCTCATGCAGTCCGGGGCCGCACTTCCGGCGACGGCAAAGATTGTCAGGATCGACATTGACCCGCACGAGATTGACCGCAACCGAATGGCCGACGCGGGGCTTGTCGGCGACGTCAACTCCGTTCTCAACGAACTTCTTCCCCATCTGAAGAAAAACGATCGCAGCGCGTGGCTGAAAACGCTGCGTACTGCCTCGGCCGCGTTTATTGACTCCGAGCTGAAGGCGCGCGAGACACCGTCCGACCCTATCCATCCCATCCGCCTTGTCGCCCAGATACAGAAAGTCGTGGGAGATGATGCATATTACGTGACGGACGGCGGCGATACAGTTTATTTCGGACTGGTTCATTTCACTTCCAAATTGAAAGCCGGAGTGGTTGGTACCGCTTCCGGCCTGCTGGGCTGTCTAGGCACAGGCATTCCCTTTGCCATGGCTGCAAAGGTTGCCAATCCGGATAAGCCGGTAATCCTGTTCAACGGCGACGGCTCCTTCGGCTTCAACGCCATGGAGTTCGATACCATGCTCCGCCACAACATTCCCCTAGTCTGCGTCATCAACAACGACTGCGCCTGGGGTATGGTCAAACACGGTCAGGAGCTTTCGATCGGCAAGAACAGGCTCCAGTGCACAGAGCTGGCTCCGCGGCGTTACGATAAAATGGTGGAGGCACTCGGCGGTCATGGTGAATATGTCACTAAAGACGAGGAGATTATCCCTGCTTTGAAGCGGGCACTGGAATCCGGAAAACCCGCCTGCATTAACGTGATGACCGATCCGACAGCAATGAGTCCGGCATCGGTAATTTTCTATCAGGCCCTAAAAATGGAGTAAATACAGGAGGCGGCATGAAAGCACTGCTATTTTCCGCATCGGCGTCGAAGTTTGTTGTTCTCAAAGCACTGGGCGCACTGTTCCCTTCGCTGTTCTACAAGGGACCGCTGGCCACGGTTAAATATGCTGATATCCCGGAACCGTTATTGCCGGGGCCGGATTGGGTGAAACTGCGAACACTGATGTGCGGCTTTTGCGGCTCTGATCAAAGCCTGATATTTCTCAAGGATTCTCCAACCGCCTCGCCTTTTACATCCTTTCCCTGTGTGCTCGGACATGAGTTGTGCGCGGAGATTGTTGAGGTGGGCCAGGAGGTAAGCGGCTTTAGCGTCGGTGATCGTGTCACCGTGGCTCCCGGACTGACTTGCACTGCCCGGGGCATCGAGCCGGCCTGCCCGAGTTGCCGTTCCGACCGTCCCGGCAGCTGTGAAAACACGGCCAAAGGTTCTCTGTCCCCCGGCATGTTCACAGGGATCTGCAAGGATGCAGGCGGTGGTTTTGCCCAGTATCTGGTGGCGCACAAAAGCCAGCTATACAAGCTGCCGGCTACAATGTCTCTGGAAACTGCCTCCATGATGGAGCCGCTGGGAGTGACTCTCCAGGCCGTCTTAGATAACCTGCCGACGGCCGATGACAAGGTGCTGGTTATCGGCGGAGGCGTTATCGGCAACCTCATTGTTCAATCTATCCGGGCGTTTGAAATCCCCTGTTCGATTACTGTGGCCGAACCCTCGCGTTTTCATGCCGAGCTGGCGGTTAAAGCCGGTGCCGACCATATTGTAACGGACGGCGATATCCCCGGTGCCGCCTGTGAGATTACGGGCGCCGAATCCTATAAACCGATTCTGGGAAAAAACATCCTCATGGGTGGTTTTACAAAAATATTCGATTGTGTCGGGCATACTGATACGCTAAGGACGGCAATGAGAGTGATGGCTGGAGGCGGAACGTTGAGCGTTGTGGGAATCGGCGACGAAGTCAAACTGGATCTGACGCCGCTTTGGCTGAAGCTACAGACAATCAAAGGGGTCTATGCGCAGGGCTTCAATCTTGTTGATGACCGACGCGAACATGTCTTCGAAACAGCTATCCGCTTTGCCGATGCCGGCAAAATGAACCTTCACGATATGGTAACCCATCAGTTTCCGCTGGATCGGTATCAGGAGATGATCGAAGTCAATATGCGCAAAGCGGCTAACCGTGCGGTAAAGACGGTGGTTGTATTTACCTGACTCTCTGTTTTAGAGCCTGATTCTAGCGCTTCCATATTTCTCCCTGATGACATCAGTGCTGATAAATTCAACCTAAAAGAAATTAAGCCGGGTAAAAGATCTTACCCGGCCTAAAAACAGAGGTGCTTTATTTAGAAACTACCCTCCCTGACCTTCCTCACATCTTTTAAGACCTTTACCGCGCCCGGTGTAACAGTTTCGTTTTCCGGCAGAGGGTTGTCGCTCTTTTCTTTTGCTTTTTGGATGATGCTTTTTAGATCAGCTAAAATATTTGAGCCCTCCAACGCTTTAGCCTGGTCATCATAATAATCAAACCAGGGATAACCATAATCATTATATTCTTTAGCCGTCAGCGGGGTTGTGGGTGGCTGCTCCCCGGTGATCGCCCGCCAGACCAAAGAATTGGCGATGTGAACAAAACAGCGGCTGCCGGCAGACTGATCCCAATCATTTATATTAAAAGGATCTTTGTAGATCTCCTGCTTCATCTTGCCTCCGGGTGCACTGCAGGAAAAGAAAACTTTAGACTGTCGCTTTGAATTTCGATCATTTCAATACTCCTTTCTACCAGTTACCGTCACGAACCTCACGAACCAGTTTGGTGACGGCCTGATCGGGGCTGTTTTTTAACTCCCTGATTAGTTGAGCAAAGAGCTGGGGACGCTTTCTGATGATTGCCTGCACATCACTGGAAATTTTGCCGTTTAAGGCCAGCAGCAGGTCAGGATCCTCGCCGAGTTCTGCAGCCAGAGCAACAATCTTCTCTTCCGAAAGGGAACTCTGTTCACCACGTTCAAGCTTGCTGAGATAGGATGGCTCCATCTCCACTCTCATCGCCAGCTGGCGCAATGAATAGCTGCTGTCAACCTTTTGCATCTCAACTCTCTTATTCCTGATATAACTGCCAAAAATATTTTTCATGGTAGTGTGTAGTATATGATACACACTTGAACTTGTCAAGTTTTTCTGACCAACTACTTATCTTGACAATAATAACGTCATGCGTTACTATTGTTGCGTGATAAAGTCATTTGCTGACAAAGAAACAGAAAAAGTTTGGAACCAGCAGTGGACAAAACAACTGCCAAGAGAAATCCAGCAAATAGCTTTTCGAAAATTGATTATGATTAACCGTTCTATAACTCTTAATGATTTACTGATCCCACCTGGTAACCGTTTAGAAAAACTCACAGGTAATTATGAGGGACAAATGAGCATCCGTATCAATAAGCAGTATCGAATTTGTTTTACCTGGCACAATGGTGATGCTTACGATGTCGCTATAATTGATTACCACTGACTGGGAGGTGCAAAAAATGGACCACGGAATACCAGAAGTTCATCCGGGCGAAATACTCGAAGAGGAGTTTCTTAAGCCACTCGGAATAAGTGCATATAGATTAGCGAAAGAAACCAGGATCCCTGCCACAAGAATATCGCAGATCATTAAAGGTAACAGACGTTTAACAGCAGATACAGCCCTCAGATTTTCTAAATTTTTTGGGAACAGCGCTGAATTCTGGTTGGGTATTCAAATGGAATATGATCTTAGAAAGGAAAGAGCTGCAATTGAGTTTGTTCTGGAAGAGATTGAAGAATACAGATAACCCTTCCGCTTAAAAGATCTTGCATTCGTCAACGGCCCTGATGATCTCCGCTATTTTTCTAAACA
>Ga0208244_101690_pt1 | contig 10583 bp, 11 predicted proteins | sample SubbioCR12Aug_5A_FD_184828 | JGI IMG/M metagenome (GOLD analysis project Ga0208244, IMG submission 184828) | Serpentinite rock and fluid subsurface biosphere microbial communities from McLaughlin Reserve, California, USA - CR12Aug_5A (SPAdes) | ecosystem: Environmental > Terrestrial > Deep... | reverse complement strand
CCGTCGGGGTGAGACCGTGATCGCTAAAACCCTGATTTTATATGACGGCAGGGTGATCAGGGATGGCTTCCAGATCGACAGCAGCGGCAAAAAGCCGGTGGTGATCATGGGTGAGAAAGTGCTGGCCGGGGCTACGATTATCTATGCCGGCGCTTTTCTGATGGACGACCAAATTTATATCGGCAAGAACTCGGTTATTGAACCTGCCGCCCTGGTTCGGGGACCGGCGATCATCGGCGATGGCACCGAGGTGCGCCACGGGGCCTACATCCGCGGTGATGTGCTGGTCGGCGACGATTGCGTGGTAGGCCATACCACCGAAATAAAATCTTCTGTGATGCTCGGCGGCAGCAAGGCCGGCCACTTTGCCTACATCGGCGACAGCATCCTCGGAAAGGTCAACCTGGGAGCGGGCACCAAGCTGGCCAATTTAAAGATGATTGACTCAAAAGTTACAATTACGGTTGACGGTAAAAGCTATCAGACCGGCCTGCATAAATTTGGCGCGATCTTTGGCGACGGCGTTGAAACAGGCTGTAACAGCGTCAGTACGCCCGGCACGTTGCTTGGGAAAAACTCACTCCTCTATCCCAATGGCACGGCCAGGGGCTATTATCCTCCGGGGACGATTATCAAGGTTAAACAGGATCACCACCTTAAAGACTTTTCAAGCAAGGATCGCTAGTGGAGCAGCTGCTTCAGGTTATAAAAGAGCAGGGCCCCTTAACCGGTAAGGATTTTGTCCGTGAAACCGGGCTGGATATTTTTGAAGCTTGGCAATTTTGTGCTTTCTCACCGTTTGTCATCACCAGCATAGTGGGACGCCGCTACTTAAGGCTTGATCAGAAAGTGGAAGACTATGCCCGTCTTTCGCCTTCGATCATGCGCGAGTTTTTAAACTATACGGTAATCGGTTTAGCCGGCCAGGAGCAGGCGATCGGCAAGCTGGCGAATAAGATTGCCGTTGATATTTCTGCAATAAGCGCCCGTAAGATTGCCCTGGCCCGTGATACGATAGCCCGGCTGGTTGAAAATCACCACGCCGGTCCCGAAATTAAAGCTACTAGCTGTTTTATTATCGCCGGTGATGTTGTTTTTGGCATGGCCCATGCGGAACCCCGCCCCGAGTCATCGACCGGTGAGCTGGTCAGGGGCTCCGATCTTGATATCATCACTGTCACCGACGGCCTCAGCCCGGATCTGACGGAAGAACTCGATAGTATTATTTACCGCGAAAAGTATACCCTTCTGATGAACCCGGCCTCGAAAGAAGAACTGGATTATATTATCAAGGATCTGGAACTGGTTAATGAGCAGCTAAAATTTGATAATTTTAAGGCCATGGTCGCTTCCAAAATTCTGACGGAGGGGCAGTACCTCTATGGCAGCAAAGAGATCTTTGACCGGATAAAAGATCTAATCCGGCTGAATGCTGTAGCAGAGAAAATTGCCACTCTTGAAACCAAGGCGGTTTTGGACCGGAAGAATGCTGAAAAAGAGCTGCTAGGCGCTCCCAAATCAGCTGATCGGGAGCAGTTGATGGCCCTTTTTTATACGACTGAAGAAAAAGAAGAGATTTTCTAAACAAGAAAGGAAGATCTGTCGTTGAAGCTGATCATTGTTGATAACTACCATGAATTGAGCGAGAGGGCGGCCGACGTTCTGGTCACGGAAGTTGCGGTTAAACCGCAGGCAATTCTTGGGCTGGCTACCGGCTCCACACCGGAAGGAATGTACGGTCGGCTGGTCAAGCTAAACAGGGAAGGTAAAATTGATTTTAGCCAGGTAACCACCTTTAATCTAGATGAATATGCCGGCTTGGCTCCCGAGCACGAACAGAGCTATTACTATTATATGCACCACCACCTCTTTAACCAGATTACGATCAGGCCGGAGCAAATCAATATGCCCAGCTGCGATCTTGAAGATGTGGATCAATTCTGCCGTGAGTACGATCAGCGGATTGCCGCAGCCGGCGGCATCGATCTGCAGGTGCTCGGCATCGGTGGTAATGGTCATATCGGGTTTAACGAGCCCGGCGAGGAGTTAAGAGTTCATACTCACTTAGTTGATTTGACCGAAGATACAATCCTGGCCAACAGCCGTTTTTTTAGCTCGGCTGAAGAAGTGCCAAAGCAGGCTGTAACCATGGGGCTCGGTTCAATTATGCTGTCTAAAAAGATCATCCTGCTTGCTGCGGGCAAAGCAAAAGCCGAGGCTATTGCCCGCAGCGTCTGCGGCCTGGTTACCACAGCCGTACCCGCATCTGTCTTGCAGCTGCACGGGGCTGTAACCATCATTGTTGATCGCGAAGCCGCTGCCCTGATTAACTGATGCTTTTACATTAGGGTTGCTCTAATCCTTAGACTCTGCTTAGATTTGATTAACGGTAAAGCCCACCTGGGTAAAGTGGCGATCAAGGGTCTTATTCTAAACCGAAGGTGATAAAAAAATTGGCAGAACAGCAGAAACCTATTGTCGCAGTTGAAAGATGTATGCGCTATGAAATGAATGAAGTCCGGGAAGCGCTGCGCAAAACGCTGCAGCCCTTTGGAGGACTTAAGGCATTTATTGCCCCCGGGCATAAGGTATTGATCAAACCTAACCTGCTTGCTGCTGCGGCTCCCGCTGAGGCGGTAACCACCCATCCGGTCGTGATCAGGATCCTGGTAGAAATGGTGCAGGAAGCGGGGGGAGAGGTTTTTATCGGCGATAACCCCGGTAATGATGATCAAGCAAAAACGCTTAAAAAAGCGGGCCTGCAGGAGATTATCGACCAGACCGGTGCAAAAGCGCTAATTTTCACGGACAGCAAAGAGCACGCTGTACCCGGTTCGGGAGAGAGGCTGATCCCACTGGCCCGTGAACTGGATCAGATAGATCTGATCATCAACGCAGCAAAGCTAAAAACCCATGCCTTAACCGGTCTCACCGGAGCGGTTAAAAATAACTACGGACTGCTCTTTGGCAAAATAAAAAAGCGCTACCACATGGAGCACCCCTTGCCTTTAGATTTTTCCCACCTGCTGATCGACATTTACCTTGCGGCCAAACCGGCCCTTTCGATTTTGGATGCGATTGTGGCGATGGAAGGCACCGGCCCACGGCGAGGCAAACCAAGGCAGCTGGGGCTGCTGCTGGCCTCGAGTAACGCTGTGGCGCTCGACAGCGTTGCAGCCGAGATCACCGGTTTTCTACCTGCCCAGGTTACCACCATTGCAGCGGCAAGGCAGCTGAAGCTAGCTGGGGCATTCCTTGAAGATATAGAAATCAGGGGGTTAAAACTGGAAGAAAGCCGGATTAAAGACTTTGATCGCGGTCCCGGCGGCCACGGCAAGATCAGTTGGATGATCGCCAGTTTTCCGCTGGCCTATTTCAGAAACCTGCTCTACGCCCGCCGACCTTACCCAAGAGTTGATCCGGAACTTTGTATCGAATGCGGTATCTGCGCGGAAAACTGTCCACTACGGGTGATTGACTGCAGTTGCGGCATCCCGGAATTTGATCTCTACGAATGCATCCGCTGCTACTGTTGCCAGGAGCACTGCGCTGAAGGTGCTATCAAGCTGGATCACAATCAATCGTCATAGTCGTAGCTTAAATTGCGTAATCTGTTCATTTCGTCCCAAAGCTCAACGGGTACAAGCGCTTCTGTTTCTTGTAATATTTTGTCCATCAGGCTCCGCTCTGCTGCGGCTGCCTCTGAATAGATGGGAAAAGCATATTGACGACCGTCTGCAGTTATGGCAATATCGATAACCGGCCCTCCGTCGATAGGATCTCCGCTCTTTCGGCCGCTATTAAACGCACCCGTTTCGAAAAGCCTTTGATAGAATAAATCAAGATCCTGGTCCGTTAAGGAAAAGTTTTTTGATAACTGCCAGAGCCGGTCTCCGGACCGGTAGGTAAAGAGTCCTTCTTCGGCTGGTCCAATGGTGATGCCGTAGCTGTACATGTCTTCTTCATAGGCCATGTGGCCGGTAAACCAGGATAAAGTAAGAGTAAAATCATCGGGCCGCTCTGCTGCGGGCATCTTTTCACCCCCACCATTCTTAAATGTTGTCCCGCATCCACTTGCAGTAAAGACTAGTATGAACACCAAGGCTATGGTTACGATCCGGGTCATCTTTATCAAGCTCCTTTTTTGCTATTATAACTCCTTTGTATATTTCCAGCCATCGGTAATCTATGGTATATTAAAAACACAAATACGCAGCTATATTTACAGTTGGAGGTGCCAGGATTGAAAGTATTGGTCAGCGATTCCCTCTCCGAAGAAGGACTAAAGGTTTTAAGAGAAAGTGTAGAGGTCGATTATAAACCGGAACTTACTCCGGAACAGCTGGTGGCTGAAATTGTTAAGTATGATGCCCTGGTGGTGCGAAGCCGCTCAAAGGTAACTGCCGCTGTGATTGAAGCCGGCACCAACCTTAAGGTGATCGGCCGGGCCGGGGTAGGCGTGGATAACATTGATGTCGATAAGGCTACAGAGAAGGGCATTATTGTCCTTAACGCCCCTCACGGCAATACTATTTCCACGGCTGAGCTGACTATCGCTATGCTTACGGCGCTGGCCCGCAACATTGCCGGGGCTGATAGCTCCGTAAAACGGGGTGAGTGGGACCGTTCCGCCTATACCGGGGTGGAACTGAATAAAAAAACCCTCGGTGTGGTTGGGATGGGGCGGATCGGCAGCGAGGTTGCCCGCCGGGCCAGGGCGATGAATATGACTGTTGTTTTTTACGACCCCTATATCTCAAAAGAACAGGCCGAGAAGCTTGGTGTTGAAACAGCAACTTTCGAAGAGCTGATCGGGCGTGCCGATTTTATTACCCTCCATCTGCCGCTCAGCCCGTCTACCCACCATCTGATCGGGGCCAAAGAGCTGGCCGCTATGAAGGATGGCGTTCGGATTATCAACTGCGCCCGCGGTGGTCTGATTGACGAAGAGGCGCTCTATGAAGCGCTTAAAAAGGGTAAAGTCGCCGGGGCCGCGCTTGATGTTTTTGAGCAGGAGCCTCCAGTAGATTGCCGGCTGCTCGAGCTTGATCAGATCATTGTTACTCCTCACCTCGGCGCCCTGACCCTTGAAGCACAAACCAACGTAGCCCTACAGGTTGCCGAGCAGTTAGTGATGGCCTTAAAGGGCGATCCGATCGTCTCGGCAGTTAATGTACCTGCCCTGATGCCCGAGGCGAGGGCTGCCCTGGAGCCTTACTTGCCGCTCCTAAAGATGATGGGCGGATTTTACCTCCAGCTTTTTGGCGGCCAGGTTGACGAACTGGAGCTTACTTACAGCGGTGAGGTTGCCTCTTTACAGCTGGCGCCACTCACCACATCCTGCCTGATCGGCTTTTTAAACCATATCGTTGGCGACGGGGTCAACTGGGTTAATGCGCCCTTCATCGCCAAGGCCCGGGGCATAGCAGTGCGTGAAACATCGACAACCGAGGTTAAGAACTACAGCACCCTGATTACTCTAAAAGGGCGCTCCGGCAGTGAAGAGCACTTGATCGCCGGTACCATTTTAAACAACGAGATGCGCATTGTCAGGATTGACGAGTTCCAGATTGAAATTGTTCCGGCCCTCTACACCCTGATGACCACCCACCTTGATGTGCCTGGAGTGGTCGGCAAGATCGGCACCCTGCTGGGCAGCGAAAAAATTAACATCGCCTCGATGCAACTCGGGCGCAAGACAATCGGTGGCAAAGCGATTATGTCCCTGCAGATTGACAACAAAATCAGCCCCGAAACTATGCAGAAAATAAGGGATCTGCGGATCTTTGAATCCGCCCATTTTGTTGACTTCGGGCTCAAGGTCTCCGGACAGAAATAAAATAAGAATAAGGAGATGAGCAACAATGATAAAAGTTTATGCCCTAAGCACCTGCCCTTGGTGTAAAAAAGTAAAAAGATATTTGGATGAGCAACAAGTTCAGTACGATTGCATTGATGTCGATCTGGCCCAGGAGGCAGAGCAGAAAGAAGCCCTGGAAGAGGTTGAAAAATTGACTGGTCGGCGTTCCTTCCCTGTTACAGTGATTGGCGAAGCAGTAGTTCAGGGTTATAAGGAAGATGAAATTGAAAGGGCGTTAAAAAGTGAAGTCTAAGATCTACTGTGAAGTCTGCCGTGTTTCCTTCGTTTATAGGGAAGAACCTATAAAAGGCCAGGTGGTGATCTGCACCGTATGTGGGGCAGAGCTGGAGATTACTGAGTTAGAGCCTGAGGTCAAAGCCCGGCGTTATCCGCAGGATCCGGAAACAGAGATTCGCAACCGTTCAGAAAACTATGCCCGCCTGCGCGACTATACCTTTAATGAGGATAAAGAACTGGTGATCGAGGGCTTAATCGGCAAACATGAAATGTACGGCGATTTTTACTGCCCCTGCCGTTTTGACAATACCCCGGAAAATATCTGCCCCTGCCTGGAAACTCGCATGGGTGATATTAAAAGGGTGGGACACTGTTTCTGAAACCTCTATCATTTGAAGGGGTGAGTTTCACCCCTTACAGAAGCGGTAACCTTAATCAACCAGTGAGGGTGATTACAAGATGAAGTTAGATTTTGTCCGCGGTCACATGGGTGGCAACCTGATCATCCTGCTCCGGGGCGAGCAGATCCCTGAAGGGGTCGAGCTTGAGACAGCGGTTAAACTGATGGCCCCCAATTATCTACATGCCCATGAAGCTGGGATTCTTTATCCCGGTAGCAGGCCGGGGGAGATCGAGGTTAAAATTGTTGAACCCTCGGTGCCCTGCTTCATCAGCGCCTGTGGCGGTTTTACCCAGGTGTTAGGCGCTGCGCTGGTTGAAACTGAACTGGGCAACTACTTTGGGGTTGATACCAACCGTAATCCGGTAGAAGCGATGCTCCTAACCGGCTGCGGCCCGACGGAGCTGAAGATTGATACCGAAGGACAAAAAGCTTTAAGGATTAAAAGCGACATGGATTGCTTTGTCAGGGAAAGTTACGACAGCGGGGTAGGCGCTTATAGTTACGGCAAGCTTCAGTATATGCGGGCCGGTAAGTTTTTAGTAATCAATGCTGACCACTTCGAGGCAGCATACCCCGGTCTTGATTTTGTCAGCTGGGATCGGAAGACCCGTGATATATTGCAGACTATTCAACATGACTTTATGGAAAGAACCGGTGAAATCGAGCCCAATGTGGCCGTATATGACTGGCATCCTGAAAGAAAAGGCGATCTGCGGGTGGTTTTTCCCCATTATGTACAGGATGACTTTTTCGAGCCCTCCTGCGGCACTGGCTCCGTAGCCTTAGGAATTGCTGTGCTGGCTGCCGGTGAGTTGAATCAACTAACCCCCTCGGTTGATGGCAGTTATACTCTCAACATCGAATCCGGCGGTGGAATCGAGATCGGCGGCCCCGATATTACCGCGCTTGAGATAAAGGTCGATGCCGGCTCAGTAAAATCGGCGGTATTTTCTCACAGCCGGGTTGAAATTACCGCTATCGGAGTAGCCATGATTTAATGTTTTGGAATATATTTTAGCCAGGCTACTAACTTCAAAGAGTGATCGATCTGTAAAAATTGCATAATATCTCGTTTTGAGATGCCATGATTGTCAGCAGCGCTTAGCAGATGGGTTGCAAGGTCTTATGGACTGAAGATCTCAACAGCGGTCAATACGTTGATGATCTTACTATCAGAAATGCTTTTAGTTAATTACTCAAAAATTTTTTGCCTGGACCCATTGCTTTAAGGCTGCAGGAAGCAGGTTTCGTTTCAGCTGAAGATGCACTTGAGGCGCTTGATATTGAAGACTAGCAAATCGATGGTAAATTTAGTAGCCTGCGGTCAGACCGAAGTCAACTGAGAGGCAGGCTCCGGTTATGGCCTGCACTGAAGGTGAGGCAAGAAAAGCAATTGCTTCGGCAACTTCACGGGGTTGAGTAAAACGGCTTTTTTCGCTTTGCGGATAGTGTGAAAGCAGCGATTTGTAATAGGTTTTGCGGTCTCCACCCCCATACTCGCGACATGCTTTCTCCAGCATCGGCGTTTCAACATCACCCGGGCAAACAGCATTGACCCGGATTCCACGCGGTGCCAGCTCCACCGCCAGGGCTTTGGTCAGCAGGGTTACAGCCCCTTTTGAAGCACAGTAGATAGCCGCTTCATTATTGCCGACCAAACCTGAATCAGAGCTGGCATTGACAATCACCCCTCCTGATTTTTCAAGCAGCGGTATAGCATAACGGCACATAAAAAAGGTTCCCTTGGCATTAATATTCATTGTTTCATCCCACTGCTGTTCGGTCATCTGGTCGCTTTTGCCTTCCACCCAGACTCCGGCGGCATTAACCAGCACATCGAGCTTGCCCGCAGTTTTCTGCACTTTTACAAGCATTTCCGCACACTGCTCTACCACCGAAACATCACCCGCTAACATTTCAGTCTTACCTGACAAATTATTCATAGATGAGATCGCTTTTTTCAGCTTATCTGTATCACGGCCGTTCATAAAAACACGCGCCCCTCTTTCCACGAACAATTTTGCGGTTTCAAAACCGATACCGCTTGATGCGCCGGTTACCAAGATCACCTTATCTTTAAACTCCATCCTGATTATCCTCCTTAAAAAACACCAAATAGTCTGGTTTACTGTTTCCCCTTCCCACCTGTTTCTATTTCCCTTCCTCTATCTCCTGTTTCAATTTTTTCTTCCGACGATCAGACTTTTTTCTATGACCGGTGTATTATAGAGTGGAAAGCCGAAATGGTGGTGTAACGTTGCAGGAGCTTTTTCGCGAAATGGTTGAAACTCATTCGGACAAAATTTTCCGTCTGGCTCTGCGTTACACGGGGGAGAGGGCCCAGGCCGAGGACCTGGCCCAGGAGACTTTTCTGCGGGCGTACAAGAATCTAGCCAGTTACGACCGCAGTAAACCGGCAGGACCGTGGTTATGCACCATTGCCGCTAATCTTAGCCGGAACTGGTTGAGAGACAACCGGGAGCTGCCGTTTGACTTTACGGAAGAAAGTTTTCTGCCGGCCGAATCCGGCCCCGAAGAGCTCTACCTGCAAAAAGAAAGTGAAACCGAGGTGTTGCAGGCTCTGGAGAAACTGCCGTTGATCTACCGCGAAGTCTTGCTGCTCTGGCATGTAGGAGAGCTTAGTTACGGCGAGATTGCCGAAGCCCTGAAGCTGGAGCTGAGTATCGTAAAAAACAGGCTTTACCGGGGCCGAATGATGCTTAAAGAATCTTTGATTGGAGCAAGGGGGGGTTAATGATGGAGCGTTGTCCGGATCAACTGACAATTCAGGCCCTGGCCGACGGGGAAGATCAGGATTTACAGCTACTGGCTCATGTCCGAAGTTGCCCGCATTGCAGCGAACAGCACCGCAAGCTGAGCGCCCTGGTAACAATGGCTGATGGCCTGAAGAGCGATGCAAAACTGCCGACTGAATTTATGCGCAAGCTTGAGAAGATGCTTATACCGGCACCTTTCCCCGCAGCCCTGGTTGCCGCCCCTATTTTTGCCCTGATTTTGTTCAGCCTGCTGCTGCTCGGGCCAGGCTATCTTGAGTGGTGGTTTTCGGTGGGCATAACCCGCCAGGTGGGTCTGATTCTTGACGCTTTCCTTGATCTGCTCGCTTTCAGTAGGATGGTGGGACCGGCCTGGATGATTACCGGCCTGGCAGCTCTGGTGGCGATGGAGCTTTTTATCTTAAATATGATTAGAAATGTGGAGGGATGGCACAGTGTTTAGTAACAGAAGTAAAAGGATCATAACAGTAGCAGTAGCCATGTTGTTGCTTCTTTCAATGGTTCCAACCGGGCTGGTTTTGGCCCAAAATGAAGTCATCATCAATGAAGATATAAACAAGGCGGCCGGTAACCTGGTCATTAATCGCGATACGGTTGTAAACGGCGATGTAACTCTGAATTTAGGCGAGCTGACCGTCGACGGAGTGGTCAATGGCGACGTTAACAGCAACATGGGCAAGGTGACCATTAACGGCGACATTAACGGAAATGTTGTGGCCAATATGGGCCAGGTTACCGTATCCGGAAATGTCAGTGGCGATGTTCGTTCGCGGATGGGCGAGATTGTGATTAGCGGATCCGTGGGCGGTAATGTTGATGCCGACTTAGGGGAAACCAGGGTTGGCGGCTCGGTAGGCGGCAATGTTGGCTCAGGCTTCGGAGAGCTGCTGATCAGCGGCGCTGTATCGGGCAATGTTTACAGCAAGGGTGGTAACGTCATTATTACCGGTATTGTCGATGGCGATGTAACGCTCGAACAGGGCGTGGTGGAAGTCGGTCCGCAGGGTGTGGTTAACGGTAAGATTTACGTGGCCCGCGGGCTGATCAAAAAATCTGATACATCGATTATCGGGGCGGTAAAAATTGATGAGGAGCTTTCTTCCTCCGCACTGCAAAATAGTGATCGCGATTTAGGATACAGTTTTGAAGGGGTTGACGAAAACTTAGTTGACGCCATTGTGGATCGGATGGATAGATCATTTGATAATGCTTTTGACCGCTTCAACTTTATGCCGCACATGATGCGCAACCGGGGCTGGAATTTATATCCCTTCCCGAGCATTAGTCC
>Ga0208244_101689_pt1 | contig 10585 bp, 9 predicted proteins | sample SubbioCR12Aug_5A_FD_184828 | JGI IMG/M metagenome (GOLD analysis project Ga0208244, IMG submission 184828) | Serpentinite rock and fluid subsurface biosphere microbial communities from McLaughlin Reserve, California, USA - CR12Aug_5A (SPAdes) | ecosystem: Environmental > Terrestrial > Deep... | reverse complement strand
AGGCACTACCAGGGCTGAAGGACCTGTTCCATTTTTGTTTTATGAACCTACAATGAAGTATGGGGATTCTGTCGTTATCCGATTCAGCAACAACCGTTGTTTAAGCTATGCAAGAAACAGTGGGGTAGATATATATGGAGACAAAATCTTTGATTATAGGGAATACGACAATTACACCCCTGATTTAGTGGAAAAAAACAAATTCACTTTGTATTATACAATCACGGTTGATGACTATAATGAATCGGTTGATTGCGAATAAACATTTTACCCTGTTGCCGCGCGTTTTGTCTTGCAGCAAAAAGGGTTGAAGTAACCACGTTAATTTTCCAGTTTATTTTTCAACCTGGTTATTCGATTCATTCAGGGAATCGTTTTGCTTTTTTTGTTCCAATTGTTTGGCATTAAAATTTGATACGACATTTTTACCTGTTTTTTGCTCAATTTCTTTGCGGGTATTTCCTGCAATTGTGCCGCCTTGTTTGGCAATTTTTCGGTTTTCGGTAAATGTTTTCGGTTTCTTTTCTTTCGATATTTCTGTTGTGGAAGCTTCTGCCAACATATTAAGTACCAATTCCAAATTGGTCATATTGTCGCGAAGGCTTTCTTTTTTCAGGTCTTTGTGTTTCTTGTATTCTTTGGTAGTAAAACCACTCCATGCCTGCGTAATATCATTGGTAAGAATAGCAAATTCCTGTCCCTTTTCTACACCGCGCTTTTCCCATTCATCAGTAAGCTCTTTTCGAATTTCAATGCTTTTTAGTCGTTGGTTTATCCATTCTTTTGAATATCCTTTTCGCAAATATGTTTCCAATAGCCTGTCTATACCAATTTCAGGATCTTCTATTTCATCTATTCGCTCGCGGGCAACTTTAGCTATCCACATTTTAAACGGTTCAGCTTTGGGCGATGGAACGGACTGAATTAATCGGAACAGTTGTTCGGTATCAGCAACATCGGTTTTGTAATTTTTACCATCAGCAGATTGCATTTTCAGTTGTCCGATTTTTTCGGACAACTCACTGCCTTCATTGTTTAATTTTGTTTTTAAATCGTTCCAATACTTACGCGGTCGGTCAGTGCCTGTGAGCACTTCAATTACATCAATAATTGAAAAATACCATTTTTCTTCATCTTCATTCCATGAAGTACGGATTTGTTTTTGCTCAAATATTTTTATGGTTGTTTCTTTTGTCATATTGCTAGATAATACATTTAAGTTTAAAACTTACCTATTTTTCATCTCTCTGATTCGGTGTTTCTTGAATCTAATTGCGACGAATTCGCCATAATTAATTTTTTCTTTTCCATCCGCTTTGTGCTTCTTTTTCACTGTCAACCATTGTCCACAGAATTTCACCTCAAAGTTATGCGTTTTAAGATTCTGGGCAAACCAAAAATATTTTAGAGAAAATATTGGCGTTAAAAGCTGCCTGACGCATCAGATACGATTTTTCGGAAACTGTTTTCAGAATGAAAATCAGAAAATGAAATTAAGGATGTCTGCTCAACAAGAAACCGCTTTTTTAGGATCTACCTGATCATACTCAAACCTTCGAGCGCACTGCTGTCGCCGGGTTTGATCATCAGCGCCTTTTGAAACATTACTTTTGCTTCGCGTAGTTTTCCGGATTTAAGCTGTGACCATGCCACCATGATGGCCGTATCATAGTCAAAAGGATAAAGGTTCAGCACCTTGCTGAAATACTTGAGGGCGGTCGGAAAATCTTCGCGTCCGTACGAAATGAGGCCCATGCGGTAGTTGGCGGTGGTATTCATAGGATCGATTTTCAAAATGTCCTGGTATTGTTTTTCTACCTGTGCCCAGTTGCCCAAAGCCGCTGCCGGATTCACATAGCCAAGCCGGGCTTCTATCGACATTGGCATGAGTTCAATGCTTTTCTGATAGTAGGGGAGTGCATCCGAAAACCGGCCTGAAACATAATAAAGCCAACCAAGGCGGATATTAATTTCGTAGCTGTCGGCTTTGTAAATACCCGAAACAGCCTGAATGGCAATCGCATATTCGCCTTTGGCTTCAGCAGCATAGGATGTTTCAAAAGCCTTCATTTGTTTTTCAAAATCCTGTGCATTGAGGCTGATGAAAGCCAGAGAAATAAAAAGTAAGAGTCCCGTTTTTTTTAAAATATCCATTTGATACCTCCAATTACTGTTTGTGATTGAATCTGATAGGTTTTTGTGATGAAACTTTGTCCATCGTTGTCAATAGAATTGTATTCCCGTTCCGAATCCAAAAAGCGGTAGCGCAATTGCAGCAACAGCTTTTTTGTCAGGCTTTGACTCAAAGTAGCCTCAAAGCGCAGATTTTGTTTTTCAGGACTGTTATACACTATATATCCATATTGATCACTGAGATTGTTGAGTCTGCCGGCCATTATTTCCGCTTCAAGCCATGTCGTTTTGAAAGGCCTTACACCAACCCTGCTTTTGAAAATCCATTGGCTTTTGCCTTCGGTATTCACAAGAAAAACCTCCGTTTGATTGTAGGTATTTATGTTTCCAAAGGGTTGAAACAGCCATCCGGCATTCAATTGAAAAACACTTGAATCATTGATGCTGCCCAGACCGACACCTGCGAGAGCCGTGATTTTCCCGAGATGAAGATGGCTGTTCAAAGTAAGGCTGTAGTCGTTCGTCTGCCACGGAATTGTGGTAAATTTCAAACTGCTGACAGAAGTGTTGTAAAGTGTTGCTTCACCGGTAATTTTGTTAAAATAGGAAGTGTCCTGAAGGTTTAATGTGATCTCTTCAGAAACAGAGAAATTCCGGTTGACTTTCATCACATGCAGTCCTCCGACAAATTTCAGGCGGGTGGAAGCACCAAAAGCAGCTTGCAAATAACCGGAACGTTGTGTGAGCTGATGGTCAAAGTTGATGGTTTTTGGATTGAATCCAAGCGTATAATAGTAAGATTTTCCGAAATCATCTTCTGCAACCGATTCCAGCGCAAGTTCAGGTTCAAGATATGCAAAGCGGTCTGTGGCTGTTATGTCTATCCACTGAAATCCTCCGTAAAGCAGCCACCGGGGGTTTGTCTTAAAATAGAAACCGGCATCATAAAAGAGGTTATCCTGATAAAAGCGCTCCTGACCGTAGATTCCCTGCGCTCCGGAAAGTTTTTCAAAACTGAGTCCTTCTGTATTGTTTCTGAAAACAGCACCAACATCGGCATGAACAGAAACAGGCACAAAACCATCTTTCAGTCCGGAGTTTTCTTTTCCGGCAGTATTCATCTCAGGCCACAAAGCACCCGATTCAACATCTTTATTGTTTGCAGAAAGGGCTTTTTGAAGGTAAGCAATGGCATTTTGATCGCCCGGATTAAATATTAGTGCCTGCCTGAAGTGCTTTTCGGCTCCGATAAAATTATGTGTAGCCAATGATGCGATTCCCAGGCGCATTCTCAGATAGTAATAGTCAATGCCCTTTTCCTGCATCAGTTTAGCTGTTTCCAGCAAAGCCTTCCAGTCTTTTCTCAGATACTGTTCATAGCTCAGGCTGTCGTAGTTCAAACTTGGTGAAACAGCTTGTGCACTGACTTTTCCTGGGAGAAAAAGCATTGACAGCAGCAAAAAAACTGAAAATTGTATTTTGATTTTATTCACGGCTGAGTTTAATTTTTTTATTGCTTTTGTTCACAGTATAGGACATGAGCTGATTTTCGCTGAAAGACATCTCATAGCTGCGTTCTTCAATTTTCCTGCCAAAAATACAGAATCGGATTCGCGACTGCATTGCGATGCGCGGAGAGCTTAAATCATTCACTAAACGTTTCTGTTCCAGCGAATAAGTAGCGCTGAGGAAACGATAAAAAGGTGCGATGAAATCCTGCAAAGCCAGAACAAATCTGTTTGGATAGAGGCTTAGCGTCAGTTGTTCTTTTATTTGTAAACCCGGTACAAAACCTGTTATCAGTTGATAGGTGCCCAAAAAGAAGTCGAAAAGCAGACTGTTTTTATCACCTTCGTAATGCGTGAAATAGAAAATATCCGGTTGGCGGACGAACCATGCTTTAGCGCCTGTTTGCTCACAGCGGATGAAAGTATTGTTGTAAATATCGGTTTCAATCTTCCAGGAAATATCTCGTGTTTTTTCACCGTCGTCTGCTTTAAAAAAAAGGATCTGTCCGGGAATAAAATGAAGTGCATTGTCAAGAAGTTCCAGGATCTGATTGTTCGAAACAGTCTCAGCTTTCACAGGTTGTGAAGATGATCTGAAGGCAGTTTCTTTGCCATGATGGAGATAGGCGGCAAAGGGATAATTCAATGTTGCGGCGCCAACTTCGCCTGCCGCCTGAAACTGAAAATGCAGGTGAGGATAAGGAGAGCGGCCGGAGTTGCCGCAGCTTGCAAGCTGTTCGCCTTTGCGTACATATTGACCTGTTTTTACGATGATGCTGTTTTTTCTCAGATGACTCAGCTGCGAAAAAAGTCCTGTGGCATGGCTAACAACGATGCTGTTTCCCCAATTGTCTTTCAGGTTAAAATCGCCAATAAGATTGTCATCCACACCATCAACAATGGCTGTGATATATCCATCGGCGGGCGCAACAACAGGTTTGTTGTAACAATAGTAGTCAGTAAGCTGGTGTCCGTTTCCGGAATAGGTTTTTCCCTCTTCATCGGCCATTTCAAAATCCCAGGCATATTTCCAGACGTCTTTGTGGGTGTGTTCTCCTTCGATGCCCTGTGTGACAATCCATTTTCCCCAGAAGGGCAGTTTCATTGGAATCTTTCCGAGATGCGAAAGTCTGTTTTTATTGACCAGATAACTGTAAAGGTTTTTCTCGGGACTGTACTGCTGGATATAAACCAATGTGGGTTTCTCATGAAAGCGTTCCCTGAGGTAGAAAAGGTAAACAAGCAGGATTACGACGATATTGAAAGGCAGTGAAAATATTCCAAGCTGATAGTTTCCTAAAACGACATTTCCGGAAACGATAAGAAAGGCTATCAAAGGCACCGAAAGCAGTACATATAAAAACGAACTGGCCGAAGGAATCACGAAAAACCCTCCGATAGCAATGGCAGTCAGAATGTAGTTGAAACCGATATAGGTGTAGCTGAGTTCACTGATGCTGGCTCCGATAAAATCATAAAACAACCATGCCGCAGCAAAACCAATGACAGAAAACAAAAAAGCAAGTCTTGACCAGTAAACCAATCCGGCGGCGATTACCAATCCGGCAAAAAGATGGTACTGAAAAAATATCGCACCAAGCGACCGGAAGTAAACTTTTATCATCTCCGGCCAGCCCAGCGTATTGAACCAGTCATAAACCTTTACGAGCGAAAGACCTCCCAGCAGATACATTTCGTTCAGCGTATAAATGCCTCTTTGGCTGATTTCAAGATGGCTGAACTGTCTTGTGCTCAACATGGCTATCCAGGTGGCAAACAAAAATGGCAGACTCAGAAAAGGTAGTCCGTATTTTGTAAGGATTCCTTCCAGCATTCCTGTAATGAGCAACGAAAGCAGCGAAATAAATATCAATACGACAACAAAAACCATATTGAACTGAAAATGTATTCCCAGACCAAGTCCGGCCAGCAAAGCGTTGAAACCATAAAGGCCGTCAACAACTTTATTGCGGTTTAATCCACTCAGGTAGGCGGCCATATTGGCTGTGAGTACAGCCAAAAGACCGGCGAAGCCTGCATTCAGATCAAACATCGAAACCAATATCAAAAGCAAGCCCAGCACCTTGTTTTTCGAAAAGAAAATCTGGGTATAACTATTGCTCAGGCTTTGCCAGAAATAGGGGAAAATATATTTCAGCTTTTCTGCTATCATAGTTCGAAGTGCACCAGATGCGGAGGTACAGCCTCCAGGTCGGTCAGTGTGCTCAATGTTTCATTGTTGCGAATAACATGGAGTTTTCCGGCCTCATCAATAAGCAGAACTTTTGGCCGCAGCGTAATAAACTGCATCCATTGTGTCATATTGTATGCGCCGACATGATGCACCACCACCTGATCTCCTTTGTTTAGGAGAGGCATATTGATGCTTTCGCGCACAACGTCGATGTTCATGCATAAAGGGCCATACAGCGCAGTGTCTTCGGTATAAGAAGTAAAAGTCTGGGCCGGTGTAATCTTGTGGTCGTACCAGAAAGCGGTGAAAAGGATATTTACACCAATGTCAAGTATTGTCGAACGGCGTCCGTCTGAAAGCCGTTTGTTGGCCAGCACACTTCCCAGAAGCCATGCAGCATCATCAATCAAAGCGCGACCGGATTCAATGATGAGCAGTGGTGGTGTTTTGGGTCGGTAGTCGCTGTTCATCAATGCAGAGGTAATGGCTTCGGCAAAATCATCGATGGAAGGACTTATGTCGCTGCCCGGTAAAAATGAACCTTTGAGCGTGTTTTTTGATGCAAAACCACCACCCATATCAATGTATTTGATCTCATGGTTGTATTTTGCAAGCACACTTTGCGCAAGATGAGCCAGTTTTGAGGCAGCCACAGCATAAGCACCTGCCGAAAGCATAAATGTTCCGATATGTGTATGCAATCCTACAAGATCCATCTGTCCCGAAAACATGATTTTATTCAATGCATCCCAGGCCTGACCGTTTTCGTAGTTGAAACCAAAGCGATCCCACATCGGAAAAATGCCTGTGTCCAGATTAACCCGGATGGCTACTTTAGGCCGCTGTTTGGAGTTTTTTGCGATATCCTGCAATAAATACAACTCATCGAGATGATCGATATGAATCAGCGAATTATTTGTAACAGCCTTGCGCAGATCAGCTTCACTTTTGTCGGGGCCGTTGAAAATTATTTTACTGCCTTCAACGCCATTCCGGATGGCTTTGTCATACTCAAAACCTGAAACCACTTCGGCCCATGAGCCCTCCTGATGATAAATTTTGCAGACAGCATCGAGATAATTGGTTTTATAGCTCCATGCAAACTGAACCTTTGGATAGCGTGTTTCGAAAGCCTGTTTGGCAGCACGGTAGTTTTTTCTGATTTTTTTCTCAGAAATCACAAAAACCGGAGAACCGTGGTCGCGGATAAGATCTTTCACGGCATGGCCTTCGACATGTGTAACAGGCTCATAAATAGTACGCATACCGAATTTGTTGGGCATATTGCTTTCCAGCTTTTTTATTATCGGTCGTTCGTAGGTTTTTTTTGGTGACATCTTTTCTTTATTTAATATTCTCAATTTTTTTTAATTATTCTGTGGGTTGCAGGCCAATGATTTTTTTGAAATCAATTGCTTTTAAAGCTCTCCATTGGTCGAAATTTGCTCAAATTCGCTCAGGTCAACAATCATATCCCAGGCATAGCGGATAAACATTTTTCCGACTTCATAAGTAGTAAAGGCATCGGTGGGCCAACCCATTGCAAGGCGTGTGAGCGCTTCAGGTATATTTTGACCGACGCCAACAGCCAGATAAATCCATGCAGGCATGCGGGGATTGATTTCAAGGAGATGGTATTTTCCTTCTTTGTCTTTCATGAGTTCAAGCTCAAAACCTCCGCGCCATTTGGTTTCCGAAAGAAAACGCCTTGTCAGCGCGAGTGCTTCTTTGTCTGAAATAGAAATCCCCCCCCAGGCTTTTCCTTTGTCTGTAATATATTGCTTGCGCATTGGCACAGCTGCAATGGTGTTGCCTTCGCCATCGCCGAGTCCTGTCACATTGTATTCAGTGCCATGAACAAATTTCTGAATAATGATCGGCAATCCCCATTTGGCGGAAATCTTGTTGAATGCCGACTTCACCTGATCGAAATTATACGCAAGTGTGGCATCATAATATTTTCCTTTGACAACAAGCGGCCATTCGTAATCTTTTTCGAGCTGCTGCACTTCGTTTACGCTGTATACCGACTTGCTTTCCGGAACGAGGATATCATATTTTTCGCCGAATTTATTGAGGTTCACTTTATGCCGTTCTTCAAATTGTTCCATTGTTGGCAAAAAAGTATGGATTCCTTTTTTCTTCAGCGTATCGGAAAGCTTGATGAAAGAATACAGTTCAGCATCGAAATTTGGAATGATGACATCGAGTTTTTCCTGTTCATGGATATATTCCAGTCGCGACATCAGTACTTCCATTCCAGCCGAAGGGTAGGGAATCTGATAGGTCTTATCGACAATATCATGCATATAGATTCCGGGCTCGAGCGATTCATAGGAAAGCCCGATGATGCGAACGTCGAAGGAGGCAGCTTCGCGCAAGCCTCTTATAACGGCCACACCCGGACCGGGACTGTCGATAGCGTTCAGTCCGGTAACACCGATGGTTAGTCTGGGTTTACTCATCGTCGTGCTGCATAAGGCGGTATTGCCGCATCATTTCGATGAAATCGAGCAAATCACGTTCTACGTTGTCTGCCTCTACATTATAATTTGCCTGCATGGCAGCAATGATTTCGCTGTGGGACAGACCTTTTCTCAGGTGATTCAGCATTTCAAGCCCAACGGGATTCACTGTAAAAGATTCGCCTGACCCTGGGTTGAAAATGAAGCCATTCTCACTTACAGCAATGTTATTTTTTACTTTCATGGATGTATTTGATTTCAGATTGCAAGATTAATCACTTTAAATGGTTCGATGTTAATAGAATTCAATGCATATTGTGTAAGATTTTCTCCTGTGTGTTAAGAAGTCTGATTACTTAACCTTATTCCATGGCGTTCTTTTTCGGGTAAAGCCTTGTAATCTGTTACAGAATAACCTGTTATCTGTTTGAATTGTGTCGAAAGGTACTGCACACTGCTATAGCCCATCATATAGGCAATTTCGCTTAAGCTGAGCTCATCGGATTGAATCAGTTCCTTTACTTTTTCGATACGTTGAAGAATAATATATTTTTCGAGGGTGATGTTTTCGTGCCGGGAAAAAAGTGTGGACAGATATTGATAGCTTTTATCGAAGCGGCTTACAATAAAATCGGAATTTCGCACCATTGCATTGAAGGTTGTATGGTGCACAAGTTCAATCACAACTCTTTTCAACTCTTCAATAAGGACGCTTTCTTTGTCATTTAGAATGCCAAACCCAAGGGATTTAAATAGAGATTCGATTTTTTCCTGTTCTGTAATTTCGGGATTCCAGGCTATCGAGATGTCGCCGAGTTTTGATTTCCGCACTTCAACACCCATGCGATCGAGTTCGATAAGCAATAGCTTCAGACAGCAATCGCTGAGCATATTGCTCAATAAATACCGATGTTGAATTTTTTCAGGCATTACATTTCATTCATCACAAAAGTAATGTTAAACGTGTATAAACCTCAAAAATTATTAATGGGTAAAGCTTCTGTGAAAATCAAAAAATCAAGAATGCGTGCATAAAAATCTCATTGAAAAGCATGTATGAAAGCATTGCAGAAAAAGATCCGGAGCTCGTAAAAATGTAAAACCAATCAACCCGGAAGCTGAAGAAATTATTTTAGCAGCTATAAAAGTGTTTTTTACTTAGGGTCGTAAGCCCATTTCAGATAAATGGAACCCCAGGTGAAGCCGCCACCAAAAGCAGCAAGAACAATGTTGTCGCCTTTGCGCATCTGATTCTCCCATTCCCACAAACACAAAGGAATTGTTCCGTTTGTGGTATTCCCATAACGCTCAATGTTGATCATCACCTGTTCTTTATTGATGCCCATACGTTTTGCAGTTGCATCAATAATACGCAAATTGGCCTGATGTGGTACAAGCCATGCGATTTCTTCAGGTTTGAGATTGTTTCTGTTAACGATAGTTGCAGCAGCATCAGCCATATTGGTTACGGCAAATTTGAAAACAGCCTGCCCTTCCTGGTAAACAAAATGCTCGCGGGATTCAATAGTTTCTGTGGTTGGAGGTTTTGCTGATCCTCCGGCTTTCATATGCAGATGCACCATGCCTGCTCCATCGGTTTGCATAAATGAGTCTTTGATGCCAACATCTTCGGTGGTTGGCTCAAGCAAAACAGCGCCGCCGCCATCACCAAAAATAACACAGGTAGCCCGATCAGTATAGTCAACAATTGACGACATTTTATCAGCACCCACAACAATAATTTTTTTATGGCTTCCGCATTCGATAAATTTAGAAGCAGAAATAAGGGCATAGATAAAACCTGAACATGCTGCATTCAAATCAAAACTGAAAGCGTTTTTAATACCGCAATTGTGGCTGATAATATTTGCTGTGGCAGGAAAAAGCATGTCTGGCGTCACTGTAGCGCAAATAAGCATGTCTATTTCTTCAGGCTTGGTGCCGGTTTTTTCCAGCAAACCTTTCACCGCTTCTGTGCCGATTACTGAAGTGCCTTTACCTTCTCCTTTTAGGATATGGCGTTCTTTGATGCCTGTTCGGGTCATGATCCACTCGTCTGTGGTATCAACCATTTTTTCAAGTTCGGCATTTGTAAGCAAATCCGCTGGCACCCATCCCTGAATCCCAGTAATTGCAGCTCTTAATGTCTTCATGCTTTAACCCAAATTATGCAATTGACATTTTTTCAGAAGGTTTAAACTGGCTATATTTAGAAATAGGCTTTCGATATAGTCTCGTTTTTTTCCTTTGACTGCCATCACCAGCTTTGTTTTTCTTGCTGAGGT
>Ga0208244_101688_pt1 | contig 10597 bp, 11 predicted proteins | sample SubbioCR12Aug_5A_FD_184828 | JGI IMG/M metagenome (GOLD analysis project Ga0208244, IMG submission 184828) | Serpentinite rock and fluid subsurface biosphere microbial communities from McLaughlin Reserve, California, USA - CR12Aug_5A (SPAdes) | ecosystem: Environmental > Terrestrial > Deep... | reverse complement strand
CGGACCGCTCGCGCTCGGCCTCCCCGCACTAATCCTTCGGGTAGTGCGGGGCACGCACTCCTTACCTGTTTACCCCGCATCGAGCTTTGCTCTGGTGCGGGGCTCGGCCTGCGCGACGGTTTTCTTAGCGAATTGCTGTCCAGAATAGCTAATATTAAAAATTATTGTAAACAAGGCTATAATTTTTACAATTTAATTCATTAATAATAAACGATGCTGGCGTAGCCAACCACTGCTTGTTTTTCATTAGTGGTTTCTCCGGAATTACTGTATTTCAAGAGCTTCGGTCGCCAGTTTTTTGCTTGGGAAATTGAAATTAAAATTTCAATAGCGGTTTTTCCGCAGGCATCGCCAAATTTTTTAAATCTCTCAAAGTCATTAGCCAAAATAGCGTCAAGGGTCACTTTATCAAGCATTTGAGCTTCTTTGTAAGGAAGATAGTGGCTAAGGTCAGAACTGATAATTAAAACACTGTTTTCAGTTAATATTTCTCTGATAATTTTAGCTGTTATAACCGGGTTTAATGCGCCGGTAAGAAGCGGAAATATTTTAAAATCATTTAAGATTATTTGCAGAAAAGGCAATTCTACTTCCAAGCAGTGCTCTATTTCATGGATTTCTGCCGATTCTTTGATTTCGCTGTTGTTTTTCAGGTTTTTAAAATCTTCTTTGGCTATTGTTTCTATTTTCCCCAAGGGTGTTTCCCAAAAACCTTTTGGCGCAGAAGCAAGGCCAATAAAGGAAAAATGATGGCTAGGACCGAGAATAATTATTTTTTCATAACTGTATCCTCTTAGTGTTTTAAAGGCGTAGGCTGCTGTTTGACCGGAGTAAATGTATCCTGCATGCGGAACAATAAGCGCCTTTGGTTGGTTTTTATGTTTTTCAATAGTGGCTTTTGCCAAAAAATCCTCAATCATTTTTTTTAAGGCAATTGGCTCATTTGGATAGAAAGTGCCGGCAACAACCGGGGAACGAATTAACATATGATAATAATTAAAATTATAAATATTATGTCATTGCGAGCGATTCAGCCTTTAGCCGCGAGGACGCAGTCCGTGGCGGGAAGCAATCTCACAAGATCGCCACGGACTGCGTCCTCGCGATGACAGCACCGTAAATTTTTACTTCCATCTTCCTGTAATTTTTTGCCCACATTCCGGACATTTTCCTTTTTTGAGGTAATTTTTTAGACATTCTACTCCCATTCTTTCTATGATTTTTTTATTGCATTTTGGGCAAAAAGTGCTTTCGTAATCAACATCAGGAATATTTCCGGTATAAACATATTTTAATCCAGCTTTTTTCCCAATATTATAAGCCTTAACCAAGTTTTTTTGAGAAGTGGGTAGAGTATCTAACATTTTGTAAGCTGGATAAAAAGCAGAAATATGCCAAGGCAAATCCGGTGAAATATTAGCCAGAAATTCCGCTATTTGCTCTAATTCTTTTTCTGAATCATTAAAGCCGGGAATAATCAAAGTGGTAACTTCTATCCAGATTCTCATTTCCCATATCTTTTTGATGTTTTCTTTAACCGGTTCAATTCTTGCTTTACAGATTTTTCTGTAAAAATCATTTTTAAAACTTTTTAAATCAATGTTGATTCCGTCAAGAGTAGGGCCGATTAAATTAAGAGTTTTTTCGCTCATAAATCCGTTTGACACCCAAACATTCTTAATCCCCTCTTTTTTAGCTAACTTCATTGTATCTAAAGCATACTCTGCCCAAATAGTGGGCTCATTATAAGTATAAGCAATAATTGGGATTTTATTTTCTTTACAATATTTTACAATTTTTTCTGGTCCCCATTCTTCTCCATAATAAATATTATCTTTAATTTTGATTTTTGATTTTTGATTTTTGATTTTTTGTGAGATTTCCCAATTTTGGCAAAAATCACAGGCAAAATTACATCCTAGTGTCCCTAAAGAAAAAGCCATCTGGCCAGGCAAAAAATGAAAAAGAGGTTTCTTTTCTATAGGGTCAATGTTTACACTAATTGCTTTTCCATAAACTAAAAGATAGAGATCGCCATCTATATTTTGACGAACTCCACAAATGCCAATCTTTTTATCATTAATAAGGCACTGATTATGACAGGCCTGACAGCGGACCTTATTATCTTTTACCCTGTTGAATCCTCGCTCTGCGAATTCAACAGGGCTTAGTTTTTCATAAAGAATCGCCTTTTTCACTTTTTTATTTCTTTTATTTTTGTTTTTTTACCCTTCGACTTCGCTCAGGGCAAGCTTTTAAATTTTTACTAAGTATTTTGCGTATTTTAAATGATGACGGCGTTCTATAAGCTGTTTTATGAGGATTAAATTTTCTTGCCCAATTCTTCATAGTTTTATATTATATCATAGAAAATTCGCAGCCGCTTTACGAGGTTCGACCTCGTAATCACTTTTTTAGCTTGCCCTTTTGGTCTTTAATAAACATTTCAAATGAACGATCAAAAGTCTTTTCTGCTTCTTTTGAAAAACAACAAGCCGGCAATTCATTATGCGCCAAATGGTATTTTATACATTCACAACAAATGCCCTTCCTTGGACAATCAGAATAAGTACAAGGACAACTTTTTAAATTTTCTTCTTTTTGACATTCCATATTTTATTTTTTAACTTGTCCTGAGCTTACCGAAGGATTAATTTTTCGACTTTTTGGTTAGTTAATAAATTGATTGCGATAATCTATTTATTCCGGAATAAGGCCTCAAAACCAGCAGTATTTACCCAAAAATTATTTGGATTATGTGATAGATATTTTTTAATCTCTTCTCTTTGTGTTATCAACTTATCTCCTCCGTTTGTGTTATTCAAAAGAATATTAGAATAACTACCATCTAAAAACGCAACATAGAAAATATTTTTCTTTTTCTCTTTCAGGCTAATAATTTCAATTAATTCGGCAATTTGTTTATCTTGTCCGCCACCTGAAGTATTTAAATGTTTTGCCTCGCATAAAAATATTTTGCTATTCACTTTAATAATCAAATCTAATTTTTTATTTTGTTTTCTGGTGGCCAATTTAATATCTAAATTTTTACGGACATTTTTTACGCTAAATATTTTCGAAAATTTAGCCATACATTTTCGTTTATTTAAAAATTCCTTCCATTTTTTAGCTTCTTGAAAACCATTTTTTGTAAGAATATGTAAAAGTTTTTTCTCCCCACATTTTCCCTTTTTGCGACCGGAATTTGAATCTAAAATTGCTTGTATCCATTCTGCAGGAACCGTCTCATTTAAAACTCTTTTATCAAGATATCTTTGTACGATTTTTTTAAGAAAAACAGTATCTTTTTTGGCAAAACTCAAAAAACTATCGCAGGCATTTATAAAACAGGCGAATTCTGAACAATTAGAGAATTTCCCCAGTATTTTTGAAAGTTCTAATAAATATTTTGCTATAACTTTTTTATCCTCATTTTTCTTTTGTAATGTTTTAATCGCAATTAAAATATTTTTAATTTCTTTAGTATTATCAATATATTTTTGCAGTTGCGGATGCTTTTCGTTAAAGACATAAAAACTATCCAAAATCTTTTCTGGATTTTGTTGAGATATTTTAAAATAATACAGGTTGTTTTTCATTTTTTTCATCATAAATATAATTTAAGAATTTGTAGGCGAATTCAAAAGAAATTCTTTTTCTGTTATTGTCCCTGAAATTTGTTAAGAAGAAAGAAAAATATTTATTCCTTCCTTGATTCAATTCTTGATTAAATTTCTTCATTAATTCTATTTGATCGTTTATAGACACCTCTTTTCTAAAAATCAAATGGGCCATATTGCGAGAAGTATTTTTCCCAACAAGTCCAACAATGCCATATTTTCTTATATCTTCAAGTTGAATCTTTTTCCCATTTTTACTATCTATAGCCCTTAAGAATAAAATATTTTTTTCTATTAACTTTTTTAAATCCTTGCTGATATGGAATAATCTTTTATCTTTAATGTTCTGAAATGCCAACTCAACTTCATACTCACCAGACTGCAAATAATCCTCAGTTAAGCGGAAAACTCCTAAATGATTTTTTGTATTTTTAATTCTGTTAATAAAATCTCCACCAAGCTGCCAATTATATTTTCTTTCTATCGTAAAAGTAATTTGTTTTTTTTCTGGAAAAATAGTAGCGGAAATTTTACTTTTGTCCGAACTATCTTTTTTTCTTCTGAAATAAAAAGATATTACGTTATAAGTGGTGTCCTCAAAAACTTGTTCAGAAAAAATATTTAATTTTACAATTTCAAATTTATCAAAAAATAAATTTCTAATTTTGTTTGAATTTTTTGCTGATAAAAAATTAAGAGGAACAATTAATATTCCTTCGTCCGAATTTATAATAGCGTTAATTGAAACTTGATACAAATCTTCGAATTTAGAATTCTTCCCATTAAAAAATTTTTGTTTAATTTCCTCTGTCGCTTTATTTTTATGTAAATAAGGCGGGTTAGTTAAAACAAATTTATATTTTTTTATACAGTTAATACTGTCGTTCCTAAAAACGACTTTATTATCCACATACTTAGAATCAATATCAAATCCTTGTATTTTTCTTGCCCCGTGTCTTTGTGCCCAAACTATTAAATCTTTATTCCCTGCAAAAGGATCTGTGACATTCTTATCTTTTATATATCTTGAAAAACCTCCTAAAATGTAATCGGAGTTTGTGGTAAAAAATTGTCCATTTAATCTCTTTTCAGTCATTTGTTTTGTAAGGTGGGGCATATATTTAATTTATTTTAAGATTATCCCCACTGTTTTCAATATCCTAATTATATCATAGAAAATTCGCAGCCGCAGTATTTTTGACGATAAAGATTCTGATTTTTTGAGATCTTCAGGCTTGCTTGGTAGGCTTTTTTAGGATTTAAGTTAAAGGGTCGGTAAATCAAACCGTATTTTCTTGCCAGTTGTTTTCCAATTCTTTTTATCTGCCTCGTGTTTTTATAGAGGCTTACGGACAAAGTGGCGCCGAATTCTTTGAATTTCATTTTTCTGGCGCATTGGGCAGTGTTTTCCAGCCGAAATTCAAAACATTTAAGGCATCGTTCGCTGTTTTCTGGATATTTCTCTGGTGATTTGGGTAATAATTTTTTAATATAATCTAACCATTTATCGTGTTCATAGAGCCCTTTAATAAGTTTTAATTTATAAATTTTAGCTATTTTTTCTACATCTTTTAATCTTTTTTGATATTCTTGTTTAGGAAAAATATTGGGATTATAAAAATATAAAGTAATGTCTTTTACCTTTTGCTCTATTAATAGATGCTCAATGATTGGTAAAGCGCAGGGAGCGCAGCAAAGATGGAGAATCATAAACATTAAAAATTATTCTAATTATTCTAATTGGTCTAATTATTCTAATTAATGTCTAATGTCTAATGCCTAAATGTCTAATTTTAGAAATTGGGGCTTGGTCCTTGATTAGGTTAATTAGAATAATTGGTCATTGGGATTTTAGATATTGTTTCTTATAGTGTGTATTAGTCTCATTATAAACCTTAAATTATGAATTGTCGCCAAACGCAAATAAAGAGGTTCTTTTGCTAAATATAAATGACGGAGATAGGCGCGCGAGAAATTTTGGCAGCTGTAACAGTCGCAATTTTCACTGATCGGTTTTTTGTCATCTTTAAATCGGCTGTTGGAAATTTTAAGCCTTCCGTTTGTAAATTCCGATTCAAAGGAGATTTCGTTTCCGATATTCGTTATTTTCCCGTTGTAAAATTCGCCGTGTCTGGCAATTCGGGTTGGGTTAACGCAGTCAAACATATCCACTCCCCTTTTTACCGCTTCTATAATATCTTTTAGTGAAGCTCCTAATCCCAAAGCGTAAAGAGGTTTTTCTTCTGGCAGTTCGTTTTTTAAATAATCCAAAATTTCCAGGGTTTTAGGTATATTGTAGCCGATTGTTTCTCCGCCAAAGGCAATGCCGTCAAAAGGCAAAGATTTAATGAATTCAAGCGATCTCTTCCGCAAATCCAAAAAATTTCCTCCCTGAACAATACCGAAAATCAGAGAAGAATTTTTGTTATTTTTTATTAATTCTTTATGTTTTTTTAATGAACGCTCTTCCCAAGAATGAGTGCGTTCCATGGCTTTTTTGATGTATTCTTTGTCATTGTTGTCAGGAGCGCATTCGTCAAAAGCCATAATAATGTCTGCGCCGAGCTTGTGCTGGATTTCAATTGATTTTTCCGGAGTAAAAAAATGTTTTGAGCCGTCAATAGGAGAAATAAATTCTACTCCGTCCTCAGATATTTTACTCAAAGATTGTTTTTCTTTTCCTGCCAGACTCCAAGCTTGAAAACCGCCGGAATCGCTTAGAATCGGCTTTTTCCAAGACATAAATTTATGAATGCCTCCTAGTTGGTTGATTGTTTTTTCTCCGGGTCGCAAATAAAGATGAAAGGTGTTGATTAGTAAAATTTCTACACCGATTTTTTCCAAATCATCAGGACCAACAGCTTTGACTGTCGCCTGAGTGCCTGGCGGCATAAAAACAGGAGTTTTTACAACACCATGATTAGTTGGAAATTCTCCCAGACGAGCCCTGTTAATTTTAGATTGTTTAAGAATTTTAAACACGATTATTAAAATTATTCTAATTATTCTAATTGACCTAATTATTCTAATCAATGTCTAATGTCTAATGCCTAAATGTCTAATTTTAGAAATTGGGGCTTGGTCATTGATTAGGTTAATTAGAATAATTGGTCATTAGGTTAATTTAGATAATGAGCATTGTGTCGCCGAACGAAAAAAAACGATATTTTTTATCTATTGCCCCCTGATAAGCTTTCAAAATTAACTCTCTGCCAGTGAGAGCAGAAACGGATTTGCTTTCCGCCGTAGCTTCAGTAAAGGCGGACTTGTCCGCCGTAGCTCTAACAGAAATGGATTTATTCGGCTTGGCTTCGGCGAAGGCGGAAACAAGCATCAATAAAGTTGATTTTGGTAGATGAAAATTGGTAATTAAAGCGTCAGTGAATTTAAAATGGTAACCAGGATAAATAAACAATTCTGTCCATCCTTGTTTGGGAATTAAAAATCCTGATTTATTTAGGCAACTTTCAAGAACCCTTACGACTGTCGTGCCGACGGCAATTATTCTTTTATTTTCTTTTTTTGCCGAATTAAGCCGGCTGGCTGTTTCCGAAGGTAGAATAAAATACTCTGGATGCATTTTATGTTTCTCAATTTCTTTTTCTTTCACCGACAGAAATGTGCCAAGGCCAATATGAAGGGTGATAAATTCCATTTGAACGCCTTTTTTTTGAATTTTTTCCAACAGTTCTTTGGTAAAGTGAAAACCGGCTGTCGGCGCGGCAATTGATCCTTCTTTTTTGGCAAAAACAGTTTGATAATTTTGAAAAGATTTACTTGTCGGTTTTTTAATATAAGGCGGAATAGGCGTTTGGCTGAATTTTACAATCCTTTCTTTTAACTGCTCTCCTTCTTGGTTGAAGACAATTGTCATTTCATAGCCGTTTTTTTCCGTTACCCTGGCTTTAAATTCATCGCCAAATTGAATTTCCTGATTGATTTTCATTTCCGGTTTTCCGATGGCAATCCATTCTTTTGGCCAGTTCTGAAAATCAAAAAAGTTTCGGTTTTTTGGCCTTAAAAGAAGAATTTCCGCTTTTCCGGAGGTTTCAATTTTTTTGCCGAATAATCTGGCGGGAACGACTTTGGTGTCATTGAAAACCATAACATCGCTGGAAGAAAGATAATCTATTATCTCGTAAAATATTTTATCTTCTGTTTTTCCGCTGAATTTATCCAATATTAAAAGCCGCGAATGGTCTCGCGGCTCAACCGGCTCCTGAGCAATGAATTCTTGTGGAAGATGATAATCAAAAAGAGAAATATCCATTTATTCTTTTTATTCTTTGCAGCAGTCTAAAATTTCTTTAATGATATTTCCCAGCTTGTCCCAGACAGTTGTTTTTTTACCATCCAATTTTATTGTTTCTTCTGAGGAATTGTCCGTTTTTACGTCTTTTATTTCAATGATATTCAGGTTCAAGCCCCAGAATATATTCCAGAGAGTATAAGCTTTGTCAAAAAGATCTTTGGCTTTTTCTTTTTCTCCGGCAGAGAGTTTTTTAGCGCCTACTTCCATTAAGCGCATTGAGGTTGCCAGAAGATGCTTGGAAATACACCAAATTTCTCCTTCGGGGTTTTTCACTATTTCTCCAAGGAGTTTTTTGCGGAGTTCTCTTGTCTCGTTGAGAAGTTCAAGATGTTTTTTATCCCGCGTCTTTTCAAAAGTAAAAAAGAAATGCTCTTCCAAAGAAATTAAATTCATTATTGCCACGCCCAAATCCTCTTTTTGCGACAAATCAAATTCCTGGTCTTTTTCCTTGAATTTTTTTATTTTGTCCAGCAAAATTGATATTTTTTCATCTTTTTTCTCCATATTTTTAGCATAATATTTGGATAATAACGCTTGCCAGAATAAGACCGCTGATAGGAACAATCACTCGTTGATAATAAAAATAAACTTTATTGTTGTTTTTTTGGATAAGCCAATTATTTATTTTGTCTATAAGGCAAAAAACGATAATTCCTAAAGCAGCGCCGAAGATTATCCGCGGAAAGCCGCAGAAATTATTAGGAACATCCCAACCAAATTCAAATTTATTTTTAAGCGGCAGATAAGTAGTTAAAAGCAAAAATATAAAAACCAGCCAAAAACTAAAAGGAAAGATTATATTTTTTTTAATGAAATATTTGTTTATTTGAATTGATAAAGATAAAAGCAGGGCTCCTAACCAGATACCCAAAACAATTTCATCTATTCCCAACCAGCGGGAAAAGACAAATCCTCCGGTAATGCCAATGGCGCAAATTGGACCACACATATTTTTTATTATTATTAAATTTGTCTTTTTGTTTGTGAGATTTCTTAAAGTTGTTTATATTCCTCTGGCCAGCGTCATTGCGAGCCGCAACGAAGCAATCTTTTTGTTTACGGGATTGCCACGCTCCCCGTGGTCGCTCGCAATGACAACGAAAAGGGATTGCTTTGGTTGCCCGCCAAAGACAGGCTCCCTCGCAATGACAAAGTGTAAACAGGGCTATGATTTTTACAATTAATTATAACAAAAAGCAGAGGATTTTCAAAATTCTTTGTTTTTTGAATATTATTTATTGGCTCTCAACCATTTATCCGCTTCTATAGCAGCCATTGCCCCTAAACCGGCGGCAGTGATTGCCTGGCGATAATTCGGATCGCAGACATCGCCAGCGGCAAAAACCCCCTCAATAGACGTTTTAACGCAATCCCTTGTTTTTATATATCCTTTTTCATCCAGTTCAAGCTGGTTCTCAAATAATTCGCTTGCCGGCTTAAATCCTATTGCCAGAAACAAGCCGTCAATTTTCAATTCTTTCTCTTCGCCGGTTAAATTGTTTTTGATAACCGCGCCCTCCAGATTTTTCTCAACCAGCAGTTTTATTACTTCGCTGTTAAAAATAAATTCAATTTTAGGAATATTCTTTGCTTCTTCTTGAAGGATTTTTGAAGCCCGGAGCTCGCCCCGGCGAAGGATAATGAAAACTTTTTTCGCGTAACGGCTTAAATAAACAGCGTCTTCCATTGCCACGTCTCCGCCTCCCACTACTGCCACTTCTTTTTCATTGAAAAATGCGGCATCGCAAATGGCGCAAAAACTCACACCCTTGCCGATTAAATCTTTTTCTTTTTCCAATCCTAAATATTTCTGGGAAGCGCCGGTGGCAATAATCACTGATTTGGCGTAATGGTTTTTTCTGTCCTCGGTGGTTATCTTAAAAGGTCTGTTTTTAAAATCAACAGCCAGTGCTTCCTGTTCAATCATTGGCAGGTTGAATTTTTTTGCTTGTTTAGTCATCAGCTCCAACAATTCCATTCCCGATATTCCGTTGGGAAATCCCGGGAAATCATCTACATTCAGCGCCATCATTAATTGTCCGCCGGCTGGTTTTCCTTTGAATATTATGGCGTTTAATTTTGCCCTGGCGGCGTAAATCCCGGCTGTTAAGCCGGCTGGTCCGGCGCCAATAATGATTAAATCTTTTATTTCTTTTTCCCTATCCATTTTAATAATAATCTTAAAAATTTATTCCACATCTTTATCTTTATTCATTTTTAGGAAAGATGCGGGATTTATTTAATCTTATCAGCTATTCGGGCATTTTTCAATAAAACCAAAGGGCGTAGGTGGATCGGCCTGCGCGACGGTTTTCTTAGCGAATTGCTGTCCGGAATAGTTATTTGTAAGGAATCTTAGCGTTGTTTACAATCTTAATAGTTTTCTCGCTGTCATTGCGAGGACTCCCGCTTTCGCGGAAGTCCTCGCAATGACAAAGTGTAAATAACGCTCGAGATTCTTACAAAGTATAAACAACGCTAAACGTTAGAAATCTTACATAAATGTAACAAAAAACCCCGAAAGCTATTCAGTCCGGGGCTTTAGATGAATTTAAAATCCAGTATCAAATTTAGCGGAACTCTTGGTTTTAGTTAGTATTTATGCTATTTTTTGGCTTATTTATTCGGTGACCCCCCCTTTTTTGTTAAAAAGGGGGGGCTGCCC
>Ga0208244_101687_pt1 | contig 10599 bp, 7 predicted proteins | sample SubbioCR12Aug_5A_FD_184828 | JGI IMG/M metagenome (GOLD analysis project Ga0208244, IMG submission 184828) | Serpentinite rock and fluid subsurface biosphere microbial communities from McLaughlin Reserve, California, USA - CR12Aug_5A (SPAdes) | ecosystem: Environmental > Terrestrial > Deep... | reverse complement strand
AGCCGCCCCATATCCAATTCCACACTACACTTTCTCAGCCAGCCACGCAGGCACACTCGCTAGCGCTTCGGGCAGTTTGGAGGCGTCTTTGCCGCCGCCGAAGGCCAGGTGCGGCGCGCCGCCCCCGCCCGCACCTAGTTGGCGCGAGATGTGCCCGACCAAATCGCCAGCCTTGACGCCGCGCTTAATCAGATCCTGGGTTACGGCGACCATGACCGTCACGCCGCCTTCGCCGGGCGAGGCAATCACGCAGACGCCATTTTCAGCGTAGCGGGCGCGGAACTGGTCGGAGAGTTTGGTGAGCGAGTCCTTATCGACGCCGGGCATTTCGGCCACCAGTAGGCGCACATCGCCAACGCTCTGGGCGTTTTCCAGTTGAAGGTTAAAGGTTGAAAGTGCTGATTCGGAGCGAGCGGCGGCGAGTTGCTTTTTGACCGTCGCCAGTTCATCCTGCAAGGATTCAGCTTTGACGGGGACATCCTCCAGGCTGGATTTGAGCGCGGAAGCAGTTTGTTTCAGCGCCTTGAAGCGCTTCGCGACCAGTTCGTACGCCCCGCGGCCTGTCACCGCTTCGATGCGCCGGACACCCGCCGAGGCGGCTTCCTCGCGCGTAATGACAAACAGGCCGACATCCGAGGTGCGCTCGAGGTGCGTTCCGCCGCACAGTTCGTAGGAATGTTTGTCGTCCGGGTCGCCAATCGTGATGGTGCGCACGACTTCGCCGTATTTCTCGCCAAAGAGCGCCATCGCGCCCTCGGCAACGGCTTCATCGCGTGATTTTGTCCTCGGCATGACGGTCATATCGGCGGCGACGGCTTCGTTGACCAGTCTCTCGACACGCTCGATTTCTTCTGCTGTCATCGCTTCGGGATGGTTGAAGTCGAAACGCAGGCGGTCAGGCGCGACCAGTGAACCGGCCTGGCGGGCGTGCTCGCCCAAGACCTGGTGCAGGGCTTTGTGCATGAGATGGGTGGCGGTATGGTTGCGCATGATGTCGTGGCGGCGGGCCATGTCGACTTCGGCAATCGCCTTGTCGCCGACGCGCGGGCGTCCACTGACGACTTCGCCGATATGCGAAATCAGCCCCGCAGCCGGGCGGCGGACATCGGTGACTTCAATCTGCCAGCCGACGCCAAATTCGCCAGTCGGCAGGGTGGAAATCATCCCCGTATCGCCAACCTGCCCACCCGCTTCGATATAGAAGCCAGTGCGCGGGATGATGATTTCGACCCGGTCGCCAACCTGGGCTTCGCTGACGGCGCGCCCATCCACGACCAGGGCCAGCACTTCGGCGTTGACTTGCAGGCTTTCGTAGGGGTCATATTCGACGCCCTTCTCGCCCAGTTTGCCAGCGGATTTGAGTTCCTTGAAAATCCCGGCGAAGTATTCCGAGTCTTCGCCGCCGAGGGCACCCATGGCCTTGCCGCCGCCGGAGGCCAGGCGGTGTTCTTCCATGCCGGTACGGAATCCGGCTTCGTCCACATCCAGGTTCTGTTCGCGGGCGATGTCGCGGGTGATTTCGAAGGGCAGGCCGTAGGTGGCGTACAGTTCAAAGGCTTTGTGCCCGTCCAGAACAGTCTGGCCCGATTTCTTGAGTTCATCCAGCAAGTTTTGCAGGTGGGCCGTACCACCCTCGACCGTGCGCGCAAAGCGGATTTCCTCGCGGGTCAGGTTTTCGAGAATCGGCTGGCGATTCTTGACCAGTTCCGGGTAGAACGCGCCGTATTCGCTGATGAAGGCATCCGCCACTTTAGCCAGGAAAGGCTCGGTCAGGCCGATTTTTGTCCCGAAACGGGCCGCGCGGCGGACAATCATGCGGCAGATGTAGTTGCGCCCGGCGTTACCCGGCACGACGCCATCCGCAATCAGGAAGGCTGCGGAGCGGGCATGGTCGGCAACCACGCGGTAGGGCGTGAAATCGGCGAACATCTGCTCGTGAGTCTTGCCGGTCAGTTGCGAGAGCACGTTCATCGCGCCGCCGAACAGGTCGGTCTTGTAGTTCGAGTCGACGCCTTGCAGCACCGAGACGATGCGCTCGAAGCCCATGCCGGTATCGACATGTTTGGCGGGCAACGGCTCGAGGCGGCCATCTTCGAACAGGTTGTACTGGATGAAAACGTTGTTCCACAGTTCAAGGTAGCGGGTGCAGTCGCCGTTGACGCCGCACTGGTGCGGAGTTCCGCGCAGGTTGTCGCGCTCCTCGCCCAGGTCAATGTGAATTTCGGAGCACGGGCCGCAGGGGCCGAATTCGGCCATCTGCCAGAAGTTTTCCTTGCGTCCGAAATACAGCACGTGGCTGGGGTCGAATCCGGGCTGCTTCTTCCAGATGTCGGCGGCTTCCTCGTCGGTCGGGACGTTGCCCTTATCATCCTTAAAGCAGGTCGCGTAGAGCTTGTCCTTGGGCAGGCCCCAGACATCGGTCAGCAATTGCCACGACCAGGCGATGGCTTCTTCTTTGTAGTAATCGCCGAACGACCAGTTGCCGAGCATCTCGAAAAAGGTGTGGTGGGTGTCGTCGCGGCCAACATCGTCGAGGTCGTTGTGCTTGCCCGCCACGCGCATACATTTTTGCGAGTTGGCGACACGGGTGTAATCGCGCTTGTCGGTGCCGATGAAGACATCCTTGAACTGCACCATGCCCGAGTTGGTGAAGAGCAGGGTCGCGTCCCCGCCCGGCACAAGCGACATGGAGGGTACAAAGGTATGGCCGTGCTCGACGAAGAAGTCGATAAAGGTCTGGCGAATTTCGTTTCCGGTCAGTTTTTTGGTCATGTTGGCTCCGAGAGGTCGTGGAATGGGGGGATTATACCAATTCAGGTTGAAGGTTTAATGTTGAAGGTTGAATGGTGGGATACGTGGAAGAGTGAAAAAGGTAAAAAATGAAAGAGGGGCTCATGAACACAAATTGCTTTTCCCTGCTCTCTACTCTCTATTCTCTATTCTCCAATCATCTACTCCCAAAACAAAAACCCCGGGCTGGGTGAGCGCCGGGGCAAAATATACGTGAAATTCTCGCGTTACGAGCGGCTCATCCAGCAAAACGTCAAGTCCCCGGCTTTTGCAGCCGGGCGGGTAGCGGAGGCGCGTAAGGCAAGTTCGAGTTTCATAGGGTGGATTATACCTTAAATCAACCACGCACCAACGGTAAGGTAACCGTAAAGGTGCTGCCCTGGCCGGGTTGGCTTTCGACTTGAATTTGGCCTTGCATCAGTTTGACCAGTTGTTTGGTAATCGACAGACCCAGGCCGGTACCGCGGTTGTGGCTGGTAATGGCGTCGTCGACCTGGCGGAACGGCTCGAAGATAAATTCCTGTTCGGCAGCCGAGATTCCGCGCCCGGTATCGGAGACGGCAAAAGCCCAATGGGTGACGTCGAGCAGGTGAATGACCAAAACAACCCGGCCCTGGTCGGTAAATTTGACAGCGTTATCGAGCAGGTTGTTGAAAACCTGCTCCAGGCGGCGCTCATCCCCATACAGGGCTTTGGGCAGGTCGGGCGCAACCTTCATCTCAAAATCCAGCCCCTTGGCGGCTGCCAGGCCGGAGAAGTGCGCATCCAGGCGATAAAAAAGCGGCTCGAGCGACAGGCGGGAATTTTGCAGGACAAGCGTTTCGGCGCCGAGTTGGGCCTGGTCGAGCAGGTCGTCAATAATGCCGCGCAGGTAATTGGTGCTTTCGATTATTTCGTCTGTAAATTCGGCCTGCTTGGGATTCAACTCTCCAAACGAGTTCATTTGCAACAATTCTGCAAACCCCAAAATACCGCCCAGAGGGGTGCGCAATTCGTGACTGACCCTTGCAAGCAGGTGGCTCTTTAACCGGCTGGCTTCCCTGGCTTGCGCGAGCGCGAGCGCAAATGCGCTCTCGATTTCCTTGCGGTCAGTAATATCGCGCAAAACAATCACCCTGCCCAGGGATTCCTGGTACCGGTCGTGCAGGGGGGAAATCTGCAATTCGAACCAGCGACCGTCCTCGACAGGGATTTCGTCGCGGGCGTCGGTCACACCCCGGTAACGCTCGACAAGCTCGGGCCAGGCAGCGAACATCCCGGCGACTGATTTACCAATCGCCCGGGAAGCGGAAATCCCGACCATTTGCGCGGCGGCGGGATTGACATCCACAACCAGACCCTGGGCGTCGATGACGACCATGCCATCCTTCATCTCATCGACAATCAGGTCGCGGGCAATTGGGGCCAGTTCGACCAGCCGAAAGCCGAGTATGGCCCAGGTCAGGAACAAGACGGTGACAGTAAAAGCAAACGGGGTCAGGTCGAGATAAGGAATGGGGCTGAAGCCGGAAAAGTAGAGAATGTTGCCCAACCAGGGAGCCAGCACAGAGATAATCAGGGCTACCGCCTGGCGGCGATGCAGTCCCTGGCGCCGGCGCAGGGTGCTGAAGACAAGCACCGTTCCGGCCAGGATTAGCAGGTATGAATACCCGACATGCACCCAGTACCAGGGGCCATACTCAACGTTGAAATCTGAAAATCCCCCGACTTGCAGCCATTCCGGATTGGTCCAGAAAAGGCCGTGCCAACGGTTGGTCACGGCAACCAGGCTGGTCAGGGCAGGCACAATTGCGAGGGCGGTCATCCAGCGCCGGGTGAGGGCCTGGCTGCCCCAGTTGGCAAATTGGATGGCAAAGAAAAGCCAGAGCAGGGATGTTGTGGCAATCCCGATATATTTGATTTCCCCAAAAAGGACCTTGGTTTGCAAATTTGCGCCCAAGAGTTGCAAGGTATAGAAAACCAGCCATTGCGTCAGGGCCAGCGAAAGGAAGGAGAGCAGCAGGGCATTCCCTGTTGCCCGGCGCTGCCAGCCATAATATGCAATCCAAAAGGCAATCAATGCGGCGGCAAAAACGGGCAAGGCATAGGAGGTGTATTGAAATTGCATAGTAGGCCTTTTGAATGTGCGCAACCAGGATGGTTGGATTTTACCATTTGCGGACTTCAAGACGATGATGAAAAAACATAACATCTTCGTACATTTTTATATGCAAATCAGACCAAAACTGTGCAATAATAGATTCATTCCCCACAGGAGGCATGTCATGTTCTTTCCCCCAGGTTTCGACAAACAACGCGCCATTGAGTTGGGCAAACTGGTCGCGCAGGCTTACCAGCGGTTTGAAAATTACAAAATCAATAAACCCTGGAAAATCAAAGACGGATATACGCTCGTTTGCGAGATTTCGTACCGCACCTTTTTATCGTTTAATGCGGAGGATGAAGAGAACAAAACCGCCATCGACCGCGAAATGGAAACGGCGCTCGAAAACCAGCCCGTTTCCTTTGGCCTGGGAGACATGCTTTACAAAGACGTGCCGATGGGTTTCCTGGCGACCAAAGACTCGACCGCCTACCTGATTTTCCGCGGAACCGTCACCCCGCGCGAATGGCTCTTCGATGTCAACATCCGAATGCAGGACTACCGGCTCAAAAACTGGGGCAAAGTTTCAGACGGGTTCCAGAACATCTACCGGCGCAGCCGCGACAGTTTCATGAAGACCCTGGGCAAACTTTCGGCAGACTATCCGCTCTTCATTGGCGGGCACAGCCTGGGCGGCGCATTGAGCCTGCTCGCCCTGCCCGATGTCGCCCACTCGACCCATTTCAAATCTCCCACGCTGTACAACTTTGGCGGCCCGCGGGTTGGCGACGCCGCTTTCGCCAGCAACTACAACGAACTGGCCTGGGAAAAAACCTTCCGGGTGGTCAATTCTTGTGACGTGGTAACCGCCATCCCGCTACCGGTCATCATCCCGGCCCTGCCAAGCGGATACTATACCCACGTCGGGTTGCCGGTCGAGTTCACCTTCCAGGGTGAAGGGCTGAGTCTCAACCACTCGATGGATACCTATATCGCGGCATTGCAGGAATAAGCGGGCGGGGGATTTCCCCCACAAGAATCGGGGGGAAGTGCGGGTATCAACCGGGTATCGTTCGGCGTACAATAATACTGGCTGGTTTTGCAAACAGAGCCAGGAAGGCGGCTAAACATGTCCCATGATACAAACAACCACGAGCCGGTAATGACCGGCGCCCGGCAAACCATGTCGACGTGGTCGAAGCGCATCGAGTCCTACGACGCCATCCCCGTCATCTATCGCAGCGCGCTCGACCCCCAACTTGCAGAAACAGCCGATTTTCCGCACATCGTTCTCATCCCCCCGCTCGATAAATTCCTGCGCAAGACCAATCAAAAATTAATCTGCGACAGCCCTGATGCCATCCATATTTTGGAGCGCAACGGCAGCCAGGTCGTCAAAAAAAGCTATCCATACCAGGGCATTACCATGCTCGAGTATGGAAGCATTTTATTAAGGTCGTGGATAAAGATTTGCGGCCTAACCAGCGAAGGCGACATGGATTCTTCGACCTTCGACTTTAACACCGTGATGAGTGAGCGCCATTTTTCCATTTTTATCAACAAGGCCAGGCCGGCCCCGAGCGGCAGCGATGAAAACCGCTTCAAAGCCGAACAGGATAAATTCAAAGCCCTTGCCAGCCTGAACTTCAAATTCATGAACTATGGGCGCAGCAGCATTATCATGGGGCAAAAGGTGCGCCAGACCATCCTGCAGCCTGAAATTCGCGAGGTTTCCTATAAATTATTAGGCTGGACGTTTTACCGCACCCTCGCCCTGGCAACCCTGACGATTTTGACCGGCCAGGAACTCATCTTCATCCAGGATGACGACCGGGGTCTCAAAAAAGGCGCAAAACATGGCGGAGTCTGGCAATACATACCATTACGTGCCATCGCATCCACCTCGCTGCAAGAGTCATCCGAAGATCTGCTGACCCTGACCGTCAACCTGACCTCCGGGCACACACTCAGCAAGAGTTACGAAACCCACAAAAAGGAAGAACTCGAACTGCTGCGCAAACAACTCGAAAAATAAACAGTCGCAACAGCCTGCCAGCGTGTTATGATGGAACCATGAACGCCAAAGGCTGGCTCTGTATTTTGCTCATGCCCTTACTGGCGGCCTGTGCGCCGTTTGGCGAATGCAACCCGCGCCCGGTTGTCGTCCCTACGCTGCCCGCAATCATCCCCGGTTATACCCAACTCGACACAAGTACCGGCCTGCACATCACCGGCACTTACCAGGAAATCGACGTCGAAACCTGGCGTTTACGCATTCACGGCAAAGTGGATACGCCGCTCGAACTTTCCTATGACGACCTGCGCTGCATGCCCAAAATGAAGGCGCTGGCGACCATCGTCTGCCGGGGGAATTTCGAAGACTCATCCACCTGGGCCGGGGTTTCGCTGACGTACATCCTCGACCTGGCCGGGGTGCAAGCCGACGCAACCCAGATTCGGCTGGTCGGCGCAGATGGCTACACCTCGCATGTGCAACTCAAAGACGCGCTGGACGAAATCAACTTCCTGGCTTACGAGTGGGAGGGTCAGGCCGTCCCCATCCTGCACGGATTCCCGCTGCGGGCGGCTTTCCCGGCCCTGCCCGGCTACACCTGGGTCAAGTGGCTGGTGGAAATCGAAGTCAAATAGGGTGTTGCATTTGCACTAATGTAAGCGCTTTCTTAAATGGCGCGCGGGTGGTAGAATCGCGCCCATGTCACAACTCGAAGCCACCATCCGCAAAAATTTACCCTACAACGTCACTGTCGGGCTAAGCGATGCCTCCTTTTTTGGCATCGGCTGGGGGTTTGCCTCCTACGGAACCATCATCCCGCTTTTCGTCAGCACCATGACAGACTCGGCCATCCTGATTGGCCTGATTCCCGCCATCCACGCCGTCGGCTGGCAACTGCCACAACTGCTGACCGCCAACCGCGTGGCGCGCCTGCGGCGGTACAAACCCATGGTGATGCTGATGACCGTGCACGAGCGGATTCCCATTCTGTTCATGGCCCTGGTCGCCTGGCTTTTGCCCGCCATCGGGCCGGGACTCGCACTCACCCTGACCTTTCTCCTGCTCATCTGGCAGGGACTCGGCTCGGGCGTCACCGCCAATGCCTGGCAAAGCATGATTGCCAAAATCATCCCGTCCGAATATCGCGGCAGATTCTTCGGCGTCCAGGCCGCCTTCGCCAACAGCCTGATAGCCGTTACGGCCATTGTCGCCGGGTATATGCTCGGCTGGTTCGAAGCCCCCAACAATTTCGCTTTCCTGTTCCTGCTGGCTTCCATCGCCTACGGCCTTTCGATGGCCATCCTCAGCCTGACCCGTGAGCCGGTCGACGAAGACAAAGAACTCCCCGCCATAACCCGTTCGCCCTTTACCGGCATGACCGCCATCCTCAAGCGCGACCGCAATTTTGCCTGGTTCCTGGCCCTGCGCATTCTCTTCCAATTTGCCAGCATGGGGTTTTCCTTCTACATCGTCTATGGCCTGCGCCGCTTCGACATGGACGGCATTACCGCCGGGCTGCTGACCGCCGCCGTGACGATTGCCCAGACCGTTGCCAATGTGGTCATGGGCTGGCTGGCCGACCGCTGGGGACACCGGAACATGCTCATCGTTGGCATGTTAATGGTTTCACTCAGTTCCATCCTGGCCTGGGCCGCGCCCAGCCTGGATTGGTTCTACGCCGTCTTCATCTTCTCCGGCCTGGCCAACGTCGCCTACTGGACGATTGGCATGGCAATGACGGTCGAATTCGGCAGCGAAGCCGAACGCCCGGTTTACATCGGCATGTCGAACACCCTGGTCGCCCCGGCCACCATCCTGGCCCCGCTCATCGGCGGCGTCATCGCCGACACGGCCGGGTACCAGACCACCTTCATGATTTCGGTCATCGGCGGGCTGGTAGCCGCCGCAATGCTGGTCTTCCTGATTAAAGACCCGAAGAAGATAAAATAGCGTCGCTTGTCATTTCGAAGGAGTTGCGGAGCAACGACTGACACCTGCCCACACCGCAGGTGCGGGTCGCTCGATATGACAATCCTAATAGAAAAGGAGTCCCATGACCCTCGTTCAAGAAAAATCAAACCAGGCCGTTGAAATTCTCAAAGAAAAAGAAACCGACCTGTGGCTGACCTTTGTGCGCGAGACAAGCGGCGTGCGCGACCCGGCCCTGGATTTTATCCTTGGCCCCGGCGACCTGACCTGGGAAAGCGCCCTGTTGTTCACCCGCGGCGGGCGCAAAATCGCCATCGTTGGCCGCTACGAAGCCGAGGAAGTATCCCGCCTGGGAGTGTACGACGAAATCATCGCCTACGATACCGCCCTGAGCGGAGTCCTACGCAAGACGCTGGCCCGGCTCAACCCTGCGCAAATCGCCGTCAATTTCAGCCCCAACAACGTCCACGCCGACGGGTTAACGCACGCCATGTACCTGAAGCTGTGCGCCTATCTGGATGGCACGCCCTACGCCGAGCGGCTGGTCAGCGCCGAGGCGGTCATTTCGTCGCTGCGGGGGCGCAAGACCGCCGCCGAAACGGAGAAAATCAAAAAGGCGGTCGAGATTACAGAGCAGATTTTCGCCGCCACGTTTGAGTACATCCGGGTCGGGATGACGGAGAAAGAAGTTGCAGCGTTCATGCACGCCAAAATGGCGGAAGCCGGCGTCGGGTTCGCCTGGCCGCAGGGGTCAAATCCGGCAGTGAACAGCGGGCCAGATTCGGTCGTCGGGCACGCCGGGCCGACCGATATAAAAATCAAACCCGGGCATTTGCTGCATTTCGATTTTGGGGTCAAGTTCGAGGGCTACTGCTCCGACATCCAGCGCATGGTTTACGTGCTGCGCCCCGGCGAAACGGATGCGCCCGCCGAGGTAAAGCGCGGCTTCGAGACGGTGCGCGCGGCGGTGGAGGCCTGCCGGGCGGTGCTCAAGCCGGGCGTGGCAGGCAAGGATGCCGATGCAGCGGCGCGCGGGACGGTGGTTGCGGCGGGATATCCGGAATATATGTACGGAACCGGTCATCAGTTAGGGCGCGTGGCGCACGATGGCGGCGCATTACTCGGGCCGCTGTGGGAGAAATACGGCGACCAGCCCAACCAGTTGGTCGAGGCGGGCAATGTTTACACCATCGAGCCGGGGTTGGCTGTGCCGGGCTACGGCTACATCGGCCTGGAGGAGGATGTGCTCGTCACCGAAAACGGCGCGGAGTATCTGGGCCGGCCGCAACGGGCACTGGTTTTGCTGGAACGCTCATAACCGCTATTTCGGCCGATTGCCAAACGACTCATCGAGATTGGTGTACATGGTTTCGGCGGCATAGGCCCGCTCGCTGACAGGGCTCAAGCGCGCGGCCATTGCAGGCGTAATCAGCGGAATGGATGGACGGCCATAGAAATGCAGATCATATAGCCGGTTGGCCCCGGCTTCATCGCAAGCCCAGTCCAGGTGAGTATAGCGGGAAGCGTCCAGCGGGCGGGTGTAGCCGCCGCAATGCTGGTCTTCCTGATTAAAGACCCCAGGAAAATGGCAATAACATGACCCTGGCTTAGAATTTACTCATCCCGGTTGCCAAACTGGCTAAAAACAGGCTCGTTACCTAAATTTCGCCCGAAATAGTGGCGAGATGAATTGCTGAACCTTTACAAAAAAGGTGGTGAAGAGACAAACTATAGAGAATTAGCCAAATTCGAATAGGAGCCTCTTCACCATGAACAAGTGTAA
>Ga0208244_101686_pt1 | contig 10600 bp, 11 predicted proteins | sample SubbioCR12Aug_5A_FD_184828 | JGI IMG/M metagenome (GOLD analysis project Ga0208244, IMG submission 184828) | Serpentinite rock and fluid subsurface biosphere microbial communities from McLaughlin Reserve, California, USA - CR12Aug_5A (SPAdes) | ecosystem: Environmental > Terrestrial > Deep... | reverse complement strand
GGCGTCGAACCGCCTTGATTTTAAGCCAAAAGAAGAACCTCTGGCTCATAATTGTCCGAGAGAAACATGAAAGAAAAACAGAATAATTTTTAAAACCGGTCAACCTATTTCAGGGACAGTCAATCAAATAGCCACATTTCAGCAGGAAACCGGTAATCATCTTTCTTCGAGTCTTCTAACAGCATATCTGAAAAGACCATCATTGTTGAATCGGGCTCTAAGGCTTTGAAGCCGTTGACATGGCCGGGGGGGATGATGAGGATTTCGCTTTGGTTTTCTGAAAGAGTGTGCGTGTTTATCTTTAAGTCCTTTGAAGGCTTTTCCCAGTTGTCGATGTTGATCCAGTTGATCAGGAAACTGCCTTTGGTGACGTAGAAGTATTTAGATTCGAGTTTGTGACCCTGCCAGGCACGGATGGTGGAAGTGTCCGGGTGGGTGATGGTGTAGAAGCGTTTGATGCCATCGAAAGTGAAGTCGTTGACGAAACGGACAGTGCCGCGGTGGTCGGTGTGGGTGTTGCCTTTGATGAGTTGCATACTAATGGAACGCAGATGACGCTGATTGAGCGGATTTCCGCGGATTTCTGACTTTGATTATCCGTTCGATCTGTGTTATCAGTGTTCTATTCACTAAGGTTCGTAGATGTGGGTGATATCTTCGTTAAGAATGTCTTTTTTGATGATAGGAAGTTTCATGAGTAGTTTTTTCATGCCTTCCACATCCTTTCTTTCAGTATTGTGCGAGGTGTAGTCTTCCACTTCTGAAACTTTTGATTCGCCCTCAGTGAAAAATTTTCCATAATTCAGGTCCCGATTGTCGGCCGGGATTCGGAAATAATCACCCATGTCGATGGCTTTAGCCATTTCTTCCCTGTTTACAAGGGTTTCAAAGAGTTTTTCGCCATGGCGTGTTCCAATAATATTGATTGGGTTGCTGGCATTGTACAACTCTTTCAAAGCAATAGCAAGTACTTCAACTGTTGCAGCCGGAGCTTTTTGCACAAACATATCTCCGTTTTGGGCGTTGTTAAAGGCAAACCATACCAAATCAACGGCGTCATCCAGTGTCATCATAAAGCGAGTCATTTCCGGATCGGTAATACTGAGTGGCTTTCCTGTCTTTATCTGTTCGACAAACAAAGGAATTACAGATCCTCTGGAAGCCATTACATTACCGTAGCGCGTACCTGAAAAAGTTTGTCCTGTTCCGTTAAGTCCACGGCTTTTTGCTACCATCAATTTTTCACTTAAAGCCTTACTCATACCCATTGCGTTGATGGGATAAACTGCTTTGTCTGTACTTAAGACGACAACACTCTTTACACCATTTTGAATGGCGCTATCCAGTACGTTTTCAGCTCCGACAACATTTGTTTTAACGGCTTCCATCGGAAAAAATTCACATGAAGGAACCTGTTTCAATGCTGCTGCCTGGAAAACAAAGTCAACCCCACGCATGGCTGTATCTACCGAACGTTTATCCCGCGTATCGCCGATATAATATTTTATTTTATCGTTTTTATAAAATTGGCGCATATCATCCTGTTTTTTCTCGTCACGGGACAAAATGCGGATTTCTTTAAAAAAATCATCATTGAGAAAGCGGCGTAAAACAGCATTTCCAAATGAACCTGTTCCACCAGTGATAAGTAAAGTATTATTCTTGTTCATTTTTAATGTTTTATTTTACAAATGGGTGATACTCTCCTGTTTTCCCAATAGGTTTCTTATTCCTGATGGAATGCACGATGTAAATGCTGGGTCGCGCATCAGCCAGTCCGTAACCTTTGCCATCGATGATGTTTTTGTAGCTTACAGTATGCAAGTCGGTGAAGCCATCGGAGAATTCAACCTCTTCGCCGTTCATCATCAGGCTGCGGAAGGTGGTTTTGCCTGCGGCTTTTGCCTGCTCAGGCAGGTGGTTGCGGTTGATGCTCAGGAACCAGCGCACGCGGGCGTTTTCGAGTTGGAGGAAGCCAGATGCGCGGTCGGCTTCGTTCACATGCACCACATTTTCTTTGGCCGGTCCAAACACCCAGGTGAGCATGTCGAAGAAATGAACGCCAATGTTGGTGGCTACGCCCCCACTCTTCTCCAGGTCGCCTTTCCAGCTTCTATGATACCATGCGCCGCGGGAGGTGATGTAGGTGAGGTCGATGTCGTAGGATTTATTGATTTGAGGATTTGAAGATTTGAGGATTTGAGGATTCAATCCTTTGTCAACTTTATCCTTCAGGGCAATGATCGCGGGGTGGTGGCGGAGCTGGAGGATGGTGTAGATGTTGCGTCCACTTTCTTTTTCGATTTCCATGAGGGTGTCCACGTTCCAGGGGTTGAGCACGATGGGTTTTTCGCAAATGGCATGGGCGCCGTTGCGCAGGGCCATGCGGATGTGGGCGTCGTGGAGATAGTTCGGACTGCAGATACTCACATAATCAATGTGCCCGTTGCCGCTGCGCCGCAGCTTATCCAGATGGCGGTCGAAACGTTCGGGCTCGGTAAAGAAAGCCGCATCAGGAAAGTAACTGTCCATAATGCCCACACTATCAAAAGGATCGAGGGCAGCGAGGAGGGTGTTTCCGGTTTCTTTGATGGCTTTGAGGTGACGCGGAGCGATGAAGCCGGCAGCGCCGATGAGGGCGAAGTTATGCATTTTGTTGTTGTTAGGATGTTAGCTTGTTAGGATGTTAGCTTGTTAGATTGTTAGCTTGTTAGCTTGTTCGCTTGTTCGCTTGTTAGCTTGTTAGCTTGTTAGGCTGATTTAATTACCATACTAACAACATTAACACGCTAACAAATAATAACACGCTAACATTTCACATGTATTTACTGCCTCTTTGGTTGTTTGCCTTGAGGTATTTGATCAGGCTGAGGATTTTGTTTTTAAGGCTTTTGGTTTTGTTAAGAATGTCTTGATGTTCATCAATCGTAATGAAACCGGCGTTGAGGGCGCGATAGGATTGTGAACGACACTCTGCATTGGAGCCTTTAGCGATGTATAGAAACTGGATAAGCTCTTTATGCCCGTCCCTTTCGAATCCTTCAGCTATATTATCCATAATAGAACCAGCAGCACTGTTGCATTGACCACAAAAACGCAAGTCCTTGTTAAATTCGTGTTTGCGGGTAAGTTTTCGGATTAACCTGGCCATTTCCCTTGCTTTCTGCCAGATTTCAAGGTCTTCGAAGTTTGAGATGGTTATTGGATTTGAGGATTTGACAATTTGAAGATTTGAAGATTTGAGGATTTGAAGATTTGAGGATTTGAAGATTTGAAGATTTGAGGATTTGAGGATTTGAAGATTTGAGGATTTGACAATTTGAAGATTGAGTAAACCCTTAATTTTCAAATTTTATCTTTTAAGAGTCAAAGATTTAGCTGTGAGGCCGTTGATTTTTTCAAAGTCTTTGCTGTTGTTGGACAGTAGGCAACAGTCATTAACGATACAACTGGCTGCAATGATTGCGTCAGGCAGTTTTGTGCTGCTTTGCTGTCTGATTTTGATCGTCTCAATCACTACGGCTTCATCAAGATCAATTATTGTAGCATTGTTAACGAAAGCTTCCAGGGCTTTGTGCTGCGCAGGACTGATTTTGTTAAAACCGAGGAGCTCGATTCGGTTTATGACAGAGATGTAATAGTTGCTCTTAAACAGGGCTTCAATAAATGAAGCTGCGTCTTCCGAAAGAAGCGAACCAAAGTAATAGATTGCAACGTTAGTATCAATCAAATAGTTCTTTGGTTCCATTCGCTGCGGGATTCATTCACCATGCCGGCTAAGTCCATGGCTTCGTCAGCTGAGAAAACACCTTTAAGCCTGGAGAGATCCTTTCCGGTGCCTTTCTTACGCCTGATCAATCTGATCATAAGCGCTCTTTCCATTCCTTTGAGTATGGCTAAAGCGTTTTTGTTTTTTATTTCAATCTGAATGACTTCCATTCTTTGATCTTTATTACAAAAATAGGGATTTTTTTAGATTTGACAATTTGAAGATTTGAAGATTTGAGGATTTTAGGATTTGAGGATTTGAGGATTTGAGGATTTGAGGATTTGAGGATTTGAGGATTTGAGGATTTGACAATTTGAAGATTTGAAGATTTGAGGATTTGAAGATTTGAGGATTTGAAGATTTCGTTCATAGGGAATTTTCAAATTTTCAAATTAGAAATTTTCAAATCTCTTATACTTGTTACCTTTGATTCCTGAGTTTTTGAGGTATTTGATAAAATTAGCGATATCAATTGAGATTTCCTTTGTTTTTTCAATCAAGAATTCAAGCTGCTCATCAGTGATATAGTTGTTATCGAAAGCACGATGGCATTGAGAGCGTGTTTCACCACAGGAGCCCTTAGCTATGTATAGGAATTGAATGAACTCTTTATTACCTTCTCTTTCAAAGCCTTCTGCAATATTATCCATAATTGAGCCGGTCGAAGCACGTATTTGATCGCGGAATCGAAAGTCTTTATTGAACGGTTCTTCAGAAGTGATCTCAAAGACGAACTTTGCCAGGGTTCGGGCTTTTTGCCAAATGGGGAGATCTTCGAAGTGTGTGAGGGTCATTTGATTTGAAGATTTGAGGATTTGACAATTTGAAGATTTGACAATTTGAAGATTTGACAATTTGAAGATTTGACAATTTGAAGATTTGAAGATTTGAGGATTTGATAATTTGAAGATTTGAGGTTTGGAAGTAGACTGTAATAGCTGATTTTTAGCATCTACTTATAACCAGTAACTAGTAACAAGAACCCAGAAACCAATGTTTGCAAAGGTCGGAGGGCGAAGGGCAGAGAGCGAAGGGCGAAGAGCAAAGGGCAAAGGGCAGAGGGCATCCACAACCCGCAACCCGGAACCCGCAACTGACTTAAGAGACGGAGGGCGTAAAGGCATAAGGCATAAGGCGTAAGGGACATAGTGACTGAGAGACGCAGAGACATTCACCTAACCAGAAACAAGAAACAGGGAACAAGAAACCAGAAACCAGAAACCAGAACCCAGAACCCAGAACCCAGACTCCATGCTCCCGCCTTCTAAGTCCCATCCTTTTTTGTTGGACGAACTGAAGGTTAGGCAGTTAACCCTGGATTAGCGTGTTCTTACACTAATCGGTATGTGACCACACCTGCAGGAGTTTTTCCTGGTTGAGGCGGGGTTTTTGTTGTTCGAACTCCTCGGGAGTGAACACGATATATTTTATGTTTCGCGACACCATGCGCTGGGCCTTGGCCACAAGCGATTCGAGGTAGTCGAGGTCAATAGTGTTTCCGATGATGATCAGGCTGATGTCGGGGCTGTCGAGGCCGGTGGCCAGGTCGCCGATGAGGTACAGCTCTTTTGGTTCGCCCAGGTGGTTGATTACCCTGTCGATGATTTCATCCATGCCGACATATTTACGCACCAGGCTTTGAATGTCGCTGAAGAGGGGATGTTTTGCGTTGGCCTTAAACACCTTGCGCATACCGCTGGTAGATGCTTCGAGCAGTCCGGCTGCCTCAAAACGGTTGAGTTCCTGCCTGATGGCGTTGGTGCTCTCGCCGAACTCAGCTTCCAGTCCGCGCAGGTATCCTGTGCTGCTGGCGTTCAGGAAGAACTTCAGCATCAGTTTGATGCGGGTTTTGGAGGTGATGAGGGCTTCGAGCATGGGTTCTGGTTGCTGGGTACTGGTTGCTGGTTGCTGGTTGCTGGTTGCTGGTTGCTGGTTGCTGGGTACTGGTTGCTGGTTGGTTAGTGGATTTTATTCCAGTAGGTTTCTACGTATTGGATGAATTTGTTGATTTTTTTGCCAAGGAGGTCGTATTCTTGTTGAAGTTCTTTCCATGCTGCTTGCTCAGGATATATTTGTGCGATGGTTTCTATTTGGCCGGAACACTCATCACAAGAGGCCAATGAATAGACCATATATTTAATGAATTCAGCCTTGTATTTACGTCGTCCATATCCTTCGGCGATTAGATCCTTGATGCTTTTAGAAGATCTTCTTACCTGCGATCCCTGTTCATATAATTCAAAATGTGGAAGTTTGAGGCTTTCATGATGAACTTTCAAAGCAAGATCAAATGCTACCATATAAATTTCCAGATCGTGAAATCCTGACAGATTGGTTGATTTCAAATCCACCCGTTTTTTGATCCCCCGTAACCAGAAACCAGAAACAAGGAACCAGAAACCAGATTTGAGTAGCAAAATTACTCAATGATTCATATGATGCAAGAGTTTTTTTGTTAAATTATTGTTTATTTTAGGTAATATTACCTACAATGGGGGTATAAAGTTGACTTTTGAGGTGATTTAAGCGACGTAATCGACTTGAGAGACTTAGTGACATTCACCTAACCAGAAACCAGAAACAAGAAACCAGAACCCGGAACACGGAACCCGGAACACGGAACCGACTTAAGAGACGGAGGGCGTAAAGGCATAAGGCTTAAGGCGTAAGGGACATAGTGACTGAGAGACGCAGAGACATTCACCTAACCAGAAACAAGAAACAAGGAACAAGAAACCAGAACCCGCAACGCGGAACCCGGAACACGGAACCGACTTAAGAGCGGAGAGCGGAGAGCGGAGAGCGAAGGGCAGAGGGCAACCACAACCCGCAACCCGGAACCCGGAACACGGAACTGACTTAAGAGACGACTAAGAGACTCAGAGACTCAGAGACGCAGAGACATTCACCTAACCAGAAACAAGAAACAAGAAACAAGAAACCAGAACCCGGAACTCGGAACGCGCAACCCGGAACGCGCAACCCTGAAATGTATTTGGGTCTTTACTTTTGGTGCAGTAATTAAGATCCCAATGAAGCCAATGAAATCACATTTATTCCGTCCGGACGGCGGTGGCTCATTCCGGTTCCGGTAATAATGTTTAGAGATTTTGGTAAATCCATTTTAGCAGTGTTTATATTTCCCGCAAATTTTTTAAGATTTTCGGCAGCTTCATCTATATAACCCACACCGAGTTTTATTTCAAAAGCGGCATAATCGCCATTGCGTTTCTGCACAATTGTGTCCACTTCCAAACCATAAGAATCATGATAATGAAATACGGTTGCGTCGTTTGCCTTTGCATACACATTTAACTCGTGTGTAGCCAATGACTCGAACAAAAAGCCTGTATATTTCATGTCTTTGAACAGGGATTCTCTGTTCAGGCCTAATGCTGCTGCTGCCAATGATGTGTCGCATAAATGTCTTTTGGGCGATTTCCGCAAGGATGCAGATGAGCGGATATGTGGATTAAAAGCAGGTTGTTCGTATAAAATCATTAAGCGAGACAGTGCATCAAGATATTCTGATATGGTATTGCGCGACAACTCATTTCTGTCCGAAGTTTTCACATCTTGTTCCAGTGTCTTATTGTCAACAAGTGTTGCCGTGTTCCTGGCAAGTGAGCGTAATAAACTGCGCACTTTAAAGGGGTCGCGCTTTACTCCTGAAATTCTGCTCATATCCACTTCACAAAGTAATTCAACATAGCCGCTGTTCATCTTGATGGCATTCTTTGTGCTTTCGTTCAGCAAAGTGGGCCATCCACCTATCAGGAGTCTGTCGATGATGAAATCAAGCGAAACGCCGGTATCGTAAACATCCGGAAAGTGTCCATCGAGCAAACCGGACATTTTAACTATTCCGGTCGAATAACCTAATTCCTGCCAGGTCATTGTGTCCATGTGTACTACTGTAAAACGTCCTGCGCCACTATGCATCTTAACATCATCACCCGGGTTGGCCGAACCTGTAAGAATAAATTGCCCTTTCGCTTTTCGGTCGTCCACTTCATGCCTGACATAATTCCAGATTTCGGGGTGTACCTGCCATTCATCAATTAATCTTGGAGTATCCCCTGCCAGCAAGAGTTGCGGACTTGTTGCCATTATCACAGGAACTTGTTTGTCCCTGTCCATTTCTAAAATACTTTTTGCAAATTGTTTTGCTGTTTCTGTTTTCCCACAGGATTTTGGCCCATTTATAAGCACAGCACCTGAAGCAGACAATTTCTCCAACAAATCTACTTCAATTATTCTTTTAATATAACTCATAATAAGGCATGTAGCATGAGTGCAAAAGTATCAATAATTTCTTGTTGTGCAAAATTCAGGATAATTATTGTGCAAATATTAGGTTTTTTACTGTGCAAAAATCAGACTATTTAGAAGCGATTTAAGGGACGGAGGGCGAAGGGCGGAGAGCGGAGGGCGGAGGGCGGAGAGCGAAGGGCAAAGGGCGAAGGGCGACCACAACACGGAACCCGGAACCCGGAACCCGCAACTGACTTTAGCGACGTAAGCGTAATTGCTCCGTTCGTTTCGTTCGCTTTAGTCGTCATCGTGGCGAGCGTTTTGTTTCTCGCGGCGGGCGCAGCGTGATACTTTTCGTGGCGGACGTGGCGTGAAATTCTGTCAATTAATCAATTTTAACCGAAGAGCTTCGATTATCTTTTTGTTCTTTTTACTTGATTAAAAAGAACGAAAAAATCAAGCCCAAACAAAGCTGTCCCCCCGCACTCAAAAAACCCTGAAAACTCAAGCAAAGTAGTGCCTCGGCAAATTCTTTCACGGAGGCCGGCCTTTCGATTTGCCGAGGCAAATCTGCCTTCGGCGACCTTTGCTGTGTTTTCTATGGTTTTTTTCGCCCAGGCCTGCCCACGCCCGCTGTTTGGGCTTGCCACCGCACAATGGTGGTTTTCGGTTGGTTACTCCTTTCAGGCCGAGGTCGTTGGTGGGAAGCGTTCACGGAGGGATTCTGTCACTTCCATATCAAAATCTGTATTTCACAGCGGTCGTGGTGTGAAACTATTTCTCGCAGCAAGGCTAATTGAGCGACTTGAGGGACGGAGGCGAAGGGCGGAGGGCAACCACAACCCGGAACCCGGAACGCGGAACACGGAACCGACTTTAGCGACGGAGGGCGAAGGGCAGAGAGCAAAGGGCAAAGGGCGAAGGGCAGAGGGCGACCACAACCCGCAACCCGGAACCCGGAACGCGGAACACGGAACCGACTTAAGAGACGCAGAGACGCAGAGACATTCACCTAACCAGAAACAAGAAACAAGCAACAAGAAACCAGAACCCGCAACACACAACCCTATTAAGTTTAAAGGTTTGTAAGGAAATTGTAAAAGCTTGATTTTTAGTGGCTCCCTTTTGGGCTTGGAGTATAACATGAAAAATCAGCTGCACCTGCAGTTAGATCCGATGCCCTGAGAATTTTCCCGGTTTTATTCTGCTGGTGGGTTGGTTTGCATCACTCATGCTAGTTTGCAGGCACAAATTTATTCTCTTTGATCACAAACCTGCTTGTTTTATCCTGACACATTATTTCTGCGAGAATCAGATTCCCGGTAAAGGAAGCCCCTGATTTGTCCTTTATATCATCCAGACTCAAAAGTATTCCAACCCGCGGGCTGATAGAGTCTATCAAAATACTGAATCTCTCCTTATGTTCATTCAGAACAGTAAGGCTCAATTTGCTGCAGGTACTTTTGCCATTGTTATACAATACTAATATGCGTCTGGCGGGATCGTGGTACTGAAAAGCCAGACAGAACCTAAAATTTTTTCCATGCGGATTTTTTGGTTTGAAGAAACTGAACAGGGGTGTCATCATTTTGTTTTTTGGTTTGCATAATACTTGGTTTTATGGTTTTAAGGATCTGGTTTTGGCTTTTGATGCTACATTTACAAGGAATATACAGTATTTCTGTATGCTGTGAAATGGAATAAATTGAGGGCATAAGGGGTTCTGGCTCCGAAAGTTTACTGATGCGTGAAAATCAATGAATATGTAAACCTAAGGAGCATCAAAATTATAAATAAATTGATCTATATCAACATTCCCGGCTCAGATTAGAATATTTTTTTAAATACTTTTATTTCGTTTATATTGGTTTTTGTACAGTTTAATGATGGGTTTAAATAGGGCGGAGGGCTAAGGGCAGAGGGCAACCACAACCCGAAACCCGGAACCCGGAACCCGCAACCGACTTGAGAGACGGAGGGCGTAAAGGCATAAGGCATAAGGCGTAAGGGACATAGTGACTGAGAGACTTAGTGACAATCACCTAACCAGAAACAAGAAACAGGGAACAAGGAACCAGAACCCGGAACACGGAACCGACTTTAGCGACTTAAGAGACGGAGGTCGGAGGGCTTAAAGGCATAAGGCTTAAGGCGTAAGGGACATAGTGACTGAGAGATTTAGTGACAATCACCTAACCAGAAACAAGAAACAAGGAACAGGAAACCAGAACCCGCAACCCGCAACGCGCAACGCGCAACAATCATTTCCAGCGCACTGGCCTGACAAATCCCAGAACAACCGAGATAAGCACGTAGAAGGGATAGAGCAGTTGAACCGGCAACACATACATAAGCCAGTTTGTTCTTTGGGTAAAACGTGCTCCTGCCAGCAGGAGCGGATAGTCGGCCATGGTTTTCATGACCATCATCAACAGAAATACACCTATCAGAGCAGGATAGAAAAGGGCCAGTAACAGCATGAAGGCCAGAATAATATTAAAAAGGGCCACCACCAGGGCCGGCACGATGATCAGCGGATCGGAATAAATCCTGCTTTTGGATACCCAGCGGCTGCGC
>Ga0208244_101685_pt1 | contig 10609 bp, 13 predicted proteins | sample SubbioCR12Aug_5A_FD_184828 | JGI IMG/M metagenome (GOLD analysis project Ga0208244, IMG submission 184828) | Serpentinite rock and fluid subsurface biosphere microbial communities from McLaughlin Reserve, California, USA - CR12Aug_5A (SPAdes) | ecosystem: Environmental > Terrestrial > Deep... | reverse complement strand
GATGATGCGCGACGGTGTGCTCGAAAACCCGAAGGTCGAGAAGACCCTCTCCCTGCATTTGTGGAACGACAAGCCGGTCGGCTGGATTCATGTTGCCGAAGGACCAGTCTTCGCCGGGGCGGAACTGTTCATCGTCAAGCTGACAGGCAAGGGCGGGCACGGCGCGCTCCCCGAAACAACTGTGGACCCGGTGGTATGTGCGGCACAGATCGTCACTGCATTGCAGACCATCGTCTCTCGCAACATCCCGGCGCTCAAACCCGCCGTCGTCAGCGTCACATCCATTCACTCAGGCACCGCCTTCAACGTCATCCCGCAGACTGCCGAACTCAACGGCACGATCCGAACCTTCGATCCCGAAGTCCGCAAGACTGTGCTTGAACGATTCGAGCAAATTGCGCGCGGGGTTGCCCAAGCCATGAACTGCGAAGTCGAGATCACCATCAAACAGGTGACTGCGCCGGTCATCAATGAGAGCAAAGTTTCGGCAAGCGTGTACGAAACCGCCAAAGGCATCTTTCCCGAAGAGGACATCCAGACCAATACCTATCTCACCATGGGCGCGGAGGACATGGGTTACATGCAGGAAAAAGCCGACGGATGCTATTTCATGATCGGCTCCGCCAACGCGGAGAAGAATTTGAACTACAATCACCATCACCCGAAGTTTGACTTTGACGAACGCGCGCTGGTCAACGGCGTGGCGTTGATGGCATCCGCCGCGGCGGGTCTGTTGAAGGGATAACATCACATTGAAACGACGATGGGTTTCCGCGCTTCTTGTCCTGACCTTTTTGCTGGGAGCCTGCTCCCCAAGCGCCCCCGCCCCCCAAGCGGATTCGCCCCCGCCGGTGCAAAGCCCGGGAGAGACGCCTGCGCCGGAAACCGGCGAGCAAGCCAGCGTCACGCGCGAAGCGGTCGTATCCGAAATTCAGAATACGGTTTCGGCGCGAAGCACATCCATGGACGAATTTGCGGAAGCCGTCAACGGGATGAAACTCCTGCCCGGCGGCGGGCTGGAAACGGGAGGCGATGGAAAAGCACGCCTCGACATCACCCCCGAAGGCACGATCATCCGCATTGCGCCAAATTCGGCATTTACGATGGTGTCGATCACAGACGGGGATGACGGCGTCAAAACAACCACGCAGTTGCTCTTCGGAAAGATTTTTATCCTATTGCGGGGCGGGTCGCTGGAAGTGGAAACGCCATCCGGGATCGCCTCTGTGCGCGGCAGCCTGTTAAGCGTACAATACAACAGGAGGTTGAACCGCGTGCGCGCCTCCTGTCTGGAGGGGAATTGCACCCTGCAAAATCAAGCAGGCGACGAAGCGAATATGATACAGTGGCAATCCGCCTACATCGACGAGGACGGAAATCTCTCCGACATCCGTGATATCGACCGCGACGAGATCGAGGAATGGCTGAACGAGAATCCCGACTTGATCGATTTTCTCGATGAACTGCCGGATCCCGACGACTTTTTCGATTTTGACGACGACGAGTGGTACTACGACGAAGATGACGCATTCTTCGACGACGAGGAGGAGGATTTCGACGACGATGACGATACCGATGAATAACGCGGAACGATGAAACACAAGCGGAACTGGCTGATCGGAATCGCTCTCTCCGCCACGGCGGGATTTCTCGCCCTGCAAAGCGTCAACGCGCCGACCCAGGGCGGTGAAACGCCGCCTGCGGATGTTCCCTGCGCCTATGTCTGGGCGACGCGCGACGCCCCCGAACTGACAGAAGCGCTGGACACCCGGGTAAAATCACTCGACCCAGCCGCGTCGGCAACCGCTTATTTCTTCGGCGAAGACTGCGTGCATACCGACGGGTTATCCACCTTTGACGCAATGGAAACTGATTTCACCATCCGCCTGCCGGTGGATAATTTGACAGATCAAGAGTCATTTGGAAACTGGATGGCGCGGGTAATGGACATCATCATCGCCCTCCCCCGGGAGGAAATACAGGGACCTCGCACCGGTTTTGTCGAATTCCAGTTCACAAAGACCGACTCCGAACAGGTCATTGTCCGTGTGCCAATCGACAAATACATGATCGAGGCGCAGGGGGAAACCGGGGCGGATCTGTTCCAACTGTTCCACACCCAGCCGTAACCCAGCCGCCGCAAGGCGGCTTTTTTTGCGCTTGACAAAAGGGATGACATATCATATACTACGTTTAGTAATTACTAAACATTCTAAAGGATGAATATGCCTACGAAACTCACTCAACTCAAACAGGATTTCACCGAGGGACTCAGTCAGATCAGCCGCTTTTGGGGCTTCCCCAAGGGCATGGGCGCGATCTTCGCCGTTCTGTATCTCTCCCCTGCCCCGCTCCCGTTGGATGAGATCGTCCAACAGACCGGGCTGACCAAAGGGGCGGTCAGCACCGAAGTGCGAAAACTGGCGCGCATGGGACTGGTGCATCGTTCGTCCAAACTTGGCGACCGCAAGGATTATTACGAAGCGGAGAGCGATTTCTACGCGGCGATCCGCTCGATCCTGAAGGAACGACAGAACAGCGAGTTTGACCGGGCAATCCGCACAGTGGCAGAAACGCTCGAGAAAATAGAATCAGGTTCCGTGTCAGGCAATGAAGCGGAAATTGAATTCATCCACAAACGTATGCAGGCTTTGCAGGATTTTTTCAACGCCATTGACAGTCTCGCCAAGGCGGTCATCAAACTGGAAAGACTTGGGATTGGCAATGTCAAAACAATCCTATCCATTTTAAAATAAGGAGAACCCATGAACAACATCCTTTTCTTTTTGCTTGAAGTAATACTTACGCTCGTCATCTGCGGATTGGTCTTTCATTACTTGCGCCCATATCTCAACCGCATACTTGTGGATTTGTGCGGCACGGAAGAACGCGCGCAGTTTTGGACGGTCTTTTCGAATATTATTTTGGTGGGGCTTCCGCTTCTGATTGCGCTCACCTACCAACCGCAAGCCGGCAATGCCGAAGAGTTGTTCTTTGAGATCACCCGCCGCATCAGTGGAAACCTGACCGGTTTTCTGTTCGCATTGATCGGCGTCGGGCTTATCGTATCGTTCTTCGCGTTGGTTGCCCCGCGCAGAAAAGAGGCGCAATGAAAATCGCAGTCACTGGCGCGTTCAGTTATTCGGGCAAGTACATCACGCGGCGTTTGCTCGAGCGCGGCGAGGAAGTCGTCACACTGACGGGACATCCGAACCGCCCTGACCCGTTCGATGGAAAAGTAAAAGTCTATCCGCTGGATTTCGACGAAGCGGGCATGACCGAGTCCCTGCGCGGCGTGGATGTGTTGGTCAACACCTATTGGGTGCGCTTCGACAAGGGAGAGAACACCCAGCCACGCGCAGTGGAGAATACACGGGCGCTGGTCAACGCGGCGGTGAAAGCAGGGGTGAAGCGGATCGTGCACATCAGCATCGCCAACCCATCCGCGGATTCGCACCTGCCGTATTATTGGGGCAAGGCGGCAAATGAAAAGGCGGTGATCGAATCGGGATTGTCTTATGCGATCCTGCGCCCCACCGTGCTGGTCGGCGGCGGGGAGGACGTGCTGATCAACAACATCGCTTTTCTTCTGAGGCGTTTTCCTTTCTTCCTCATCCCCGGCGACGGATCGTACGGCATCCAACCCGTGCACGTGGAGGATTTGGCAGACCTTGCCGTGGAAGCCGTGTACAGCAGGGAGAATTACGTGATCGACGCCGTCGGTCCCGATGCCTATTCTTTCAAAGAATTGGTGGAACTGGTCGGCGAAACCACGGGCGCAAAGAGATGGCTGATTCCATTTCCGCCGCGTCTGGCATTGCTCGCCGCGCAATTTTTGAGTCTCTTCCTGAAGGATGTATTGCTCACTCCCGAAGAAGTGGACGGGTTGATGGCAAATTTGCTGGTCTCCAAAGAACCCGCGCGCGGGAAGACCGTTTTCAAGGAATGGCTGCGGGAAAACAAGAATCAAGTCGGCACACGCTATGCGTCTGAACTGGAAAGGCATTACTCATGAAACCGCGAACGTATTTCGGGTTTGCCCTGCTGTTCCCCTACATATTCTGGGGTATTTCGATGCTGGTTACATTCGCCCTATCAGCGCAGGAAACTTCGGAGGCATGGAATTTCGTCCTCGCCCCGTTCGCCTTTTATGCGCTCGGCATCATCCTGTGGTTCATCCCATACACCATATTGGCAATCGGCATGTGGGTCTGGAGCAGGAATCGAACGACATCCGCGCTCTTCAAGGCAGGCATCGCCGCGCCGCTGATATTCTTCGTCCTCATGCTCATTGAGGTGATTTTCGTAACCCTGCCCTCGGAGAACCTGACAGTATTCATGCAGGAATTGCTCAACCAATCTGTATTGCTGGGAATCCTGAGCCTGGTCTACGGGTATTTGTGTGTCGGGATTGCTTTGGGAGTATTCAAAATCCTGCAATCAAGAAATCTCATCGCGCAGGAAGAGCCGTCCCCAGCGGTCTAATCAATAGCCACCACGCCTGCGCAGCGCGGACTATCCATACAGCCGTAATACTTCCTCCCCGTATCCGACCCATTGCGGTGGATGCGTAAAACCATCATCTTCCCACAGACGGGGCAGTTCGGAACTGTATCACTGGGCTGGTCGATGCGCAGGGAACTTGTCCCGCCGATCTTCGCCACCGCCAGTTGGAACAGGGCGATAACATCCGACGCATCGTATCTTTCGGCGGATGGAATATGCACCAGCGGAACCCCGGCATCCGTAAACAACTCGTCCATGAACTTGTCCGCCTCGCGCACACCATCCCTGGCGATGGGTTTCACGATCTCCACACCGAATGACGGGGCGAATGTGAGCGGGTCGCACAGCAGGAAGTCCACGTGCTTGCGGAAAATTTTATTGAAAAAATGCACATTCTCGTTCGGGCGCAGGATGTAGAATATATCGTTCAGCGCCACCTTCGGGCAGATCACATAGCGCCCCCCCATCATTTCCTTCAACATACGAAAAAGAGCCAGTTCCGTCGTAGTGAGGAATGGCTCTCGTAAGCGATAGGGCAATCGTGTATCCGCCTTATTCGATTTCATGGACGATATTATATAGCGGAAGCGGGCTCGAGGCAAGATTAAGAGACGATTAATTTCCCGCGTCTTTCCCTGACTTCAATCTGATCCGCCTCTTTTAGTTTGACGCACCCCGAAAATCCCTGTTGTAAATCCCATATCCCGGTTGTATACTGATATTGTCGTATTTGCCTTTACCAGTGACAAGGAGTTCAATATGTGCCATCGGCATCCCATCCATTGCATCATCCCGCCTCACATGCTCGACGAGATCACCAAAAGCGGAACGGATTCCCAGCGCGAGAAAGCGGAAGAGACAATGGCGATCTCCAACCGGATACGCATCCAGCGCACATCGCGGGATTTGACGGCGCGCATGGCGGCGATTCCCGTCACAGCCCAGAAACAGCGCAATGTGTACGACGCGAAGAACGGCTCGCAACTGCCCGGGACACTGGTCCGCACCGAGGGCGACCCACCCAGCTCCGACGTTGCGGTCAATGAGGCGTATGACGGGTCGGGAGTCACCTACGACCTGTTCAAGGACATCTATGGCAGGAATTCGATTGATAACAAAGGCATGCCGCTCGACTCCACCGTCCACTATTTACAAGGCTATGATAACGCCTTCTGGAACGGCAAGCAGATGGTCTACGGCGACGGCGACGAAGACCTGCCGCCCGCCCAGCGTCTGTTCAACCGCTTCACCGCCGCGCTGGATGTGATCGGGCATGAACTCACGCACGGCGTCACACAGTTCGAGGCGAATTTGGTCTACTCCCAACAGCCGGGCGCGCTCAACGAGTCGATGTCGGACGTGTTCGGCTCGCTCGTCAAACAACGCCTGCGCGGACAATTGACCAATGAAGCCGATTGGATCGTCGGCGAAGGCTTGTTCACCTCCAACGTCAACGGGGTTGGCATCCGCTCGATGAAAGCCCCCGGCACCGCCTACAACGACCCTGTACTCGGCAAGGACCCCCAGCCTGCGCACATGCGCGATTATGTCAACACCATTCAGGACAACGGCGGCGTGCACATCAACTCGGGCATTCCCAACCACGCCTTCTACCTCGCCTCGATGGAAATGGGCGGGTTCGCGTGGGAGAAGATGGGCATGGTCTGGTACAAAACGCTGACCGACAAACTCAGCCGCAACTCGAACTTTCAGGACGCCGCCAACTATACGTTTGCCACGGCGGGCGAGTTGTTCGGTCAGAACAGCCTCGAACAGATGGCGGTCAGGAAGGGTTGGGAGGATGTCGGCATCACAGTCGGCGCGCCGCCGCAGGAGGGATGTTTCAACGCCGCCCTCCGCGCTGTCGGGTTAAGATGATGAAAATCGAATTTGAGCGCAGCGGCGGATTCATGGGACGCACGGTCAGCCTCTCGCTCGACCTCGACGACTTGCCCGCGGATCAAGCCCAAGCCCTGCGCCTGCTCATTGACAACGCGGACTTTTTCAACCTACCGGCGGATTCTCCCAACTCCCCCGCGCGCGATGCATTCTCTTACACCGTCGCCGTTACAGACGGAGCACGCCAGCACACCGTCCACACCGATGATGTTTCCGCGCCGGAGAGCCTGCGTCCGCTGTTGATGGATCTTTCCGTAAGGGCGCGCGGGAGGCGGTGAGGAAATCCACCGCAGACGAAATGGAAATCCTGCTCATTTCGTCAAACCGTTCAATAAATCCTCCTCCCCTTCCTTATCCACTACCTCTCCATCCAGCCATGCGGCGCGGAGTTTGGAGAGGATCTCTCCAAATTTTGGACCGGGCTCGAGTCCGCGGGCGATCAGGTGATCGCCGGTGGTGTGCGGTTTGACGTGCCGCCACATGGAGAGGTAACTCAGGAGCGCGTTCTCGCGCGAGACGAGATAGACCGCATAGACCGAAAGCGGGGGGAGTTTTTCCAGCGCGTAAGTCCACACGCTGGGCTTGGAATCTTTGAGGAAGGGCAGGCTCCATTTCAACTGCGCCGCGCCCCACACGGCATGGGTAAGTTCGGTGTTGAAATCGAGCCGCCGCGATATGGAGATGACCTCCTGCTCAGGCTCGTCCATCAGCCAGAGCATGTAGCCCATCATCCGCCGGTCTGCAGGGATGTCGAGATTGACGTCCATGTCGAGAAAGTCCGCGTAGTGCGGGTTGAAGGGCGGGAACGAGGGATGAATTGCTTTTAATAGTCCTAAATTGGCTACGCGCAAGATGGTTTGCGGGGCATTTTCTTCATCCAAAATCAGGTCGAATTCATGGCGGATGCGTTCGCCGCTGAGTCCTGAAAGGACGAGAAGCGCTTCGGGGGTGACCAAGCCCGATGCGGCAGTGTCCATGTTGAAGGAATAACGCCCTTCGTAGCGGGCGGCGCGCAGGATGCGGGTCGGGTCGTCGATGAACGAGCGCGGATGCAAGACGCGGATCGTCCCCTGCCCGAGGTCTTTCTGTCCATTCAGCGGATCGAACAGTTCGCCGAGATGGTCGCCGTCCAAGCGGATTGCCATGGCGTTGATGGTGAAATCGCGGCGGCGCAGGTCGTCTTCGATTGTGGCTGGGGTGACGGTCGGAAGCGCGCCGGGTTTGTCGTAGGTTTCCGCGCGAGCAGTGATCAAATCAACAAAATCTGTTGAGTTAGGCAAATGCCAAATGGCGGTGTGAAATTTGTCATGTGGGGTAAGTTTGCCGCCGATTTTTTTGACGAGCACCCTGCCGAGTTTAATCGCATTCCCTTCGACGATGACATCGAGGTCTTTGACGGGGCGGCGAAGCAACAGGTCACGCACGAATCCGCCGACGACATAGCAGGGAAAGCCCAACGATGCGGCTTGGGCGGCGAGGTCCGAGAGGAGAGTCTGCTTTTCGGACGGAATCAGGTTCGGGTCACGCAGGAGGCGGAGCACGTCATCCTTTTGCATAAAATCAATTTTACCCTTATAATGTTGCGCATGTTAATGAACCCGAACCCGTCCCCTAAAATGCGCAATGCCTCCAGGTCTGGCTAGGTTCGCTTAATCGCGCCCAAACGGCTCCCGACCTGGTGAGCCGTTTTTTATTGGACGATGGACAGTAGGCGATGGACGAGAAAAATTTGACGATTCGTGATCTAACGGAACGCATGAATGCGTTGGTGCAATCAAAAGGCTGGTACGAAGCGGACAGCAAACGTCCGCAGACGCCGCGCAACCTGGCGGTGTCGCTTTCGATCGAAGCGGCGGAGATTTTGGAGCATTTTCAGTTCACGGACGAGATCAAAGACCGCGACGAACTCGGCGGCGAACTGGCAGATGTGATGCTGTATCTTTTGCAACTGGCATCGATCTCCGGGATTGATTTGGAAGATGCGGTGTTGAGGAAAATCGAAAAGAATAAGATGAGAACTTGGGATGTCGAAAAGTAAATTGGTAGATTGGGAATTGGTGAGAAATGAATGTAACTGTCTTTGGCGGAGCGCAACCACCCGAAGGATCGCCTGCTTACGAAGAGGCGCGCGAACTCGGAAAACTCCTTGCACAGCGCGGACACACCGTGTTGACCGGCGGGTACATGGGCACGATGGAAGCGGTCTCGCGCGGGGCGCATGAGGCGGGCGGACATGTCGTCGGTGTGACGTGCGGCGAGATTGAATCATGGCGTCCGACCCGCGCAAATGGCTGGGTCAGGGAAGAGCGCAAGAAGGACACGCTGTTGAGCCGCTTGCAGGAACTGATCGAAGGCTGCGACGCGGCGATGGCGCTGCCCGGCGGTCCCGGCACGCTGACGGAGATTGCGCTGATGTGGAATTTGATGATCGTAAAATCCATCCCGCCAAAGCCGCTGATCCTGATCGGGCAGGGTTGGGATTACGTCTTCGATGGTTTCTTCGTCGAGTTCCAAAGTTACATGTCCGCCGAGCAGAGAGAGTTGTTATACTTTGCGGAGGATGTGAAAACTGCGGTAAACAAGTTGGAAAGTTAACAGGTTCGAACGTTCAAACGTTCCAACCTGCAAACATGCGAACCCAAAAAGAGGAACAATGGCAGAAGAAAAATTACCCACCCGAGCGGAAGATTTTGCAGAATGGTACAACCAACTCGTCATCAAAGCGGACCTGGCAGACTACGCGCCTGTGCGCGGATGCATGGTCGTCAAGCCGTATGGCTGGGCGTTGTGGGAGAACATCACCTCCTGGCTTGACCGCGCCTTCAAAGAGACGGGTCACGTCAACGCGGCATTCCCGACGCTGATTCCCCTGTCGTTCTTTGAGAAGGAAAAGGAACATGTCGAAGGCTTCGCGCCGGAACTCGCGGTCGTCACGCACGGCGGCGGCGAAGAACTGGAAGAAAAGCTGGCGGTACGTCCCACGTCCGAGACGATCATTGGTCACATGTACGCCAAATGGGTCAAGTCGTGGCGCGACCTGCCGATTCTGATCGTGCAATGGGGTTCGGTACTGCGCTGGGAGATCCGCACAAAACTGTTCCTGCGCACGGCGGAGTTCTACTGGCACGAAGGTCACACCGCGCATGCCACTGAGGGCGAAGCCAAAGAAGAGATGTATCGCATTCTCGACATCTACGAGAAGTTCTGCCACGAAGAGGCGGCAATCCCCGTCATCAAAGGCACAAAGAGCGAGACCGAACGCTTCGCCGGCGCGCAGATCACCACCTCCATCGAAGCCATGATGTGGGATAAACGCGCCCTGCAATCGGGCACGTCCCATTACTTCGGCACGAATTTTGCAAAAGCATTCGAGATCCAATATCTGGACAGGAACAACACCCTGCAATTCTGCGAGACCACGTCATGGGCGATCTCGTCCCGCATCATCGGCGCGATGATCATGGTGCACGGCGACGACCAGGGTTTGGTCATGCCTCCGCGCCTCGCACCCATCCAGGCGGTCATCGTCCCAATTTTCAAAAAAGAGGATGAAAAAGCCAAAGTGATGGAAGTGGCAGACCACATCTTTCTGGAACTGAAAGCCGCGGGCATTCGCGTCAAAATGGACGACCGCGACAATGTCTCCAGCGGATTCAAGTTCAACGATTGGGAGATGCGCGGCGTACCCGTCCGCGTGGAGATCGGTCCCAAGGATGTCGAAAAGGGAACTGTCGCGCTCGCCCGCCGTGACAAGCCCGGCAAAGAGGGCAAGACCTTCGTCCCGCAAACAGCTCTGGACTCCGCTGTAAGCGGCTTGCTGACCGAGATTCAGGCTTCACTCCTCAAGCGTGCCACCGAGTACCGCGACTCCAACATCCACGACCCGAAGGATTACGAAGAATTGAAAAAGGTCGTTCAGGATGGCTGGGCATTCTCGTTCTGGTGCGAATCCACCGAATGCGAGAAGAAGGTCAAGGAAGAGGCGAAAGCCACCACTCGCAACATCCCCCTCGACCAGCCCGAAAAGGAAGGGACCTGCATCGTTTGCGGCAAACCTTCCAAACGCAAGGTGTATTTTGCAAGAGCGTATTGATTCATCTCTGTAGGGGCGCAGCGACGCTGCGCCCCTACAACAAATCTAATGCCTGCCATTGACCTGACCCGCCTCCGCAAACAAGCCAACCGCCTGGCAGATTTCTTCTTC
>Ga0208244_101684_pt1 | contig 10610 bp, 9 predicted proteins | sample SubbioCR12Aug_5A_FD_184828 | JGI IMG/M metagenome (GOLD analysis project Ga0208244, IMG submission 184828) | Serpentinite rock and fluid subsurface biosphere microbial communities from McLaughlin Reserve, California, USA - CR12Aug_5A (SPAdes) | ecosystem: Environmental > Terrestrial > Deep... | reverse complement strand
AGCCGCAGATAGTGGTGGCAGGTGGAGGGTTCGCCGGGTTGGAGTCCGCCTTCTACCTGAGGATGCGCCTGGCCGAGCGGGCGAAGATCACCCTCGTCTCCGATCAAGAGCAGTTCCTGTTCAAGCCGAACACAATCTATATTCCCTTCGGCATGGACCCGGAGACCCTGAAGATCCCGCTTGCCAAACCCACGCAGCGCAAGGGGATCACCTTCGTCAAGGGTACGGTCAACGGGGTGGATCCTGAGGCCAAAACACTCCAGGTTGACGGCCAGAAGCTTCCATACGACTACCTTGTGGTGGCCACCGGCGCCGGCATGCGCCCCGACGAGATCCCCGGCCTCCGCGAGCACGCGCACACCGTCTGGACCCCCGAAGAGATGCTCCGGTTGCGGGGGGCGTTCGATGCCCTTCTGAGCGATGCCCGGGAGGGACGGCGCAGGCAGGTGCTGTTCCTCATTCCCCCCAACAACAAGTGCGCAGGCCCGCTCTACGAGATGGTCTTCATGCTGGACACCTGGCTGCGCCAGAAGGGAGCGCGCAGCGCGGTGGAGATCGCCTGGTCCACATTCGAGGCAGGGTACATCCAGGTCTTTGGCCCCCGCCTCAACGAGGCGGTGACCGGCGAGTTCGCCCGCCGCGGCATCACCGGACACACCCAGCACGTGGTCGAGCGGGTGGAGCGCGGCGAGGTCGCGTACAAGAACGGCAAGCGCCTCCCCTACGACCTCCTGATTTCGTTCCCCCCATACATCGCCGCAACCGCCTTCGCCGGCCTGCCCTCCGACGAGCGGGGATTCCTCCAGACCAATCTGGGGACACGCCAGATAGTTGGATATCCCGACATATATGCCGCAGGGGACGCCGGGGATTTCCCGGTCAAGCAGGCCTTCCTTGCTTTCCTCCAGGCCGACGCGGCCGCAGAGCACTTGGCCGCGCAGGTTCTAGGGACCGCGCCGGCATTCGAGTTCCAACCCGTCAGCATGTGCGTGATGGAGCAGTTCGACAAGGCCACCTTTGCGCAGGTACCGCTGCGCCTGACCGGGAACCCTGCGCTGCCCGTCGAGGTGCAGCCCGACGCGATGGATCTCTACAGGGTTGGGTCGTCGGCCCCCTGGCGACTCGGCAAGAAACTCCTTGGGGTCTATCTGCCGTGGCGGTTTGGCGCCGGAGAGCCGTTCCATGCCGGGACGCCGTGGAAGGTAATGGCCGCTGGCCTGAAGCTGATGTCCCGGGTGATGGCCTCCTAGGCCCTGCTGTCCGAGGCCGGGCTTGTCCGGATGGGGGTCTGATGCTACCATGATCGAAACACGCCGCAGATGGCGATGACGGAGACGAGTAGCCGCGGGTCCGCCTGTTCGAGAGAGCCGGCGATTGGTGTGAGCCGGTCGGGACCCCGGTCGAATCCCCTCCTGAGCAGCGGGCCAACGCTGGCTTCTTGAACCGGAAAGGCAGTTGCCGGCCTAAGCCCCCGGGTGCGCCCGGTACAGCGCCATGAGTGTCCGGGCGGTACGACGCCCTGGAACCAGAGTGGCACCGCGGGAACCCGCCCCGTCTCTGATGAGACGGGGCGTTTCATTTTCAGGAGGTTGAATGTGCGGCAGTACCTGCTGATTCCCGGTCCGACCCCGCTTCCCGACGAGGTGCTGGCGGCCTCCGCAGCCCAGATGGTCGGCCACCGTACCCCTGAGTTCGCGCGCCTGTTTGCCGAGACGCTGAAAGCGGTCGGGCGTGTCCTGTTGACCCGCGGCGCCATCTTGCCCTTCGCCGCCTCGGGTACCGGCGGGCTGGAGGCGGCCGTCGTCAATCTCTGCTCTCCAGGGGACACCGTGGTGGCGGTGTGCGGCGGCGCGTTCGGCGCGCGGTTCGCCGACATAGCCGAGGCCTTTGGCGTCAAGGTGAACCGGGTAGAGGTGCCCTGGGGGCAGGCCGCCGACCCCGAGGCGGTACGCCGGGCGCTCCAGGAGACCCCGGATGCGCGGGCGGTCCTGGTGGCGCACAGCGAGACCTCAACCGGCGTGCGCAACGACCTGGCCGCGATCGCGTCGGTAGTGCGCGAGTTTCCGGCGCTCGTGGTTGCGGACGCGGTCAGCTCCGCGGGCGCGGTCGAGCTGCGTACCGATGAGTGGGGGGTTGACGTGGTGATCACCGCGTCCCAGAAGGCGCTCATGGCGCCGCCCGGGGTTGCGCTGATAAGCGTTTCCGAGCGCGCCTGGGAGGCGGTGAAGGCCGCGCGGCTTCCCAGGTTCTATTGGTCGTTTGATAGGACGCGGGCCGAACTCGGAGACGTGGAGGCATTCACGCCGTTTACCCCGGCGATCAGCGTGGTGCGCGCGCTGCACGCCGGATTGCGACTGGTCGAGGCCGAGGGCTTGGAGGCCCGGTGGGCGCGCCACCGCCGCACCGCGAGGGCCGTGCGGGCCGGGGTCCGAGCGCTGGGACTGCGGGTGGTTCCCAGGGAGGAAGATGCCAGCGAGACGGTTACCGCAGTATGGGTGCCGGACGGCATTGATTCGAAAGAGCTGCTTACCAGGCTGCGCACCGAGCACGGCGTCGTGCTCGCGGGTGGTCCTGGGCGAATGCAGGGGAAGATCTTCCGGTTCGGGCACCTGGGATGGGTGCCGGACGAGGCGGTGCTTGCCGGGCTGCGCTCGCTGGAGGCCGTACTGCCCCAGGTTGGCGGCGCCGCCTGCCGGGGCGCCGAGGAAGCCGCAGCCAAGATCCTGGCCACGGAGGGACAGCCATGCTGGACCTGAAGCAGATTCGTGAGAACCCCGAGAAGTTCAGGGCCGGGCTGCGCAAGCGAGGCCGAGATCCTGCTCCGATTGGCGCGGTGATCGAGGCCGACCTCGGCCGGCGCTCTCTTCTGGCGGAGATAGAGTTGCTGCGCGCCGAGCAGAACCGCGCGTCCGCCGAGATCCCCGACCTCAAGGTCAAAGATCGGGTTGCGCGTATCGCCGAGATGAAGGTCCTCTCGGCCCGGATCAAGGATCTGGAGCCGCGACTGGCGAGCGTCGAGTCCGATCTCGACGAACTGATGCGGTCGCTGCCCAATCATCCCGATGAAACCGTGCCCGAGGGCACCGACTCCTCGGCCAACGCGGTAGTTCGCACGTGGGGGACGCCGTCCGAGTTCGACTTCACCCCGCGCGACCACGTTGAGATCGGAACCAGTCTGGGAATCCTCGATTTCGAGCGCGGGGCCCGGGCTTCGGGGTCGCGCTTCTACTACATGCGCGGCGAGGGCGTCATGCTGGAGACGGCGCTGGCGCGCATGGCAATGGATCTGCTCACGGGAGAAGGCTTCACGCTGCTGGGTACGCCGATGTTGGTGCGCAGCGGCGTGATCACGGGCGCGTGGGGCGGCGTGGCGCTGGATACCCAGCAGACCTATAAGATCGAGGACGAAGACCTGGCGCTCATCGGAACCAGTGAGCAGCCGCTGGCGGCCTACCACATGGACGAAACGCTCGACGCCTCGGCACTGCCGCTGCGGTATGCCGGCGTGTCCTGGTGCTTCCGCCGCGAAGCGGGCTCCCACGGACGCGACGTCCGCGGCCTGTACCGGGTGCACCAGTTCTTCAAGATAGAGATGTTCTCATACGTCCATCCCGACCGATCGTCCGAGGAGCACGAATACCTGGTCGGGCTCGAGGAGCGCTTCGTGCAGGCGCTGGGGCTGCCTCACCGCGTGGTGCTGCTGTGCGGTGGGGACCTCGGGCTGGGGATGGCGAAGACCTATGACATCGAGACCTGGATGCCGGGCCGCGGCGGATACAGCGAGACGCACTCGTGCAGCAACGCCGGAAGTTTCCAGGCCCGTCGGCTGGGGACGAAGTTCCGGGAGGGTTCGCGCGGCGGCACGGATTTCGTGCACACGCTCAACGGCACGCTGGTGGCCACCGGGCGCGCCATGATCGCCATCTTGGAGAACGGCCAGCAGCCCGACGGTAGCGTACGGCTGCCCGAGGTGCTGGTGCCCTACATGGGATGGCGGACAGAGCTGCGGCATGAATAGCCGCAGCCGCGGTCAGCGGTAGTCGGTGAAGGTATCCCTCTACCTGGCCGCACCCGGATCGCGGTTCTGGGCCGCCGCCTCTACGACGGGCCTTGCCGAAGCCGTCGCGATAGCGGCCGGGTGCGGCTACGACGCCGTCGAGGTGATGCCGCTGGATGCCGCTGATCCCGATCCCGAGACGCTGCGCGCGTGGGCCGAACGCCACGGTCTGTCCATTACTGGGCTGGCGACGGGTTACGTCGCCCTGGAGCAGGGACTGACCTTCACGCACCCGGACCCCGAGGTCCGAAGGCAGGCCGTGCGCGCCGCGTGCCGGTGCCTTGACTCCGCCCGCCGCGCAGGGGCCCCACTCATTTCCATCGGCATCATCCGTGGGAAGTTACAGGGGGGAGCCTCGCGTGAGGAGGCGTGGGCGAACCTGGTCGCCTGCGTTCGGGAGTGCGCCCTGTACGCCGGCGAGCAAGGCCTGCTTCTGACCGTCGAGCCGGGGAACCGTTACGAGACCGACTTCATCCACACCGTGGACGAGGGCCTCGCCCTTCTGGGCGCGGTGAACCTACCCTCGGTGCGCCTCCAACTGGACACGTTCCACATGAACATAGAGGAGGCGTCGCCGGCAGACGCGATCAGGCGCGCCGGGCCGCACCTGGCCCACGTGCACTTTGCCGACAGCAATCGCCGGGCGCCTGGCTGGGGGCATCTCGACTTCCGCCCGATCGCTGGCGCGCTGCGCGACGCGGGCTACGCCGGGGCCATCGGCCTGGAGATGCTGCTGATCCCGGACCTCGATGCGGCCGCCAGGCAGGGATTGCGGTTCGTCCGCCGGCTGTTTGGGGACGCCTGAGTTGACCGCTACGCCGAGGCGCACGGCCAACCCTCCCTGACCGCTCCAGCCCTGGGGATCTACTTCGAGTGCTTGTCGGCGACCTTTGTGGCGCCGTAGGCGTCGGGCTTGATGACCGCGGCATAGCCCGATCCCGAGACCATGCCCACGACCTCGCGGATGATGCGCTTCGTTTCGCCGTTGGGCCCGACGTCCAGGTGGATCTCCACCGGCAGACTGGAATAGCCGTTGCGGCCGAGCTCCGTGGTCAACAGGTGGGCGGCCTCCAGGCTCAGCGACGTTTCGAGCATGATGCGGTGCCGGAGGCTATCGATCTTGCGGTTGCGGAACTTCCGGTAGAAGTACCGGCCGCCATGGCCCACCCGGTGGACGACTATCGCGGTGACGAACGTGGTGTCGTCTGAGACCAGCGAGTCGGTGCCGATAATCAAATGGTAGTTCTGGTCGGGCTCGCTCTTCATGTAGCCGACCAGGTGGCGGAACATCTGCTCAAATGAGAGCTGCCCCAGCGTGGGGCTAACGAAATCCACGTCGCTCGCCTCCATGTCAGTATACTCCCGGCGTCTCCTGCCAAACAAGCCGGCCACCCTTCCAGGAGGGGCCACGGCAGGCGGCGCAGAACGCTCCGCACGCGGCGCGATACGCGGGGAGGGGGGGTGATCAAGCGACCGACAGGCGGCCAGGCCAGTTGCGGGCGATCCCGATTGAGGAGGCAGATCCATGTCGGAGACGCATCGTTTGGCCAAGACGGCGCTCGCCCTCCTGTTGGCGGTTGCGGTGCTCGGCCTCGTGCCGGGGACCGGCCTCCAGGCTGGGGCGGCGAAGAAGCTGGAGATCTTCAGTTGGTGGACCGCCGGCGGTGAGGCCGACGGGCTCAAAGCGATGTTCGAGGTTTACAAGAAGCTCTTCCCCGGCGTTGAGATCATCAACGCGACCGTGGCGGGCGGCGCCGGGACCGACGCCAAGGCCGTCCTGAAGACGCGCATGCTGGGCGGCAACCCCCCGGACAGCTTCCAGGTTCACGGTGGAGCCGAGCTGGTTGACACCTGGGTGAAGACCGGCTTCATGGAATCCCTGGCCCCGCTCTACAAGAGCGAGGGATGGCTCAACGCCTTCCCCAAGGATCTGGTGGACATCGTCAGCCACCAGGGCGAGCAGTACTCGGTGCCGGTCAACGTGCACCGCGGCAACGTCCTCTGGTTCAACAAGAAGATCTTCGATGATAACAAGCTCAAGGCGCCGGCGACGTGGGACGAGTTCTTCAAGGTCGCGGAGACGTTGAAGGGCAAGGGGGTCACGCCGCTTTCGCTGGGCGACAAGAACAAGTGGGAGGCCGCACACCTGTTCGAGGACATCCTCGCGGCGGCACTGGGAGCCGAGGGGTACCGGGGCCTCTGGACGGGCAAGACGAGCTGGGAAGGCGACGGGGTCAAGCGCGCCCTGGATACGTTCGCCAGGATCCTGAACTACGTCAACCGCGACCACGCCGCCTTTGTCTGGGACCAGGCGGCGCAGATGCTGATTGACCGCAAGGCCGCCATGAACGTGATGGGCGACTGGGCGGCAGGCTACTTCACCGCGAAGGGCTGGAAACCGAACGTGGACTACGGGTTCGCGCCCGCGCCCGGCACGGCGGGGCTGTTCGTCGTGGTCACCGACACGTTTGGGCTTCCCAAGAAGGCCCCGAACCGCGAGCAGGCCCTCGCCTGGTTGAAGGTGGCCGGCTCCAAGGCGGGCCAGGAGGCCTTCAACCCGCTGAAGGGTTCGATCTGCGGGCGCACGGACTGCGACCCGAAGAAGTTCGACGTCTACCTCCAGTCATCGGCAGTGGACTTCACGAAGAACGCGCTGCTGCCCAGCGAGGTCCACGGCTCCGCGGCGCCCGAAGGGTTTGCCACCCTCTTCAACGACATCCTGAACCTGTTCGTGACCAACAAGGACGTCAAGGCGGCGCAGCGGGCCCTGCAGAAGGCGTGCGTGGACAACAAGATGTGCAAGTAGCATCGGTGAGGGAGTCGGTGAGGGAGTGAGGTAGGGAGGCTCACTCCCTCCATTTCAATGCGCATCCGGCGAGATAGGGCGCTGTCGGCGCTGATCCTCCTGCCGTCGGTGGTGGCCGTAGGCGTCTTCGTCTACGGCTTCATCGGGTGGACCGCCTACGTCGCGATGAGCAACTGGAACAGCTTCGTCCCCGACCTCTCCTTTTCCGGACTGCGCAACTTCGCCGATCTCTTCCAGACGCCCCGGTTCCAGATTGACATGCGCAACACCCTGGTGTTCACGCTGGCGTTCCTGGCGGGCTGCCTGGGGATCGGGTTGTTGCTGGCGGTCCTGCTGGACCGGCAGATTCGTGGAGAGGCGTTCTTCCGCAACGCCTTCCTGTTTCCCATGTCGATATCGTTCATCGTCGGCGGCACGGTCTGGCAGTGGCTGCTCAACCCGAGTACGGGCGTCAACTTGTTGCTTGAGTCTGCGGGGCTGGGGGCCCTGAAATCCCCCTGGTACACCGAGCCCAGGATCGCCATCTATGCCGTGGTCATCGCGGCCCTGTGGCAGATGTCGGGTTTCACAATGGCCATGTACCTGGCGGGCCTGCGGGGCATCTCGGACGAGCTGCGGGAGGCGGCGAGGGTGGACGGCGCGAGCGACCTTCAGCTCTACCGGCACGTGATCATCCCGCTGCTGCACCCGATCACGCTGAGCGCGGCGATCGTCCTGGGGCACATCTCCCTCAAGATCTTCGACCTGGTCTTCGCGATGACCGGCAGCGGCCCGGCGTTCTCCACAGACGTGCCCGGGATCTTCATGTTCGAGACGACGTTCCGGGGCAACCGGTTCGCGGAGGGCGCGACGATCTCGATCATCATGCTGGTCATGGTGGCGGTGGTGATCATTCCGTACCTCGCATACAGCTCGCGTACGGAGGCGGAGGCCTAGATGGGCCGCGGGCGCCCCCGCGCCACGCGGGTGCTGCTGTACGCGATCCTGGCGTTCTTCGCGGCCTTCTACTTGATGCCGGTGTACGTGCTGGTCAACAACGGGCTCAAGTCGTTCCGGGAGGTCAGTCTCAGCCGGATGTGGGCGCCGCCGCAGCAGGTGACGCTGGAAGGCTTCGGCAAAGCGCTCCGGGAGCTCGCTCCCAACCTGCGCAACAGCGTGGTCCTGGTCGTGCCGGCGGCGCTGGTCTCGGCGGCGTTGGGATCGGTCAACGGTTACGTGCTGGCGAAGTGGAAGTTCGCGGGAGCCGACGTTGTCTTCCCTCTGCTGCTCTTTGGAATGTTCATCCCCTATCAGAGCGTGCTCATCCCGCTGGTCCAGTTCCTGCAGTGGCTGGGAGGGTTGCTGCCGGTGAGGCTCTACGGCTCGATCACGGGGCTGGTGCTGGTGCACGTGGTCTACGGCATCCCGATCACGACGCTGATCTTCCGCAACTACTACGCCACCGTGCCCACGGAGATTGTGGAGGCGGCGCGGATTGACGGCGCCGGGCTGATCGGCGTCTACCGGAACGTAATCCTTCCCCTCTCGATGCCCGCGTTCGTGGTGGTGATGATCTGGCAGGTCACGCAGATCTGGAACGAGTTCCTGTTTGCGGTGATCGTCACCAGCAACCCCGCCCAGCAGCCGGTGCAGGTGGCGCTGCGTAACCTGGCGGGCAGCCAGATCGTGGAGTGGAACGTGCAGATGGCCGGGGCGCTGCTGGCGGCGCTGCCGCCGCTCCTGGTCTACGTCTTCCTCGGCCGATACTTCCTTCGCGGGCTTATGGCCGGAGCGCTCAAGGGCTAGGCGCCTTCAGGCGACTTTCAGTATCCTCCGGCCCAACACGGCGGCCGTGATCGCCACAAGCCCGGCGCCTGCGGCCACGGCCAGCGGCGCGCCCACCGCCGCCGCGGCGCTCGCCGTCACCATCGCCCCCATGGAGGGCAGCCCGACGTTTGCGATAGCCCACACGCTCATCACGCGGCCGCGAATCGCGTCGGTGGCGGAGACCTGCATCGTAGTGGACATCGTCGCGATGAGCGTGATCGTGGCTGCGCCCAGTACTACCAGCACCGGGATTGAGAGCGCGATCCACCGTGAAGAGGCAAACGCGGCGAGCAACCCGGCGAAGATCAGGGCCGTCCTGACGATCGTCCTTCCCCGGTGACCGCCGGCGCCGCTTGCGGCCAGCAGGGTGGCTCCGACGACCACGCCTATCCCCGGCGCCGCGGTGAGGTAGCCCAGCCCTCGGGCGTCGGTGTGGAGGATATCCCGAGCGAAGACCGGCATGAGCGCGATGTAGGAGCGGCCGAAGACGCCGGCGACCGTGATTAGAACGAGCAGGGAGCGCAGCGCCGGCTGGCCCCACACGAACCGGAGGCCGTCGGTCACCGACCCGAACAGCGAGGAGTCGGTCCTGGCATGACGCGGCACCGCCGGGATAAAGGAAAGGGCGACCACGTTGATCAGGAAGGTGAGGGAGTTCAGCGCGAAGAGCGCGTAGATGCGGTCGCTGCCCAGCACGCCGAGGATGACGCCGGCGAGCGCCGGGCCGAAGAACCCACCCAGCTGGTAGGTTGACTGAAACAGCGAGACGGCGCTCAACAGGTGCCTGCGATCCACCAGGTCGGGAATCGTAGCGTGCCGAGCCGGGCCCTCGAACGCCAACACAATGCCCTGGAACAGGCTGAACGCCGCCAGGTGCCAGGCCGTAACAGCGCCGAGGTAGGTGAGCCCGGCCAGCGCTGCCGCGGCAACGGCCATGGCAAGCTGCAGACCTCGGATGAGACTAAGCCGGTGGATCCGGTCGGCGAGCGCGCCACCAAAGAGCGGCAGGACCACCATCGGCAGGGCAAAGGCCAGGCTTGATGCGCCCAGCCAGACCGGGGTGTTGGTGAGCTGGTAGAGCAGCCATCCCTGCGCCACCGACTGCATCCAGGTGCCTGTGTGGGATACCAGCAGTCCGGTCCAGAAGATGGCAAACGGCCTAGATCGCAGCGCGGCGAACTTCGGGGAAGGCTGTTCTGCCTGATCCTCCGGCATCTACAGATCGCGGCGGCCTTCGAGCGCACGCGCCAGGGTAACCTCGTCGGCGTACTCGAGATCTCCACCCACAGGCAGGCCGTGGGCGATCCGCGTCACCCGCACTCCCAGCGGTTTGAGCAGGCGCGCCAGGTAGATTGCCGTGGCCTCGCCCTCGACGCGAGGGTTGGTGGCGACGATGACCTCGGTCACCCCACCTTCCTGCACCCGCGACAGCAGCTCGGCGATCTTTAGATTGTCGGGCCCGATGCCGTCCAGCGGCGAGATCGCGCCTCCCAGCACATGGTAGCGCCCGCGGAACTCGCGGGTGCGCTCCAGCGCTATGACGTCGCGCGCGTCTTCAACAACGCACAGCACCGCGCCGCTGCGGGTAGGGTTGGAGCAGATCGCGCACGGATCGATGTCGGTGATGCCGAAGCAGACCGAGCAGTACCGCATGCCAGCCTTGACACCCAGGATAGCATCGGCGAGCGACTGTGCCTCCTCGGTGGTCAGCCCCATGACGTAGAACGCCAGCCGCTGGGCCGTTTTGGGGCCTACCGTCGGCATCTTCGAGAGCTCGTCAATAAGCCGGGCGAGGGGAACCGGATAGTCCATCAGCGCTCGGTCAACCCTGGGATCTGGAGGCCTCCGGTGAGCGCGCCCATGCGGCTCTCGGCCATGCTGCGGGCGTTGCGCTGGGCCTCGTTCACGGCTGCCAGCACGAGGTCCGCCAACAGGCCGACG
>Ga0208244_101683_pt1 | contig 10612 bp, 8 predicted proteins | sample SubbioCR12Aug_5A_FD_184828 | JGI IMG/M metagenome (GOLD analysis project Ga0208244, IMG submission 184828) | Serpentinite rock and fluid subsurface biosphere microbial communities from McLaughlin Reserve, California, USA - CR12Aug_5A (SPAdes) | ecosystem: Environmental > Terrestrial > Deep... | reverse complement strand
AAAAAACAGTAAAAAAAAGATCTTGATGTTCGGGAGAAAGAAATTTTCTCCTTCATCTACGATGCTTCTCCTAATTTCACTTTTGTGCCAGCATACTTCTGTTAACAGTAAGATTTTAGAGATGCCCATAAGCCATTCGATCCAGCCATATCTGAATTTGTGACGAAATTGGCGCGTTTCCACAGATTGTGGCAACCGCACCGATCTAAGTTGTGTGTTCTTCAGTAGACACTCCTGAACCCTGCTGTAAACAACTACGGAGTGGATATCCCGAAAAGAACGCGCAATTTCTTCAAAATCACCCGATTTTCGACCACCGGGCACCCATCGTGTGGCATCAATGTTGAATTTAGTAAGAGAGGTAAATATTTGGAGGATGTCATGACCACAATTCATCGATCGTTGCTTCTGTTCGCTGCAGGCTTGCTGATCTCATTGGCACTCTCCGGATGTTACACCCGGATTGCCACCGTTGAGGATCGCGAACCTGAGTACGCACAAGAGGAAGAAGAGTATGTCGTTCAGGAGGGAGAAGTTGAAGACTCCACATACGACGATCGTGGACGCTACTGGGACGATGAAATGCGATGGCGATACAATATGGGATTTCGGTATTACTATCCCTGGCATACTTCGTATCGCTACGGATACTATGACCCCTGGTACTATGATCACATTTACTACCCATGGTCGATCTACGATCCGTGGAACTGGTATTACAATCCGTATGCGTACCGGTATAGCATCTACGGACCGTATGGTTCCTACTACTCAAGATACTCCGGATACTATGGATTGGGATACTATCCGTACGCGCAGCCTGTGATCTACTACGGCATGGGAGAAGGATCAGGGTTCTCGACGCGAAACTCGGGATACAGTCGAACGGGAGACGTTCGAAGTAATCCTCGATCGTCGGGCGCCTCAACCAGTCCTGGTACCGCTCTCCCCCCTGCAACACGATCCGGGGTGTCACGAGATGGTGGACCTGCGCGTTCATCGGGATCCACTGGTGTCGAACGTCGGGGCTCGTCCGGCTCGTCGCGTGAATCTTCCGTAGGGCGATCTTCCCGGGGCACTTCCTCGGGGCGCGAAGGTGTCTCTTCACAGGGACGCTCGTCTGGATCCAGCGGTCGTTCGTCTGGCTCCGGATCAAGCGGACGTAGCGGGAGTAGTGGTGGTTCGGGTAATAGTCGATCTTCCGGCGGATCTCGCGGAGGAGGGGGTGATTCATCCGGATCATCGAACGTTCAACAGTCGTATACGCCGGCCCCACCCGCCACGGCGGGCCCATCAGCACAGCCTTCTTCTGCACCGGCGGCTCCCGCCTCGAGCGGTGGCGAGAATAGCAGAAGGAGCGGCGCAACCCGGGAGAATTAACAACGCGATCTTAGAAGGATTTAAGTTATGAAAAGGCAAAATCGATATTTGTCAAGAATAGGTTTGTGCATTCTCGCAAGCATTGCACTCGCGTTCCCGCTTCAGGCGCAGTTCGCAGAAGATGCGCTCCGCTTTTCACAGTACGGTCTAGGTGTCGGTGGTCGATCACCGGGGATGGGAAATGTATCTATCGGCGCTGCGAATGATTTTTCCGCGCTTTTTTCAAACCCCGGAGGTCTGGCGCTCATCCGGGACTTCGAGATTTCGGTGGGGCTTTCGTATCTTGGCTACAATAACGACGCAACGTTTCTTGCTAGTAGCATGTCAAGTGCAAAAAATTTCTCAAATCTCAATAATCTCGGTTTCGTGTATCCCATTCCAACGAGTCGAGGGAGCCTGACATTCGCGTTCGGCTTCGGCCGGATAACGAATTTTGGAACGACTGCTGAGTTCAAGGGATTTAACCCAACGAGCTCGATCATTCTCGCGAAAACGCCCGGGACGAATCTCAATTTCCTATCGAGCAACGAACGAAAAAATCTGCTTGACAACAACATCCCGTACCAATTGTTTCTTGCCGATACGATAAATGGAAAGCTCGTTTCTCTTGTTAAAGGAAATGTTCAGCAGAGCGCGATCGTCCGTGAGGGGGGAGGGATCAACCACTGGTCATTTGGCGGTGCGATCGATATTGCCAGGGATGTGGCCCTCGGCGCCAGCCTGAATATAGTTTCGGGGAGATACTCCTATGATCGGGAGTTCTCGGAGGATGACGCGAGAAACCTCTACCAGCGCCTGCCGGGTGAATCGCTTGGAAGGTTCGATCATTTTTCCCTCGTCAGTATTATCAATGGAGAGCTGAACGGTGTGAATGGATTGTTCGGTCTGATGTACCGCCGTGCGGGAAAATTTCAACTAGGATTGACGGTCAGAACTCCAACATCGATGTCCATCACTGAGACGTTTTCGGATGAGGCACAGAGCCGTTTCGATCCCAATGCGAATGGAACCGTGGATCGTTTCAACGTGTCGTTTGATGGAAAAACCGAATACAGAGTGATCACTCCCCCGATGTTTGGCGCGGGAATCTCGATCAGGTTAAGAGATTGGCTCATGGTCGGTGGGGATGCCGAATACATCGACTGGACCCAGATTGAGTTTGATTCGAGCAATCCGGATCTGCTTGCTGAAAACAGACTCATTCAGCGGCTGTTCAGGCCAACGACGAATCTTCGTGGCGGTATTGAAGTGAGTCTGTGGGATCAGGGTGTCCACTTACGAGGGGGGGTGATCTGGAAACCCTCGGCGTATGAAAACGATTCGCCTGAATTTGACCAGCTCTACTACACGGCCGGAATCGGCATCCAGCTGGACAATCGTGTCACCCTCAACGGCGCCTATGCTCTCGGTGCGTGGAAAACGTTTCGTGATAACTACAGCATAGCGGGAATACCCTCGGCATCACGAACGAATGAGTCGATATCAACCAACAACCTCAATGTGACGTTGACATACCGGTTTTGAACGTTGATCCAACCGACGCATGGTTGAATGCGCGATGAAGTTTCTTTACATTCAATCCACCTGACACCCGTCAGGTGGATTTTTTTTTGGAGGGTCTATGCGACTCCGCACAAAAGTTCTTATCGGTCTTTCCGCGACGGTCCTCATTGTCGGTGCCGTTTTGTTTGTTCTTGCCTACCGACTCACAACGAAATCTTTTCCTCAGACCACAGGTTCGCTGGAATTCCCTCAGTTGCGCGTTGAAGTGAAGGTCTACCGTGATGCATACGGAGTTCCTCATATCTTCGCGGGCTCGGACTATGACGCCTACTTTGCGGTTGGATATGTCCACGCACAGGACCGGCTCTGGCAGATGGAGTTGATTCGGCGGGCTGGTATGGGAAGACTCGCCGAGGTGTTGGGCCCGGATGCGTTGCCAATCGACCGGATGTTCCGCACTCTCAGGCTCTGGGAGACTGCCCAAAAGGTCACGGCGCTCCTTGAGGGAGAAGTGTTGAGTTCGTTGCAGGCGTACTCGGAAGGGGTCTCCGCGTTTATTACCGATCACAAAGGCCGCTATCCTCTTGAGCTCGATATGCTCAATATCCAACCGGAACCATGGCAGATCGAGCACAGCGCTCTTGTCGGTCGACTCATGGCGTGGGAATTGAATTATGGTCGCTGGATAGATCTCGTGCAGGGCTATGTGGCAGAACGCATTGGGATCGATCTGGCCCGTGATCTCTATCCTGAATGGCCGCAAGACGCCCCGGTAATCATTCCCAAGGAGCTTTCTGGGAAAACGATCGCGCTCGATGATTTTTCACTGATCCAAGGGGACATGAAATTCCGGACGCTCTTCGGAGCAGGCAATCATGCTGGCGGAAGTAACGCATGGGCAGTCGGCAATGCCAGGTCAGCCTCCGGCTTCCCGCTCCTCGCAAACGACCCTCACCTAATGCTGAACGCTCCCGCGCGTTGGTACGAACTCCATGTATCCACCCCAGGCCTAAAAGTCTACGGTGTTTCCATCCCCGGTGTGCCGTATGTCATCATCGGCCGGAATGAGAACATCGCATGGGGAGTGACGAATGCGATGCTGGACGACGCGGATTTCTACATCGAACAGGTGGATTCTCTCCAGCATCCGACGCAATACAAGTTGAACAATCAATGGATGCCGATGCGCCAGTACATCGACACGATCCTGGTGAAAGACAGCGATCCCGTGATGCTCACGTCGTACTACACCCATCGGGGCCCCATCATCAACCGAATGGAACCGGCGCAATCGCTCAGCGAACACCTGATTTCGATGCGTTGGACAGGGCACCACATCACGAATGATCCTGCCGCATTCTACATGCTCAGCCGGGCGGCGAACTGGGAGGATTTTCAAGCGGGAATCAGACATTTCAATGCTCCCGCACAAAACTTTGTCTACGCCGACGTCAGGGGAAATATTGGTTATCGAATGGGGGGGATGGCTCCGATCCGCGCAGGTAAGGGTCCAACCCTCCTGTATCCCGGATGGACAGATACACACGATTGGAAAGGATTCATCCCGTTCGAACAAATGCCGCATGTCCTGAATCCCCCATCGGGATATGTGGCCACAGCGAACAATAAAGTGACGGATGATTGGTACCCCTACCATCTTTCAACATACTGGGAACCCGATTGGCGCATTTCGCGTATTGTTGAACTGATCCGAGGTCAGGAGAAGGTGGGAATAAGGGATTTCGAACGGTTCCAGAATGATCTGGTGTCGCCTCAGGCGCGGCAACTTGTTCCGGTGATTCTGGAAGCGTTCATTGGCACCGAAGTTGAGTCGAAAGAGCTTCGTGATGCTCTCGCCTATCTGCGCAACTGGAATTTCGAGATGCGCCAGGACGATGTTGCGACCTCGGTGTTCCACGCATTTCTTCTCCGTGCAATTACCAACACGTTTGAGGATGAGCTCGGCAGGAAGGTGATGAGTCTCTATGACACCTTGGCGATGCCTCCGATGAGGGCCATCACGGCACAACTCTTGAAAGACAATTCTCCCTGGTTTGACGATGTCCGAACCGAAGAGCGTGAAACAAAAATTGATATCGTCCAAAAGAGTTTTCGTGAGGGACTGGAGTTTCTTCGCACACAATTAGGCGGGGAATTGAAGGAATGGAGGTGGGGACGATTGCATGAGGTTGAATTTCAGCATGTTTTCGGTGCCAACGCGATGGTGAGAGGCATGTTCAACGTCGGTCCCTTCGCCGTCTCGGGGTCTTACTCGACGGTGAACAACGGGTATTTCATGATCGGGGAACCGTTCAAGAATACCGTCGGACCATCGACCCGGCTCCTCTTCGATCTTTCCAATTCGGATGCATCGAGAGCAATAACTCCGCCGGGGCAATCCGGACACGCGTTCCATCGTCACTATGACGATCAGATGACACTCTGGCTCAACGGGGGATACCGCCGGGTGCTCTTTGCGCGCTCGCTTATCGAAAAAGCAGAATACGATATTCTTATCCTGCGACCATCGGAATGACAAATCCCCCAAAACGAATTTCCGTTCTTGAGTCTGCAACATCTGTCTGTGTGTTGACGGGCGCCGGCATATCTGCGGAAAGCGGCGTACCGACATTTCGCGGAAAGGAAGGACTCTGGTCGAAATTCAAGCCAGAAGAGCTGGCGAACTTCCGTGCATTTATCAACAATCCCGACCTGGTGTGGGAGTGGTACTCGTACCGGAAAAGCGTGATGAAAGATGTGAAGCCAAATCGCGGGCATCTCGCGCTTGTGGAAATGGAAAAGCTCATCGAGGATTTCTCACTCGTCACGCAAAACGTGGACAACCTGCACCGGCGGTCGGGGAGTGAAAAAGTCTATGAACTTCATGGCAACATTGAACGAAGCTACTGTATTGAGTGTCGAAAACCGGAAGCGGACGTCACTCTTGATGAGAGTGGAAAAGCCCCGAGATGCAAATCGTGCGGGGGATTGATACGCCCCGATGTCGTCTGGTTTGGCGAGATGCTCCCACACGAAACGTTTCAGACAGCGGCAGCCGCGTCCGCTCGATGCGATCTCTTCCTCCTCATCGGTACATCGGGAATCGTCTACCCCGCAGCGTCGCTCCCCCTCGTTGCCCGTGACCACGGTGCGTACGTGCTTGAGATCAATCCGGAGTATACCGATCTTTCTTCCCGTGTATCCGAAACCCTCTTGGGTAAAGCAGGGGACATCGTCCCGGAGCTTCTCGCAATCATGAAAACCTCTCGAAAATCAGGAAATCGGATCGAATGAAGGATTCCGGCCTCACCAAGATTGTTTGCACTATCGGACCCGCGTCTCAGGACGTGGAGATGCTCATCCAAATGATCAACGCCGGGATGAGTGTCGCCCGTCTCAACTTCTCCCATGGTACCTACGATCAGCATCGGAACATGATCGAGAACATCCGGGAAGCAAGCCGTCGCGCAGGAGAAATCGTCACGCTGATCCAGGATCTTTCCGGTCCTAAAATCCGAACAGGCAGGCTGAAATCCCATACCGTCGATCTTGTTGCGGGTCAGTCGATTATCTTCACATCCGAAGAGATTGTCGGAGACGAGGAACGGGTGTCGACAACGTACAAGCGGCTTCCGATGGACGTCCAGCGGGGGGATACGATTCTCCTCGACGATGGAAAGATTAAGCTCACGGTGGAGCGGACAGAAGGAACCGAAGTACATTGCCGGGTGGTTAACGGCGGACCCCTCGGGGAAAAAAAAGGAATGAATTTGCCCGGCGTGCAAGTGAGCGTTGAATCCTTCACGGAAAAAGACATTGAAGACTTGAAATTTGGGATGGAACACAACGTTGACTATGTTGCGCTCTCGTTCGTCCGCTCTGCGGAAGATATCCGCAAGTTGCGCGAGGTGATCGTCCGCGGAAACAAAACGGGGCGGAAGTTTCCGGTTATCGCGAAGATTGAGAAGCGTGAAGCCATAGACTCCATCGATCTCATTCTGGAGGAAGCCGATGCGATTATGGTTGCCCGGGGAGACCTCGGCGTAGAGCTTCCCCCCGAGGACGTACCTCCGCTTCAGAAGATGATAGTCCGGAAATGCAATGAATCAGGAATTCCGGTCATTATCGCCACGCAGATGCTCGAATCGATGATTGAAAACCCTCGTCCCACACGTGCGGAGGCAAGCGATGTCGCAAATGCAGTCTTGGATGGAGCAGATGCGGTGATGCTGAGCGGGGAAACATCGGTGGGGAAGTACCCGGAAGAGGTTGTCCGGACGATGGGGAGAATCATCCGGAAGGCGGAGAGCCAACTGCAGGACCGGTCAGATCTTCTGGATGTGGGAGTGCCGCATATCCCCGAGGTTTTCGATTCGATCGCCCGGGCGGCATGTGTGCTGGCAAGTCAGGTGCGTGCCAAAGTAATCGTATCGATCACGCATTCCGGAACCACGGCATTCCGGTTGAGCAAGTATCGACCGCGCTCACCCGTCGTCGCCGTAACCGGACGTGAATTGATTCTTCGTCGGATCAATCTCGCATGGGGCGTGCGAGGGATGCTTCTCCCCGACTACGAGCAGGATGCCGAATCGGTATTCGAGAAGATTCGCACGAAGTTGATAGAGGACAACATCGTTCGTAAGGGAGACTACGTGGTCTATACAGCAGGAATTCCGATTGCCGCGAAGGAGACAACCAACACGATCAAGATTGAGCGAATCGAGTAGCCTGATCCCCCGTTGCCGATCTTCCCTTCATCACAGGTACACGTGCAGTGCAACCGTGAATTGGTTGTTGTCCGCATTGACAGGCTTTTCCTTCCGGATCACATATTGTGGTCGAAGCTCAATGCCGCTCAGGGGAAAAAATTCCACACCAACCACAAATCGTTCCTCTGATCCACTCTTCACATCCACATCGGGATCGAAGAAATCGTAACCGATCTTGACATCAACACCCGGCGTCACGACGTAATTCAATTCAAAAAATGTGATCAGCGACTGGCGCACGGCACGTGAAGAGTTCAGATAATCCCTTCTCGCGTCAACCTCAGCGAGTGCCGTGAGGTTTGATCCCAGACTTGCTGCTGCAAAAACGCCGAACAGCGTCGTTACCCCCTGGTTGTGTGCATTGTTGTAGTACGAACCCCCCAACCTGAGATTCACCGATGAAAACGCAATGCCCGTCTCGACTCGTCCGAGTATGGCCTTGTAGGTATCGGTGTCGCGTGAAGAGGGACTCCCGTTGCCCACGGATGCGACAAGGGTGAATGGTCCAGGATTCAGTCCGATTTCGATTCCGGCATCGTGTCCGCCGTTGAAGGGAAAGAGAGTTTTTGCCCGCACGAAGATGTTGTGATCATCCATCTTGAGTCCATACGCGGGTTCAAACCATCCCGCCTTCACATATCCCTTCATCGGGAGGACACCTGCCTGGCCGAAGGCCTCAAACCGATTTCCTATTCCCTTTGCGAGATACAGAAAACTGTTCCGGGCAATCCTGGCCGAGACATAGAGATCACTTTGCATCTGGAGGAAAGTGCTTCGTGCCTCGACGGGGTCATCCTGGTACAGGAACACGGAGCGGAAATCTGCACCGATGGAGATGTTGTCGTTCAGCTTGGGAGAAAATTCTCCGATGGAATATTCGGCGAGCCAAGTGGGGATCGGAAGCGCTTCACGGCCGTACACCGTGGCACCGAAAAAGGTGCGCATGCCGCCGCCGGACGCATTCACATGACAGTGCTGACAATTCTGGTTTGTGCGCAACGCGAACTTCGGCAAGGCGTCCGCGTTCGCGATCAGAATTGCTACCAAGACTGCAATCACGACAAATGGTCGCACGAGGCACCTCCGGTCTGGTGGAAATGGTTCTTGAAAGAAGAACTCATAAATGATACTTAAAGATCAGATCGATCTCAATAAGGGAGACTCGAGTTTGTCCTTGCATCTCACCCTATCTCGGTATACATTCTTTTCCATCTCACAGCACATCTACCCTAGTACAGAGAAAGAATCCCCTTGACCACCTATCTTACCCATCTTGAGTGCAGCATGTGCGGCGATCGTCACTCTCCTCATGAAATTCAAACAATCTGTCGCTCGTGTGGAAAATCCCTCCTTGCCCGGTATGATCTTTCAGCAGCACAACAATCACTTAATAAGGAGAGTTTCCGAAATCTCGGCGGAGGATTCTGGAAATTTGCTCCGCTCCTCCCCATCGAACGAGAAGAGAACGAGGTCTCGCTTGGTGAAGTCGTCACGCCGCTGCTTCCGCTCAAGGCGCTTGCGAAGGAGTTGGGGATCAGGGAACTTCTCGTGAAAGATGAAGGGCATCTTCCAACGGGATCCTTCAAAGCCCGCGGACTGGCCATGGGAATTTCGAAGGCAAAGGAGCTTGGTGTACGAGAAATGTGCATCCCGTCGGCGGGAAACGCGGCCGGAGCACTCGCGGCATACGCTGCGCGAGCAGGAATGACAAGCCATATTTTCGTCCCCGAAGATACGCCGGTCATCAACATCAAAGAATGCAGGGCATACGGTGCGCGCGTGGTACTGGTGAAGGGGAATATCAGCGACGCGGCGAAGGCAATGAACGAAGAGAAGAAAAATAATCCCGGATGGTTTGATATTTCGACGTTGAAAGAGCCTTACAGGTTAGAGGGAAAGAAGACGATTGGATATGAACTCGGTGAACAGTATAACTGGAGTCTCCCGGATGTCATCATCTATCCAACCGGAGGTGGAACAGGATTGATTGGGATGTGGAAGGCCTTCGAAGAGATGGAAATGATGGGATGGATAGGAAGCCATCGGCCGAAAATGATTACGGCTCAAGCGGATGGATGCGCGCCGATTGTCAGGGCATTTCGTGAAAAGAAAAGGGAGTCGGAATTCTGGCAAGGAGCCGAGACGATCGCGTCAGGATTGCGCGTTCCGAAAGCCTTCGCCGATCATCTGATACTGGACGCCATTTATGCGAGCAAGGGGAGCGCCGTATCGGTCTCCGATAGGGCTATCATCGATTCGGTGTACGAGATTGCGAAGAAAGAGGGACTCTTCATGTGTCCGGAGGGGGCTGCAACGTACGTCTCATTGAAAGTGCTCCTGAAGGAAGGATTCGTGAAAGGATCCGATCGCGTTCTTCTCTTCAACACGGCGGCGGGGAATAAGTATCCGGAAGTGATTTCCTAGCGAAAAGGAACATTATCATGATTGCAGTGATACGAATTGCGCTTGTCTCATTCTTCCTCGTCATCCTCTGCAATACAAATCACTCCCTCGCGCAGATCAAGGATGTGCCGGAGACAAATCCGGTCGTGCAAAAAGCCGTTACGGAAATTTCTTCCGGCAACATCAAGAAATTGGTTGAGACGCTGGCATCGTTTGGAACGAGGCACACTCTTTCCGATACAGTGAGCAGTACACGAGGAATTGGCGCGGCAAGACGCTGGATCAAGTCTGAGTTTGGTGGTTCTACCGATGCCGGTGCAATAACGCATGACGACCTTCGGAAGGCTTCTTGGCTCAAGTTTGGCATCCTTCCGAAGGTTTCTTAAAGATCCATCAAACCTTCCGAAGGTTCCACGCTCGCGCCTCGCACCCTTCGGAAGAGCTGTCCTTCGGAAGGCTTCTTGGCTCAAGTTTGGCATCCTTCCGAAGGTTTCTTGGATTAGCTCATCAAACCTTCCGAAGGTTCTACGCTCTCGCCCCGCACCCTTCGGAAGGGC
>Ga0208244_101682_pt1 | contig 10616 bp, 11 predicted proteins | sample SubbioCR12Aug_5A_FD_184828 | JGI IMG/M metagenome (GOLD analysis project Ga0208244, IMG submission 184828) | Serpentinite rock and fluid subsurface biosphere microbial communities from McLaughlin Reserve, California, USA - CR12Aug_5A (SPAdes) | ecosystem: Environmental > Terrestrial > Deep... | reverse complement strand
GGGGTTTTTCGCCTCATGACTCATTGAAGCCGTTCCTGGACATAAGAAATTGACAACTTATCTGAGCCGGCACATTCGTCACGCTGGCTTATCCAAAAAAATCGGCAATTTATAAACAGACTCTAAATAAAACCCTTGGAAGAATACTCATCCGATTTGCTCAAATTATTGTCATCGCCTTTATGGCCACCATCTCGATTTATGGTTTTACCCTTGTTTCTAAAATCAAAGGACAGACATCGCCTGCGATGGAAATTCCTATGGCCTGGCCATATTTAGCCATCCCGGTCGGTTGCTGCCTGATATTCCTCGAGGCGTTGGCCATGTTAATTTTCAAGATGAATGTGCCCGAGAAGGATAAAGGATAATTATGAATTTGCTCATTGTAATCGGTTTTTTGGTGACCATGGTCTTGGGGATTCCGATTGCTTTTGTCATGGGCATCACTACCTTGGCTGCCTTGATTGCCCTCCCGGGTGTTCCCCTTCATCTCATTCCCCAAAGGATGTTTACAGGAATGGATTCCTTTCCCATCATGGCCGTCCCTTTCTTTATCCTGGCTGGAAACTTAATGAACGCGGCGAAAATTACCGATAGGATCGTAGAATTTTCCAAAGAGCTGGTTGGAAGGGTTCGGGGAGGATTGGGCCATGTCAATATCGTGGCAAGCATGTTCTTCGCTGGCATCAGTGGCTCGGCCGTAGCAGACACATCAGCCCTTGGATCGATCCTAATTCCTGCGATGAAAAAAGAGGGATACAGCCTCCCTTACAGTGCAGCCGTGACGGTATCGTCTTCCATCATTGGGCCGATCATTCCTCCGAGCATTCCCATGGTGGTCATTGCTTTGATTGGGAACCTATCAGTGGGTGCCCTCTTTCTTGGAGGCTTTCTTCCTGGTGTTTTTATCGGTTTCGGATTAATGGGCGTGAACTATGTGATTTCCAGAAAAAGAAATTATCCAAAGACAATTGAGCCGTTCGCCTTAAAAATCTTTTTAAAAAAATTAGTTAGCGCTATTATTCCACTTCTGATGCCCCTGATTATCTTAGGGGGGATCCTGAGCGGAATTTTCACAGCCACCGAAGCCGCCTCCATTGCCGTTGCTTATGCCCTCTTTATCGGACTCTTTATTCTCAGAACCCTATCCCTCAAGGATCTCCCCAATATCTTTTTCAGAAGTATGGTTTTAACGAGCACCATCTTAATTGTCATGGCCATGGCCAACGCCTTTAATTGGATTCTCGCTACCCAAATGATCCCCCAGAAGGTGAGCCAATTCGTCCTTTCTATCTCAAAAGACCCATATGTTCTCCTCTTTCTCATCAATGTCTTTCTCCTGATCGTTGGTTGTTTTCTGGAGGGACTTGCTGCGATCATCTTGATCGTTCCAATCTTAATGCCGCTTGCGATCCAAGCCGGAATTGACCCGATCCATTTCAGTATCATCGTTGTAGCCAATTTAATGATAGGGCTTATAACGCCGCCTTTGGGCCTCTGTTTATTCGTGGTTTGTGGTGTTGCTAAAGTGAAACTCGGTCCCCTTTTGAAAGAGGTTATTCCATTTTTAATTGTAGAGATTGTCATCTTATTTGTGATTACCTATATGCCCTGGTTTACTTTGACCATTCCCCGGCTATTTAAACTGATTTAACTTCTCTCTGAAGGATATCGGAGCGCTTTGCGATTTTCTAGGTGAAAGGAGGAATTATGGGAAGAGTACGGTTGGGTTTAATTGGAATGGGAATGATCGGGAAGCTTCATGCCGAGACCATGAGCAGAATGAAGGATCTGGAGTTTGTGGCTGCTTCTGACGTTGATGCGAAACATCAAAAGACGGCGGAGGAACTTGGAACAAAATTCTACCAATCCTATGAAGAAATGATTTCCAAGGAGAAACTGGATGGCGTGGTGGTTGCCGTTCCGAATGAGCTCCATCTTCCGATAGGCTCGACCTGCGCGAAGAAAGGATTGCATCTTCTTATGGAAAAACCTATTGCGGCCGACCTTGAATCCGCAGACCGCCTAATCCAGGCAGCCAAGGAGAACAAGGTTCATCTTATGGTCGGGCACCACCGGAGGCACAACCCGCTCATTGAAGAACTCCGGAATATCGTGCGGGGAGGAAAGATAGGAAAACTCGTCGGCGTAACGGTCCTCTGGTCATTATACAAACCCAAAGACTATTTTCGGGGACCCTTTGCGTGGAGGGCGCAACCCGGGGGAGGGCCGATCCGGATCAACTTGATCCATGAAATTGATAATATCCGTTACATCTGCGGTGACATCACGCGTTTGTATGCGGAGGTGAGCAATGAGGCGCGGAAGTTCGCGGTAGAGGATACCGTCAGCATCAACCTTCGCCTGGCGGGCGGCGCAGTGGCAAATATTTTTCTCACCGACACCGCCCCCGGAAATATAGGATATGAGGCCAACACCGGTGAGAACCTTTTCTTCTATCACAGCCCGGAGAACTGTTATATCTACTATGGAACAGAGGGTGTGATCACCTTTCCAAAGATGAAGAAATTCTTTTATCGGGACGCAGCGAAAGCGGGATGGCAATTTCCCCTTTGTGAAGAGGGAATTAAGATTGACCGCGAGGATCCCTACACCCGGCAGATCAGAAACTTCTGCGGGGTCATCCAGGGATCGGAAACCCCCAAGATCGATGGAGTAGATGCCCGGAAAACGCTGGAGGTCACCCTCGCGATTCAGAAATCAGGAGAAACAGGCCAGCCTGTTGTCTTCTAATAGAGTATCAGTACTTTGGGCAGGAGGGGAGCATGGAAAAAATAAGGTTGGGACTGATCGGTTTAGGCTTGATGGGAACTCCCCATGCCAGAATCTTAAAAAAGGTCGAAGAGTGCGATCTTGTAGCCGCCTCTGACGTTGACGAAAAACAAAAAGCGGTCACAGAAGAACTCGGAATCAAATTCTACAAGAATTATGAAGAGATGATTGGAACGGAAAATCTTCGGGGTGTGATCCTCGCCGTTCCTAACCATCTCCATGCGCCCATCGGCATTGCCTGCGCCCAGAAGGGCCTGCATCTTTTTGTCGAGAAGCCTATTGCTCAGAGCGTCTCGGAGGCGGACCGCCTTATTGAGGCAGCAGAACAGAATAAGGTTCGCATATTGGTGGGGCATCAAAGAAGGTTTAGTAGTCTCGTTGAAAAGGCCCGTGAAATCGTGACCGGAGGCGAGTTGGGCAGGCTGGTGGGTGTTACCATCACGTGGGCGCTGCTGAAGCCAGGGCCCTATTTTGAGGGGCTCCTATCCTGGAGAAAAGAAAAGGGGGGAGGACCGATCCTGATCAATCTGATCCACGAGATCGATAACCTCAGATATATCTGTGGTGAGATCGAAGAAGTCTTTGCCCTGGTGAGTAACAAGGTCAGGAATTTCCCTGTAGAGGATACCGCCAGCATCACCTTGCGATTCAGGAACGGAGCTCTGGGAACTATCTTTCTATCCGATTGCACGCCTTCCCTGACGTCATGGGAAGGGACGACCGGAGAAAACCCCTTGCTATACCATGACTTCGGAAATTGCTACCAGTTTTTCGGCACGGATGGTTCGTTGTTATTCCCTCAAATGAAGAGACGCTACTACTCCGATCCCGAAAAGGTTGGATGGAATTATCCCGTCACGGAGCAGGGATACAAAATGGTCAGGGAAGATCCTTACATCAAGGAGTTCAGCCACTTTTGCAGAGTAGTTATTGGAGAGGAAGCCCCGCGGACCTCAGGGGAAGACGGAAGAAGGACGCTTGAGGTGACGTTGGCCATTCAGAGATCCGGAGAAACAGGCCAACCGATCCGGTTGTAATAGCCCGTGTCCGGAGGGCACCCACGAATGATGAAAATGACGAATTTCACGAATGGTAACGAATAGTTCTACATTCGTGTCATTCGCTGTAATTCGTGTTATTCGGTTTTATTTTTTAACTAATCAGGAGGAGGTTTTGCAATGAAAGCCATCGTTAAAACCAGTCAGGAAGCAGGGGTCTTCGAGGTGAAGGAGGTTCCTACACCGAAACCGGACCGGGGGGAAGTGTTAGTCCAGGTCAAGGCAGCGAGTCTCTGCTACACCGATGTTGCCATTTTGAACAACAAATATAAGGGAAGAAGACCTGTCCCTATCCCCATCATTATGGGTCATGAAGGGACGGGCGTTGTTTCAGCATTGGGGGAGGGTGTCGATAACGTTTCCGTGGGGGATAGGGTTGGGCTGGAAGTGCTCTATGGGTGCGGGGCTTGTATCAATTGCCTCAATGGAAACAGTAATATGTGTGCGAACTGGAGGCATATCGGCATTACCTATAATGGAATCTTTGCGGAATATGTCGTTGTTCCGGCCCGTGCCGCTCACAGGCTTCCGGATAATGTTTCCTTTGTCGATGCAGCCTGCCTCGAGCCCATCAGCCTGACGGTTCGAACGATGGAACAGGTAAAGCCGATTGTAGGGGATACGGTTGCGATCTTCGGGCCGGGGGCAATCGGTCTCTTCCATCTCCAGGCCTTTAAGGCCGCAGGGGCTGGCCTGGTGATGATGATCGGCATTGAGCAGGATGCAAAACGGTTCGAGGTGGCCAAGGGATTAGGAGCCGATCACATTATTAACTCCAGCAAGGAGGATGTCGTCAAACGGGTTCGGGAGTTGACCGACGGCCTCGGCGCTGATATCGTCGTCGAAACGGCGAGCTCGCCCGCCGTTTTCCCTTTGGCGATCGAGGTGGCGGCTGCACGGGGCCGTGTCTCCTTTTTCGGCCTCTATCCCGAAGCCACGGTGAGCCCCCTCACCATCACGCGAAGCGGCCTGCACATCTTCGGAGACGTGGGATCGCTCCCTCGCTATTTTGTTAGAGCGATCCGTTGGATGAAATATGAAAAGGTCAGGGCAAAACCCCTTGCGACCCGCCTCTTCCGCCTGGATGAAGCCAAGGAGGCGCTTGAGGCTTCTCGCATGGGGGAAGTTGCGAAAGTCATTTTTGAATTGTAGGCGTTCCATATTGTCCCAAAAGTTCTAAGGTGGTGGAAAAATGTATCAATTGTATCTCGAAAAACCAGGTGATTTGAGGATGAAAGAAAGTGATTCACCACCTGCGCCCAAAGACAATGAAGTGAAGGTTAAAGTGATCTATGGAGGCATTTGCGGCTCAGACCTAAGGGTTTTTAAAGGAAGCATCCCCTATGCGACCTATCCCTGTCGTCCCGGTCACGAGATTCTGGGGATGGTTGTTGAAGCAGGCCAAAAGTCGCCACATCGAGTTGGAACGAAGGTCGTTTCCTTTCCCAATACCTACTGTGGCAAATGTGAATTCTGCCTGGAAGGTAAAACCAATATTTGCCAAGAAAAGAAATCCTTTGGAGTCACTGTGGATGGTTTGTTTGCCCAGGAGATTATTATTGATTCCGAGTTTGTGGTGCCCATTCCTTCAGATATGGCGGAAGAGAGAGCAATATTGATCGAACCTTTTGCCGTTAACGTTCATGCTTTGAAAAGAGCCAGTATCACCAAAGGGACATCGGTGGCCGTAATCGGTTGCGGCACTGAAGGCTTGCTGGCGATCGCTCTGCTCAGTCATAAGGGCGCCGATATAACGGTGTTGGATATCATTTCAGCTAAGATGGAAAAGGCTAAAAGTTTTGGCAAACATATAAAAGCCATACATCCTGCCGATGTTAAAGGCCAGGTGTTTGATGTCGTTGTCGAAGCTGCCGGAGTGAAAGCGTCTGTTGAGCAAGCCTTCCAGCTCGTCAAACCAGGCGGGGCCATGATTTCACTAGGGATTACCGGAGATGAGATTAGCTATCCGGCACTGCGTATCACTCGCAGCGAGATAACCATTTACGGCACGATTATTTACACGAAAAAAGATTTCGCGGACGCACTCGCTCTCCTGCAGGATCCTACGTTTAATGTTGCTCCCGTGCTTTCGAAGATTGTTCCCTTTGCCAAATACCGGGAAGCATTTGCTGACGCCTTAACGGGTAACTTCGCAAAGATTGTTCTTGATTTTAAGCAGGCCTAATTAGGCATTCGATTTTATTAGCAACAGTAAAGACATTTTACTCCGCTCATATAAATTTCACTGGAAAGGAGGTGGCAATAATATAAAATCATATTGCAAGCAGGAAAATACGAAGAAAGGACAGGGTAAGATAATTCTAATTCCTATTGAATGTAACGAAAGGAGGATGTAGGTATGAGAAAGATGAAGAAGATGTTGTTAATGATAGTAGGGTTGTTTATTGTTTCTCTCTTTTCCTTTGTTCAGGCTCAGGATTTTCCAACAAAGGACCTCTCGGGCATCATCATGTGGGGGGCCGGAGGCGCGACTGACAACGTGGTCAGGGCTCTTACGCCAATGGTGGAGCCTCATCTGGGCAAACAGATCGTTCTCCAGAACAAGCCTGGCGCGACCGGAGCAGTTTCGACCCAGTGGGTTGTCAATCAACCCTCGGATGGGTACACGCTCCTCTATGGGGCAGAGAACCCCCAGTTGTACCGGGTCCTCGACATCTCTCCACTCGACTACAAAGACTTCTATCCGGTTAATATCACTGCCCGAGGGGTTGGACTCATTGCCTGCAATGTTAATGCTCCCTGGAAAACCCTGAAGGATCTCTTTGACGATGCCAAGAAGAATCCTGGCAATATCAAGATGGGCTCAACCGGTCCTGGAGGTCTTCCCTATGTGGTGGGTGCCATGATGAAAGCGACCCATGGTTTGACTTTCAACGCCATTCCTTTCCCAGGCGAGGGTCCAGGCATGACCGCCATGCTGGGAGGCCATGTCCAGTGGATGACGGTCGGTTTGACGGCAGGGAGAGAGCATGTGCGTGCTGGACGAATCAGACCCCTTGCGTTAGTCGCCGATGAGCCGGTTCCAGGCTTGGAGGATATTCCACTGATCATCAGCGCCTATCCGGAATATAAGAAATACCTACCCTGGGGTCCGTTCTATGGCGTATGGGTGAAGAGGGATACGCCTGAGCCTGCCAAGAAGAAGTTGGTGGATGCTTTTCAAAAGGGGGTGAAGGATCCTAAATTCCAGGCTTTCATTAAAGACTTTGGCGCTGTTCCCATGAACCTTTACGGAGATGGCGCTGACAAATTCCTTAAGCACTGGCAGTCCGTTTCTTGCTGGCTCCTTGAGGATGCCGGAGCGACCAAAGTCTCCCCGGATAAATTTGGGATTCCGAAACCATAACGCAAAACCGGATAATTGAAATAATGGAATACTGTAAGGTTGGATAAAAAATTATAAGTGTCCAAGGAAAAAATCCCTGTCTACCGTAAGCAGACGGTAGACAGGGGTACATACATGAATCTACTGAAGAGGTATTTCCGATGGAAGACAAGATCATACAAAGGCCGGGGGAACGGATACTGTTGTGGTTTCTCCTCGCATTCAGTATTTTTGTTCTTATTCAGGCTTTAAGGATACCTCATCTTGAGAACCTTTCTTCGTCCGGAGCATTTCCGATTTTTATCGCTTTGATCCTTATAGGGTCATCTCTACGCATCCTATGGAAAAACCGCAGTCGATACAACGCCTTGAATCTTGGCGAGGAGGTGCGCCTGGCCCGGCCCTTCGCTCTGCCCGGCGTGGTGGTCGGCTATGCGGCCATTCTGTTGCTGTATATCGTGCTGACCTCCCCTCTTCATTTTCTGCCGAGCTCCTACCTGTTCCTTGTCGGTTCGTTCCTTTTTTTAAAGGGGGCGACGCTGAAGAAATCATTCCCGATTGCGGCGCTCACGCTTGCAGTCATCTACGTCCTCTTTCAGACGATCTTTAAGGTCATCCTCTGGTAATCGGGAGAAACGGATATGGAAGCAGCCCAGGCGTGGCATTATTTCATCATGTCGATTGTCAGCATCAAACTGCTGGCCATGGTCGCAGTCGGCACCCTCGCAGGGATCTACATCGGCGCGATTCCCGGTCTTTCCGTCACAATGGCGGTTTCGATCCTGATCTCCTTTACCTTTTCGTGGGAAATCAATCCGGCGCTGGCCCTGATGATCGGGATATGGACCGGCGGGGTTTACGGAGGGTCGCGCTCCTCCATCCTGCTCAACATCCCCGGCGCCCCGGCCGCCGTTGCCACCGGGTTTGACGGCTATCCACTGGCCAAACTGGGCTTGGCGGGACATGCGATCGGGCTTTCCACCACCGCCTCGGTGATCGGGGGGGTGATCGGCGTCATCGCCCTGGCCTTCGCGGCGCCGATCATCTCGGAATATTCCCTCAAGTTCGCTCCGCGGGATTATTTTCTCCTGGCGATCATGGGGATTCTCCTCGTGGGGAGCCTCTCCGGCGAATCTCTGGCCAAGGGGGTATTTGCGGGAGCTTTGGGGGTCCTGCTCAGCATGGTGGGAATGGACAACTTCACCGGCCAGGGGCGCTTTACCTTCGGAAGCGTGGGGCTGATGAGCGGGATCCACTTCGTGGCGATCATGATCGGCCTGTTCGGCGTTTCGGAGGCCCTCGTCCAGTTGCACGACATCAGCCTGAAGGCGATCAAGCAGGACGTGAGCCGGATTTTCCCCTCCTGGCGGCTGCTCTTCAAGCACATGTACCTGATCATCAAGTGCTCGTTCATCGGAGTGGGCATCGGCGCCTTGCCGGGCGCCGGCGGGGATATCGCGGCGCTGCTGGCCTATGGCCATGCGCGGCGGAGCGTGAAAAAACCGATGCGGCCGTTCGGCAAGGGGGCCTACGAGGGGCTCATCGCCCCGGAGACGGCGAACAACGCTTGCATCGGCGGGGCCTACATCCCGATGCTCACCCTGGGCATTCCCGGGGATGCAGTCACCGCGGTCATCATTGGCGCCCTCTATATCCACGGCCTCAAGCCCGGCCCGATGCTGATGATCGATACGCCCCATCTCTTCTGGTTTTCCGTCGGCTGCATGCTGCTGGCGAACGTCTTTCTGCTGATCTTCGGGCTCACCGGAGTCCGGATCTTCGCCAAGATGGTGGAAATCCGCAAGGGGCTGCTGCTGCCGATCATCATTATCATCTCCACCGTCGGCTCCTATGCGATCAACAACAGCATCTACGACGTCTACTGGATGCTGGGGTTTGGGATCTTTGGATACATCCTGAAGATGTATGGATTCCAGGTGGGGCCAGTTATTCTTGGAGTCATCCTTGGCCCCCTTATGGAGGATAACTACCGGCGGGCCATGATAGACCAGCATAACAATATTCTGGGTTTCCTTAGCCAGCTTGTTGTAAACCCTCTGTCTTTGGTACTGACCCTTGGAATTGTCATCACAATTGTCGGTCAAACCCAATTCTGGTCCTGGATGAAAAGGAAAGTCTGGAAGTCTAAAAAGGAGGGGATATGAAAAAAATTCTGGTGCTTCATGGAGTCAATCTCAACATGTTCGGCAAGAGGGATCCCGCCCAGTATGGGACGATTACTCTGGATGAAATTAATCAGAAACTCAAAGAGCTTGCGAAAGAGTTGGGAGTTGAGTTGGAAACCTTCCAAACCAATCATGAGGGAGAAATCTGCGAAAAGATTCATCAGGCACATCAGGAGAAGGTGGATGCTGTTGTGATCAATGCCGGCGCCTGGACTCACTATAGTTACGCGCTAAGGGATGCCCTGGCTATTATTAAGGTTCCTATCATTGAAGTGCATATGTCGAATATCCATGCGAGAGAGGAATTCAGACACTTTTCAGTGATTTCATCCATAGCTAAAGGCCAGATCGCTGGTTTCGGGGACCAAAGCTACCTCCTTGGCCTCAGAGCAGCTTGGGAGTTGATAAAATCCACCTCTTAGTTGGAGGTGTTTACTCTACTCCGGGTATCGACACCCTAAAATAATCCCTTATGTTGGCTCGAGTTCAAACTTGACAATCCTACGTAATTCCTTTAGTTTTTGGAAATGAAAAATCGGTTGATTCTTGCGTCGAAGTCTCCTCGCCGGTATGATTTATTAAAACAAATGGGTCTTGATTTCGATGTGATTCCAAGCAATGTCGAAGAAGATTTTGCTCAAGGTGAATCTCCTCGTGAGCATGTGATTCGATTGGCTGAGGCAAAGGCCCTGGATGTCGGGAATCGATTTCCAGATCACTGGGTGATCGGAGCCGATACGATTGTCTATGTGGATAACATCATTTTAGGAAAACCGAGTAGCCGGGAGGAGGCATTGGAGATGCTAAAACGCCTCAGCGGAAAAGAACATTGGGTGCTAACCGGGATCTCTGTTCACCATTTTGGAAAAAGGAAGGGAGATTGTGAGGCAGTCCAAACAGCAGTGAAAGTGAAAACACTGACCCCGGTTGAGATGGAGTGGTATGTCCGGACAGGGGAGCCTTTTGATAAGGCAGGGGGATATGGCATCCAGGGGATCGGATCATTTATGATTGAATCGATCAATGGGTCTTATACCAACGTGGTCGGCCTTCCTCTGTGTGAGTTGATGCAGATGATGAGTCGGTTGGGAGCATTAAGAATTACTTGACAACGTTCAAGACATCGTAGACAGAAATAATGGTCACGACATCGTGGACACACAACTTTGAAATTATGTACCCAACGATGCCGTGACGCAAATCGAATAGCTCATCGCATTTGATACTTGTATT
>Ga0208244_101681_pt1 | contig 10621 bp, 11 predicted proteins | sample SubbioCR12Aug_5A_FD_184828 | JGI IMG/M metagenome (GOLD analysis project Ga0208244, IMG submission 184828) | Serpentinite rock and fluid subsurface biosphere microbial communities from McLaughlin Reserve, California, USA - CR12Aug_5A (SPAdes) | ecosystem: Environmental > Terrestrial > Deep... | reverse complement strand
CCCGCCTACACGTGGTATAGGTGTTAGGCTGGTGGTTAACCTTTGCCTAATCCGGACTTTCACCGGCAAGAACTGCCAAGCTTTGCTTGGCGCACTCATCTTTTCACCTCCTTCCTGGCTTTGCACTGATTGCAGGCAGAAGGTGACCGGGTACAACAAAACACCGCCACTGCTGCGGGAGCGGGCGGTGTATATATATAACTTTACGGTCGCCCCCTTGCCAGCCTCACAGGACCATCTTTAAAGGGTGCCTAACTGCTAACAGGTTAGCACTAAATCGATTTAATGTCAATGCCAAATTATTTGCCGTGGTGTCCCTTAGAGATACTTTCTCCTTAAATATAATCAGTTTGGACGTATTACAAGTAATAGCTGTCTCTCCTGCACAGTATCATTTAACTTTGCACAGATCTCTTCAATCTGACCATCAAATGGTGCTGATACCGAATTCTCCATTTTCATCGCTTCGATGTTGACAACTTCTTCACCTTTAAAGACCAGATCGCCAACCTTAAGGGGCCCCCGCTCCGGGTTGCCGATGCGCCAAAGGTTGCCGTTTATCGGCGAGCCGATTTCTCCCGGTTTTTCAGCCATTCTTAAAGGTTGTCTTGTAGTCTTGCCGGTCTCAATTGTATAAATCTGGTTTTTATTATTAACCTTCATTAAAACATGGATATGACCATCGCATTCTCCGCCTACGGATACAAGCTCAATACAACAGGGCTTGCCCCAGAAGTCGAATTCAATTTTGCTGCCCGGGCAGGAAAACCCCTTGTACCAGATATCGGTTGGCAAAACTAAGGGGGCTTCGCTGTATAATTCCCGGAAACGAATAAATTCGATCGCGTCTTTGGGATGCATCAGGTAGAGGATATACTCTTCTTCATCAGGTTCCCTGCCGATTGCTGCCGATAAATCCTTGCGTTGCTCTTCCATTTTTTCGTCTTTGATTAATTCCAGGGGTGAGAGTTCACTGCGATTTTTTATTGCAGAATCCCAGCCATCACCAAACGCACTCTTATAAACCCATTCATCCGGCCAACCTACCGGCAACTTACCGTATTTGCCCAGGAGCAGGTTTTTAAAATCGTTTGATACCCCAGAAAAAAGATCCAGCAGCTCTTCCTGTTCCTTAACTTCCATTTCGGCAAAGAGCTGTTTTTTCTCTTCTACGAATTTCCTAAGCAGCTTAAGAACCTCTTTAACTCCAGTCTCACCTTTTTTCTTCATATAACGGTTAACAATACCACTGCAGGTTGTCCAGGTAATTTGTGAGCCGGGAGTAACATCAAAGTATTTGATGATCTTGTTGTAATAAGACATCAGGTTCAGTATTTCCGGCATTAAATGCAGGAAGTTGCCTTGTTCCGCCTGTTCAAAGGAACTCGGAAAGGCGCCGCCCGGCATGCGGTGCTTGGTTACGCAGTGATCAAAACCCCTGAAAGGCGATTCGGCCCAGTCATATTGCCTGATCCAGCTACGGACCTTTTCTACTGCAGTTTCAGCTTCTGCCCGGTTCAGGTGAACGGAAATACCATTTTCCTCTAACCCGGCCTGAAGGCTTAAGATCGGGGCCTGGCCGTAAAAGCGGGTAAGAGAATCTTCCTGGACATCTAAGATCTTTACACCAGCCTGGGCTGCCGCCATCAGGGCTGGAAGAGCCATACCGTCCGTTGCATGCCTGTGGTAGTGTATCACCAAGTCAGGATACTTTTGTTTAATCGCATCAACAAGACTTCTAATGCGGGCCGGGCTGCCCACTCCGGCCATATCTTTAATGCAGAGGATAATTTCGTCTGTTCCCGAACATAACCTGACAATGTTATCGGTTACGCTTAAGTAGTATTCATTAGTTGCCCAGTCGGCCTGGGTGAAACAGATGGCCGGTTCAAACAACCTGCCTCTGGCCATCACAATTTCCGCCACAACCTTCATGTTCCTGATATCATTTAAGAATGAAAAACAACGCCAGACGTCGATATCAACATTTGCTACAACATGTTTAATTACATTAGGCGCATAAGGGCGGTAGCCCCAAAGGTTTGTTTCTCTGATCAATGTTTGCAGCATCACCTTCGGCATCAGCTTCCGCAACAGGTTAATTTCTTCAAAGGGGTTTTCTTTCCTATTCATGATGCCTACATGCCAGCGCGCTCCGCCGTGGCACTCAGCGCTGAAAAGACCCATCTTGTTATAGTGAGGAGCCAGTGACTTAAGGTCGTAAATGCGCAGGCGGTTTTTAAAGTCTGATTGTCCGGCATCACGCATTGAAGTTGAAGTCAGACAGACACCATCGAGATTTCGGACCTGGTCCACGAGAACTTTGGGTGATAACCCCGGCTGAAATAAACCGTGATCATTTATTTTTTTCAAGTCAATCCCTCAAATCCATTTTGGAGTGCCAAGCGCTGATACTTCAGCGACATAACGGGCAATTTTTCGCATTTCATCTTCATTATCTTTTTCTTTAAACTTAGAAACAAGTTCTTCCATGTTTTCTTCAAGAAAACGGGTCGAATATTCCCCGGCAATAAACTTAGGATGCCTAATGATGCTTAGCAGCAGTGGAGCAAGCGTTTTAACACCCTCAATCCGCAGGTTTCTGCTGATTGAACGATCCAGAACCCTGATTGCCCCATCCCGATTAACTCCTGTTGCTTTGATCAGCATGATCAGAGAATCGTAATAGGGTGGAATATCTGCCCCTTCATAATAACCTGGGGAAATCCGCACTGCCGGCCCCTGGGGTGAGAAGAGCCTGGTCAAAGTGCCGTAAGAAGGACTGAATGTTACAGGATCTTCAGCGTTAAGCCGCGCTTCAAGAGCCCATCTGTTGGGGTGAACTTGCGATTGTTTAATAGGCAGAGGCTTACCCATTGCGATATCAATCATCAGGGCGACGATATCAAGACCGGTCAACAATTCCGTGATTCCATGTTCCACCTGCAGCCGGGTATTGACCTCGAGAAAGTAAAATTGGCGGCTTTTTGAATCAAATAAAAATTCTACAGTTCCAGCCGAAGTATAGTTGATTCTTTTCATCAGACGGATTGCCGCGGCATAAAGCTGCTGCCTTAATTCATCATCCAGGGTCGGTGCGGGCGCTTCTTCAATAATTTTTTGGTTGCGCCGCTGAATAGTACATTCACGTTCAAAAAGGTGCACAATACTGCCATCTTCATCAGCGACAATTTGCACTTCCAGATGGCGTCCCCGTTCGATATATTTTTCAATCAAGACAGAGTCATCGTCAAAAAACTTCATACCTTCCGAGCGCACCTGATCAAGGGCCGGCTTGATTTGCCCTTCATTTTCGACCTTTAACATGCCTTTGCCGCCACCGCTGGCGGATGATTTAATCATAAGCGGGTAAACAATATTCTCTCTTTTCATCCAGTCCTTAATTGCTTCCGGATCGGTTTCGTCGTTTATTCCAGGTATCAGCGGAATATCTGCCTCCGCAGCTATACGCTTGGCTTCTCTTTTATCGCCCATTACCCGAATCACTTCCGGTGAAGGTCCAATCCAAATTAACCCAGAGTCGACTACCGCTGAGGCAAACTTTTCATTCTCAGATAAAAATCCCCATCCTGGATGAACAGCATCTGCTCCTGTTTTAAGGGAAGCATCGATAATCCGCTCAATGTTTAAGTAGGAGTCTCTGGGTGGGGCTTCCCCGATATGAACTGCAACATCAGCCATCATTACATGCTGGGCCAACCGGTCTGGAGTGCTGTATACCGCAACAGTCCCGATTTTACGATCCCGGCAGGTGTGTAAAATTCTTACTGCCGGCACAGTTCTGTTAGCAACAAGGATTTTTTCAATTTTACGGTAAGTCACAGGTAATCATTCCTTAAAATCTTAATATTTAATAACTGAGGTCAAGCGAACTTTTCTACTGTCCAGTTTCCGTTGACCCACACACCACTAATATGAACTTCCGGGAATATTTCTGACAGATTCACTACAGCTTGATTGAGATCCTTTTTGTGTTCCAGGTTATTTTTTGAACAACCTGCGCAATCATGGTGGCCTGCTACAATTATAATTTTCGAGTTGTGTTTTTCCAGTGATAGGCGTATTTTGTTAAGCAACAGAGTGTTCTCCTGACAGCCACAGGCAAGCAGTTCAACCATTGCAGGTTCAGTAATCAGATCGACAAACTGTACACCATAGTAAGTTCTAATCCAGTCAATCAATGGCAGATGCGTTCTGCCATCAATACAGTTTAAACAGGTTGCAAATGACATAACCTTTCGGGATAAATTGACATGATTATTTCTTTGGCTTATAATACGAAGCAAAATACACGAATTTATTTTCGTTTGTCAAGTATAACCTACTTAAACTCAACGTGCAAGAAATAAAAAAGGATCCATAGATATGCAAAAAAGTAAGTGGACTTTTTTAACCAACCATGGTCGTGTCTTTGCCTATGTGGCAAAGTTCCCGCAAACCACGACCCGCCAGATTGCAGGTAAGGTAGGCATTACTGAACGCGCGGTCCAAAAAGTGATTTGGGATCTTGTTTCTGACGGTTATATCATCCTCAAAAAAGCAGGACGAAATAATAATTATGCAGTAAACCCTGAACTACCAATGCGCCATCCGTTGGAAAAAGATTATTCGGTTATAAATTTACTTAATGCGCTGGGGTGCGATGTCGATCGCCAGTAAGTGATTTGATTTGTTTCTGATAAAATTCGACAACTGGCTTTAATATTTGCCATAGATAACTGTGGCCGGCAATTGTGGAGAGGAGGTTAGCTGTGAAACCCGATTTGTTATCGTCCGACAAGGTGATTATTACAGCAGCAATTACCGGAGGAATACACGACAAGCAGGCCAATCCGGCTTTGCCGATCACCCCTGATCAACAGGCCCAGGATGCGCTTGACTGTTACAATGCAGGTGCTTCTGTTGTCCACATACAGGCCAGAGACCAGGAAGGCCAAAGCTCCGGTGATGTAGAACTATATAGCCATATTCTTACGCTCATCGGTGAGAAGTGCCCAATCATCAGGCAAATCGGCAATGGCATCGGCATCCGTTTAGATAGCAATAACCATGTAGTCATGCCATCGCTGGAAGAAAGGTACAACTTACTGACTATTAATCCCCAAGCTGAGATGCATACTATTAAAGCCGGCACATTTGAATTTAGAACTCCTTACGGTGCCGCAACTTTTTATAACCCCAATACTTTTAACGAAGCATACATCCAGGGCTGTAAAATGCTTAATATTGGCCTGGAAATAGAAATATACGATTTCAGTCATATTGTTAATGTGATTGAGATGGTCGAAAGAGGAGCACTGACAGCACCTTTGCACATCAGCCTTGTATTAGGCATTCGCGGTGGCGCTCCCGCCAGTGCACGCGTATTGCTGAATATGCTTGATGCCTTGCCTGAAGGCTCAACCTGGCAGGTCATCGCTGTAGGTCGTCACCATCTGCGGACAACAATGATGGCCATTATGCTGGGTGGCAATGCCCGTACTGGACTGGAAGATACCCTTTTTTACAAGAGTGGAGACCTGGCTAAAAGTAACGCCCAGCTTGTTGAAAGAATGGTTCGTTTAGCCCGCGAAATTGGCAGAGAACCTGCTACTGTCGATGAAGCCAAATCTTTACTTGGGCTCAACCGCTAGATAAATGGGGCCCACAGGGAAACAAGCAGAAAACTGAAAGAATGTTGCCGATAACCCCGGTCTCGGTAGATAGAGGCGCTCAAAAAGTGTGTCAAGTACCCCGTCCCCTAGACACATGCGGGGAAAGTGGTCCCGCCATGGGGCATCAGGCAGCAGGGGGGAATAGCGCCGTGCTTGTTCCTGATCCAATCCAGCCCCTGCGCCAGGCTGCTGATCGGTATCATCCCCATCGCCTTTACCGTCTCTTCCGGCATGCTCGACAGTACCAGCAGGTCGCTTTCTTCAGCAACTAAGGCGCTGTGATAGGCCATCTGCCCCCCGATACTGTAGTCACGACGTAAAGCCGATTCCCTGGACGGGTTATTGCTGTAAGCCGTAAACAGTTTAAAAAAATGCTCATTGCCAACTCCTTCGCGGCATTCGCTGATCAGGAGTAGAGTGCCTTTTTTCTTTAATATTCTGGTGGCATTGTAAATTGAATTATAATATCCATAGAAGCAAGTTTTTTCGATGGAGGTGTACTCTTATGTCTGCCGTTGAGTTTGATGCCGAATGTTCTAATTTACCTTTAGGCCGATAAGAAAACAGCGGTGCTGAATAAGCAAGGTGATAAGGGGGTCGCGAGGAAACTATGGAGATTAAAAAACATCCAAATCATAAGATATACATCCAGGTGCTTCGTCAAATGTCGCCTGAAAAAAGGTTGCGTAAAGCATTTGACTTGTCTGAATTTGCTATGCAGCTTTTTATTCATGGGTTGCACAAAAGGTTCCCGAATCTTGGCGATGAAGAATTTAAAAAAATACTTTTGGAGCGTTTGGATAAATGTCACAACAGGAATTATTAAAGAAGGTTATTCAAGTACTGGAGCAAGCTGGAATCCAATATATGATCACAGGTTCTGTTGTTTCAAGCTTACAGGGTGAACCGCGGTCTACCCATGATATAGATATGGTTATTGCCATTCAGAAGTTAGCAGCAAAGAGATTAGTCAAAGCTTTTCCTCCACCCGGTTTTTATTTAGATGAAGATAGCATTATTGAGGCAATTAACAGGCAGAGTATGTTTAATCTAATTGATGTAAACGCCGGGGATAAAGTTGACTTTTGGATATTAACCAACGAACCTTTTGATCAGTCACGTTTTGTACGCAAGATTAGTGAAGATTTTATGGGGTTAAAAATGCTGGTTTCAAGTCCAGAAGATACTATCCTAGCCAAATTGAGATGGGCAAAACTCTCCGGTGGAAGTGAGAAGCAATTTACAGATGCTCTAAGGGTTTATGAAGTACAGTATGGAAAATTAGACATAGATTATCTAGAACAATGGGCAAAGAAATTAAACGTTGAATCGTTATGGAAACGGTTAGTGAGTAAAGCGGAGACAGTATAATTGAACCTGAAAGCGGCAAGTACCCGGCTATCGGGCTCACCTGGGTAAATTAAATACCATTTACAGGAAGATAGCGTAGCCTTTGCCAGGCAACCAAACGTCAAATACCACTTTGGTAACAGAAGAAAGTCGTTGTGACAGCTGGAAAAAAGTATGATTGAGTGGATGCCATTAACCCTTGGTGTTTGGGTTGAATATTTCGTAATTAATTATTGGGCATTTGTAAAAAAGAGGAAAGAGACAAAACGAGGAAAAAAGTGTTGCATAAAGTTGGTTTTTCCATTCAGAGCTGACGCATGACTTTTAAAACACAGACAGATCAAGGCTTACAGGGATTGCAGCAGAACAACTTTTCGTGCTATTTTTCTCGCAAAATTGTGAAATATAAAGGGTTGTAAGTATTTTTCATGCGTCAGCTTTGTTTTCCATTTTTCCATTCTAAGGTCTTGAAAAAAGTTGTTTCTTGTCGTATAACAAATAGACAACTAAGATGACGAGGGATTTCTAGTGTCGTATTCTAAAGGTCTAATGGAAGATGAAATAACCAAGGCAATGATTCACTAGGAACGGGAATACAAGGGGCGGGGTCCTCCCGAGGCTAAGACTGATATACTCCGTAATATGGTTATCGTTAGCCTAAGGGGAGTCCTGACACCAGCCGAGCGTCACTTGGCCCAAAATAAGGAAGGGACGGCGCTGATCAAAAAGTTGCGTCAGCAATTAGTTGAACAGGGACGCCCCGAACTTGAGGGAGTTATTAAGCAGGTGACATCTGCAAACGTTATTAGTCTGCATACAGATATCAGCACTAAAAGGGGAGAACGAATTTTTATTTTTGTGCTTGATAAAGAACTCTAAAGTTGGAAGTTATATTAAGGGTGGGGACAGCCTTACCGTTAAAAAAAGTCCGACACCAAATATTTAGTGTCGGACTTTTTTAGGTTTACCCTGAATGGGCGATAACTTGGCGATGAAAGTCCGCTACAAGCTTGGCGATAGGAACTGTTAGCAGAGGATAAGGGCGTCTATTGAAGGAATGAGAGGAAGGTGAAAATGCAAAGAAAGCAGAAAACTGCGATAGCAGGCTGCCCTTGTGAGGGTATGGTGGAAACAGAGAGTAGCAAGGGATCGCGGAGTGTTGCACCACTGGAAATCCCAGAGAAGATAAATAAAACAAAGCTGGAGTGATGACTGTTGTTAGAAAGCAAATACCAAGTAGTTGCAGGTCCGGAAGGTTATCTGCCACCCGCGGCCGCTTCCATGGGAGTTACCCTGCCGGACAAAGGGCAGGCTCTGGTGGAGGGTGTAATTGTTTCCGAAAATGAGGCCATTGAGAAAATCGCCAAAAAAATTGTTGAAGCCAAAAATCCTTTCTTTTTCCCTGGTCCCCTTTTGTTATGGGACTGGAAGGAAGGCGTAGCTGAAAAGGCCAGTATTGTAAAAAAACTGGCTGATGTGGCAGGAATTCGTATTATTCCCATGCCTGACTATCGTCCCAAGTATCCGATGATTAACCCTGATATAGAGATTAATCCTAATCACCCGAACTTAACGATCTGGCATAACAAAATCGATCTTTGTCTTTTTATTGGTGTGCACTGCCATTATGCCAACGTGGCTTTAAAAATCATTCGTGGTGGCACTGATTGTTACACAATCGGTCTGTGTGCCGAAGCCGGACACGAAGATGCCATGATCTCTTTGCGGGATGTGGGAATGGCCCAGTTGGAAGCTTTGACGGATGCTATTTGCCGCCTGAAAGGAGTTGCGAGTACATGATGGAACAAAAGGTAGTTGCGCCTGAACAACTCTTTTTTGAGGCTGAACGGGAAGAGCAGTTTATCACAGGCAGTGAAGCGGTCAGAGAAGCTATAAAAAGAGCAAATGTGGACATGGCCATCTCTTACCCCATTACGCCTCAGTCTGAAAGCATGCATCTTGTGGGCGATATCTATGCGGATGGATATATTAAAGAGTATTTCCGCGGTGAAAATGAATTTGCCGTTATGTCTGCTGTCTCTGGGGCATCAATGGCCGGCATACGGGTTTTTACCGCTACCGGAGGCCCGGGAACACTACGTGCTTTTGAAATGTTTCCCACCTGGTCTGGTGCTCGTCTGCCCATAGTCTGCGCATTTATGACCCGAGGCATTAACTCTCCCCTGACAATTCAGCCTGATACGCTGGAGATGTCTTATATGTTGGATACCGGTATCCTGATGTTACATGCCGAAAATGCTCAGGACTTATATGACATGATCTTAAAGGCTTTTATTGTTGCTGAACAGCCAGATGTGCATCTTCCCGTTGGTGTTTTTGCTGACGGTTTCTTTGTGACTCATACCCGGGACAATGTTAAAATTGCTCCGGTGGAGATGAAGTTGCCTGCTTATGAACCAAATTGCTCCCCCGTTCCTGTTATGGATATGGAGAATGTCCCTGTCCGCCAGATGCGGGATCCCTTTGTTATGAAGAGTAATTTTATTAGTTATGCAGCCCATGCTTCGTGGCAGCAAGAAGTATTGGCCGCCGGGGAAAGAGCCCGTAAGCATATTGATCGACTGCTTGGTGGACTGATTGAGGTGGAGAACGAGGATGCCGATATTCTGATCATAGCCTCGGGTACGGCGGTTTCCCAGAGCAGAGATGCAATTGCACTGGCTCAGGCGGAAGGGTTTAGTGTAGGCCTGATTAAAATTAAGTGCCTTCGCCCTTTCCCGGCGGATGAAATTAGAAAGCTGGCTGCTAAGGCCAAAGCTATTATTATTCCGGAATTTAACCGTGTAGGCTGGCTTAGCCGTGAAGTTAAGACAGCTGTGGATGACACCGCAAAAGTAGTGGGTGCCCCCAGAGTATTTGGCGGCATGACGATGCCCTCTCAACTGATACTAGAAGAAATTAGGAGGTGCAGCCAGTGAGTAAGAATATGTTTCGTATTTCTCCGGGTTTTGAAGATATAATGCCGGCGGAGTATAAAGAACTGGTGGAATCCGGTCCGTACGGCGCAAATTTAGGGGTCTCGGAACTGGGCACGTATAAAGAACTGCTTGAGGAGCATCCCCTTTGTGCCGGTTGCGGTTTGGCACTGTCCCTGCGCTTAATACTTGCTTCGTTACCCAACCCTGAGGACACCCTTATTGTCGGCTCCACCGGTTGCAGTGCGCTGGCTTTCCCGCAGGTCGCTCTGCATAATATTCATTCTTTGTTTGGCAATCAAAATGCTGTGGCATCCGGGTTGAAACGTGCCCTAAAGCTCAGATATCCCGACAAAGTTAAGGATGTGGTGGTAATTGCCGGGGACGGAGCAACAGCGGATATAGGCCTGGATATGGTGATGCATTCCTGGTTCCGGGGTGAGAATATCACCACCATCATGCTTGACAATGAAGCTTATGCCAACACCGGCGGTCAGGAAAGCGGCATGACCCCGGAGGGCACTGTTTTGTACATGGCGCCAAAGGGGAAGAAGTTTCCCAAGATTTCGATGCCGGAAATAGCCCGTGAGTCCGGATGTGCTTATGTAGGAACTATTTCGCCGGCGCAGCCGAAGCGACTGGAGAAGATGGTGCGGCGGG
>Ga0208244_101677_pt1 | contig 10666 bp, 11 predicted proteins | sample SubbioCR12Aug_5A_FD_184828 | JGI IMG/M metagenome (GOLD analysis project Ga0208244, IMG submission 184828) | Serpentinite rock and fluid subsurface biosphere microbial communities from McLaughlin Reserve, California, USA - CR12Aug_5A (SPAdes) | ecosystem: Environmental > Terrestrial > Deep... | reverse complement strand
TTACACAACGCTTGCCCTGCTCAAGGCGGTTAATTGCCGCGCCGGCGACGCGATCTATCCGGGCGATGTTCTTTGGGTTCCCAATGTCCCCACACGCACACCTCCGCCAAGCCCGTTGCCCGGTGTGACGGTCACGCCGTACCCGACCGACCCGCTGACGGAGACCGCCCTGCCGTTCACCGCCACCCCCCAGCCAAGCGCAACGCCGAATATCGGAACGCCCACTCCGATTCCAAGCCCGACGCCCGTCCCGACTTCGACTGCCAGCCCGACGGCATTCCCGACCAACGCACCGTGACGCCATTCCAGCGCATCGCCGAACCATGCGACTAAATCCCCGAACCTGCCTGACAACCCTCCTTGCCCTGATTCTGACCGCGTGCAGCGCTTCGCCCCCCGCGTCCGAACGGACGCCTCTTCCCTTCGTTTTGGTGACATCTGCTCCCGATGCCACTCCAACCCCCACGCCGTTCCAGCCTTCGGATATCCTGCCGACCCAGCCGTCGCTCTATTCGTTCGAAGTCAACCCCGCGGCGCAGTTGATCCTGCCGACGGAAACGTCGTTCCCGACCGCCACGCCGCCCGCAGAGCCCACCCCGACGGTGGGATTCGATCAGCTATTCCCCACCCAAGCCGCCCCGCCGGCAGAGGCGCAGGTTGTTAATCCCACCGACCTGCCGCCGCTGACCGATAACGAGACGATCAACTTCCTGCTCATGGGCTCGGACCGGAGACCGACCGGCACATCGCACCGCACGGACACGTTGTTGATCGCCATCGTCTGGTACAAACAGGGGCAGGTCTCGCTGATTTCCATTCCCCGCGACCTGTGGATTCACATTCCGACCGTGGGCATGAACCGGATCAATACCGCTTATCAAAGCGGGGTATCAAGCGGCTACCCCGGCGGCGGGATGGGTTTGTTAAAGGAAACCATTTTACAAAATCTCGGCATCCGCATTGACCATGCGGCGATGGTTGAGTTCGACGGGTTTCGCCGGATTGTGGATACGCTCGGGGGAATCGAAGTGCCGGTGGCGTGCGCCTATACCGACTGGCGGCTGCGCTCGCCGAACCTCGACCCGAATAATGAAAACAACTGGTGGCTGTACACGGTGGGTCCCGGCGAAGTATATATGGACGGCGACCTTGCGTTGTGGTACGCCCGCTCGCGCATGAAGTCCAACGATTATGACCGCGGGCGACGCCAGCAGGAAGTCATCCGCACGCTGTTCGATAAAGCCCTGCAAACCGGTACGCTGACAAAAATCCCCCAATTGTACGACGACCTTGCCAGCGCCGTCCTCACCGACCTGGTCTTGGGAGACGTGCTGAAAATGGCTCCGTATGCCCTGAACTTCACGAATGCCAACATCCGCAGTTATTACATCCGCCCGCCCTACGTCCGGGCATGGATCACGCCCGGCGGGGCGTGGGTGCTTCTCCCGCAGGAGGAGTCTTTGCGGCAACTGCTCGTCGAGGCGGCGACGCTTTCGCCCTATGCGGCGGTTCGTGAGGCGATCACCATCGAAGTGCAGAACGGCGCGCGTTTGGAGACGCTCGAATCGCTTGCCGCCTCGCGCCTGAACTATGCGGGCTATCAAACCGTGACCAATATTGCAGAACGGCGCGACTATGGCGGCTCCGTCCTGGTGGATTTCACCCCCTCGCAGGACTTGGCTCAACAGCAGACGATCCTTGCCGTGCTGGGCTTGCATTCGGCGAATATCATTTCCCTGCCGGACGCGAACAGCCCCACGCAGTACCGCGTGATTCTCGGGGCGGATTATGCGCCGTGTTTCAAGCCTGAAGACCTCTCACACTAGCTCTGTTTGTTTTTCGTCAACCCGCTCATGTTTGCAAATATCACAATATAACAGCGGCTCGCGGCAGCCCTCGCATTCCAGTTGCAGGGTGGCATGTTGGATGTGGTATCCGTTTGCAAGCACGTCGTTGATGTTTTTCTGAATGAGCGTCCCTTCGCCGATGGAGATATTGTCCGTCACCACGTGAGCCGAAAGCATCCGCAGGTTTTCGTTGATGCTCCACACGTGCAGGTCGTGGATGCCGCGCACACCGTCCACTGCGCGGATGTCGTCCACCATTTTGGGCACGTCCATGTTTTCGGGTGCGCTTTCGAGCAAAATATGAATGGATTGCCGCAGGATGCCCCACGCGCTCCACAGGATGAACGCGCCGATCAACACGCTGACCAGCGGATCGAGCCAGTTCCATTGGGTGAAGAAGATCAGCACGCCCGCAAAGACCGCTCCCAATGTGGAGAGCACGTCTCCCATTAAGTGAAGGAACGCGCTGCGCAGGTTGAGGTCATTCTCGCTTCCCTTTTTGACGAGCAGGGCGGTGACGAGGTTGATGATGAATGCCACGATGCCGACACCGATCAGGATCGGCGCGTTCACTTCGGGCGGGGAGAGGAAGCGGCGGTGGGCTTCGTAGAAAATTCCCAGCGCAATCAATATTAACGATGTCGAGTTGACCAGCGCGACCAAAATCCCCACACGGTGGTAACCGAAGGTCTTGCCGGCGTGCGCGGGTTTTGCGGCGATGCGCAGGGCGTACCAACTCAAACCGAGTGCAATGACATCCGTGAAGTTGTGCGCCGCGTCAGTCAGCAGGGCGAGGCTGTTGCTGAATATCCCTGCGATGACTTCGATGACGACAAAGGCGGCGGTTAATCCAAGGGACAGCGACAGACGCTTTGCGGTTTTGTCTGCGAGATCGTTGAAATGGGAATGCTGATGATTGTACATGACGGGTATGGCAATCAGGGTTATTTTTCCAAAGGCAATCCCGCCTCTTCCCAGGCGATGGTACCGCCATCCAGCATCCAGATATCGGTGTAGCCCTGTTCGATCAGCGCGGCAACGGCGATCTTTGCCATGCCCGAGGTAAAGCAGTAGATCATCAGTGTCGTGCTTTTGTCTGCAGGGAGCATTTCCAAACTCTGTCCGATCTCATCGTAGGGCAGGCGCAGGTCGGTCTGCGGGATGCTCCCTTCGAACGGTTTTTGGACGTTGACCATGTAGAAATCCTTGCTTTCCAGCATGGTTTGCAGTTCGCCCATGGTGACCACTCGGTAGGGTTTGCCGTTCATTTGCGCTTCGACGCCGATCTGTTGTGTTGGCGTCCCTGCCTGGCAGGCGGCGAGCAACGCCAGCGCAGGCAGGAGGATGATCATCAAACGAATTGGTTTTCTCATGTACTTTCCTTGTTTCTACGGTTCGAGCGGATAGCCCGCATTGACCCAGCGTTCAAAGCCGCCGAGGAGCGGGTTCACGCGTTGAAAACCATTTTCGAGCAGGATGGACGCCGCACGGGCGCTCAACTCTTCGCTCGGTCAGGTGCAGTAGGGGATGATCCATTGGTTGGGGTCGAGTTCGCTGATTCGCCCGTCCAGTTGGGTAAGTGGAATGTTCACCGCGCCTGCGATGTGCCTGCCTGTAAACGCATCGGCAGAGCGGACATCGAGCAGGACCGCTTCGCCGGACTCAAGCGCCGCCCTGGCATCCTGAATGGATACACGGGCGATCTCAGGGTATGGAATGTCGGCATTGGCGGCTGGCGTGGCCGCGATGGAATTGTTGTGGTTGACGAGCAGGACTGCCGCAACGATCAACAGTAATCCGACACCGATCAGAATATAAAGCGGGTTGGGGCTGGAGTTCCTTCGTTTTCTTCGTGGCATGGTTGTGTTCCTTTCGTTAATTTTTTTTTTTTTCAGTACCGTACATTTGGCAGAAAAAATATTTCATCCATGTCTGACGTGCTCAAGTCCCATCTTGAACAGGCGGGAGACATGGTCGTCGTCCAGCGAGTAGAAGACCTGCCTGCCTGCCTTTCGCGCGCGGACGAGGTGCATCTGGCGCAGTCCGCGCAGTTGGTGGGAGACGGCGGATTCGGTCATGCCGAGCCCGTCAGCGAGGGCGCGGACGCTCATCTCCCCGTCCATTAACAGGGAAATGATGCGCACGCGGCTGGCGTCGCTCAGGGCGCTGAAGAGTTCAGCAAGTTGGACGGCTTTCAGCTCGGCGAGTTTCATCCTTGAATATATGAGCAATTGTTCAGATATTAGGGGAAAAAGCGGAATTTGTCAATGTGATAATAATCAGTAAAAAAAGTGACGGTCACCTGTGAAGTGACCGTCACTTGGGCTAGTTGCTGAATTCCTGATTCGCCCGTTTCAAGCCGCTCTCTGTCAACGTGAGCAGACCTTCCCGTTGTTGAACCAATCCCATTCTGTCGGCGATGCCGACGACTTCCATTGCGAATTGCGGAGTCCATTTTAGATGCTCGTTGAGGTGGACGACTTCGTTTTCGATCTCGGCTTCATGTGCGGCGGTGTGATTGGCGATGTGCATCGTCAGCATGGTCAGCGCGAATTCAATGCGCTGGTTTTGGCGGCGTCGGGCTTGGGCGAGGAGTCCGCGCTCGGGGGCAAGCAGGTACGAGAGTAGGAACGAAGCGCCTGTCATCGTCGCCATTGAGCCTGCGATGGAGGCATCCAAAAGATAGGCGAGCCAGTATCCGCTCACGGCGGAGAAAATCCCGATCAACGCGGAGTAGATCAACATGCGCGAGAGGCGGTCGGTGAGCAGGTAGGCGGCGGCGGGCGGGGCGATCATGAACGCCACCACCAGCACTGAGCCGACCGCGTCGAACGCGCCAACGGCGGTGAGCGAGACGGACGTCATCAGCGCATAGTGGATGAGGATGGGAGAGAAGCCAAGCGCGGCGGCGAGCGCGGCGTCGAATGTGGCGAGTTTCAGTTCTTTGTAAAAGGCGGCGATGAAAATAATATTGAGCAGCAGGATGCCGCCCGTGATGTAGAGCGCCTCGGGTCCGAAATCCAGACCAAATAATTTGACGCGGTTGAACGGTGCGAAGGCAAGTTCGCCGAGCAGGACGGCATCGGTATCAATGTGGACATTGCCTGCAAAGCGCGAGATCAGGATCACGGCAATGCTGAAGATGGCGGGGAACACCAGACCGATCGCCGCATCCTCGCGGACAAGTTGCGTGCGGTTGAGCAGCTCCACCAGGCTGACGGTGAGCACGCCCATCAACGCCGCGCCGATGAGCAGCAGCGGCGACGTGAGGCTTTTGGTGATGAAGAACGCGATGACAATGCCAAGCAAAACCGTGTGGCTGATGGCGTCGCTCATCATTGCCATGCGCCGCAGGACGAGAAAGACCCCGGGTAGCGCGCAGGCGACTGCTACGAAGGAGGCGATCAACAGGATTTCAAATTGAGCAGATGACATTATTCCGCCTCCTTCTTTTCCTTGCCTGCTTCGTCCTGCCCGGATTGGGTCAACGCCCAGGAATCCTTCGACAACTCCCGCGCATATCCCTGTTCCTCGAGCCGCTTCAACGCCAGTGACACGCCGTCGGGATTCGGGCTCATCGCCCGCAGAACCGCGGACGAATGCCCGCGCTCCTCGTCGGGATGCTGCATGGCGAGGGTGCTCAGGTCCGCCAGCACTGCCTGCGCGCGCAGTTGACGTCTGTTCTGCAAATTGCGGAACCAGTTCCAGACCAGTCCGCGGTTGGTGGCGAACAGCATCGAGAACAGCACGATGACGCTGACGCACAACACGATGACGGGACCCGTCGGCAATCGCTCCATCGAACCGCTGATGAGTGTCCCGCTCACCCCCGAAAGCGCGCCGAAAAGTCCGCCGAGGATGACCATCAGGCTGAGTTTGTCCGTCCACTGGCGAGCCGCCGCGGCAGGCGCGACGATCATCGCGGACATCAGCACCACGCCCACAGTCTGCAATCCGATGACGATGGCGACCACCAGCAGGGTGGTGAGCAATACGTCCAAAAAGCGGACGGGGAAACCCAAACTTGCGGCATACTCCGGGTCGAAGGTGATGAGTTTGAATTCCTTCCAGAACGCCATCAGCAGGGCGAGCGCGATCACGCTGATAATTCCCATCGTGACCACGTCGCTTTGCAGGAGCGTGGCGGCTTGACCGAACAGGAATTTGTCCAAGCCTGCCTGTGTGGCGTCGGGCAGTTTTTGGGTGAAGGTTAACAGCATCAAGCCGAAGCCGAAAAAGACCGAGAGCACCAATCCAAGCGCGCTGTCGTTCTTGATGCGCGTTGTGTTGACGACGTTCAGCATGAACAATGTCGCGAGCCAGCCCGCAATCAACGCGCCGAGCATGAGAATGACAGGTTCGCGGCTGCGCGTGAGCAGGAACGCAAGCACAATACCCGGCAATGCCGCATGGGAGATCGCGTCACCGAGCAGGCTTTGTTTGCGAAGCACAGCGAACGATCCGAGCGCTCCGCTGACGATGCCGAGGATCGCCGATCCAAGCGCCACCGTGCGCAGGGTGTAATCGAAGAAGAGGTCGTAAAAGAGTTGAGAAATGTCCATAAATTTTGTCTTACTCCGGTGGTTGAGTAGTGGCGACTTGTCGCCACTACTCAACCATCAGTTTGATTCGAATTTAAAGTTCTTTGTTGCATGTTGGTTTCGATACGGGCGGAAAAATTACCCGCCCTACTCAACCAACGGCGTTGTCAGTTTTTTCTTCCATTCTCATCCGCGCTGAGGAAGGCGATCTTGCCGCCGTATGCCTGGCGGAGATTTTGCTCGGTGAACACCTCTTCAACCGGTCCGCAGGCGATGCGGCGGACGTTGAGCATGGTCACCCAGTCGAAATACTCTGGCACGGTTTGCAGGTCGTGATGCACGACCACGACGGTTTTTCCAGCCGTGCGGAGGTCTTGCAGCAAAGTCACGATGGCGCGTTCGGTGGTGGCGTCCACGCCTTGAAAGGGTTCATCCATGAAGTACAACTGGGCATCTTGTGCGAGGGCGCGGGCGAGAAACACGCGCTGCTGCTGTCCGCCGGATAACTGGCTGATCTGCCGTTCGGCGAATGACTTCATCCCAACTTTATCGAGCGCGTCCAATGCCGCGGCGCGTTCGGCTGCGCCCGGACGTTTCAGCCAGCCGAGCGCGCCGTAGCGCCCCATCATCACCACGTCCAAAACGCTGGTGGGGAAGTCCCAGTCCACGCTGCCGCGCTGGGGCACATAGCCGACCAGATGACGTTGTTCCGCGTATGACTTGCCATACACAAGCACTTGCCCCGCGGCGGGTTTGACCAATCCCAAAATGGATTTGATCATCGTGGTCTTGCCCGCGCCGTTCGGTCCGACGATTGCCATGAGGATGCCGGACGGCACTTCCATGTCCACATCCCATAACACGGGTTTGTCCTTGTACGCGATGGTCAGATCGGTTACTTCGATGGCTTTCGTCATGTCATTCTCCTTTTAGCGCGGCGACGATGGTATCGATGTTGTGCTTTACCATGCCGATGTACGTCCCTTCGGGCGTGCCTTCGCTTCCCATCGCATCGGAGAACAGTTCACCGCCGATCTTTATCTCAAATCCCCTGGAATTGACCGCGGCTTGCACTGCTTCGATATTCCTCTGCGGCACGGACGACTCGACGAATATCGCGGGGATCTGTTTTTCGACGATGAAATTCGCCAGCGCCTGCACATCCGCGGTGCCAGCCTGCGACTCGGTGCTGATGCCCTGCAAGCCGCGCACTTCAAAACCATACGCGCGCCCAAAATAACTGAACGCATCATGCGCGGTGATGATGACGCGCTTTTCGGCAGGGATGGTCTGCGCCTGACTCAAGACATACTGATGCAATTCTTCGAGTTGAGCGAGATACGCTGTCGCGTTCGCCTCATACGCGGACTGGTGAGCTGGATCAGTTTCTGAAAGTGTTTCCTGCACCCGACGGACTGCTTCCATCCACATCGTCACATCGAACCAGATGTGCGGGTCGTAGGAATTTTCGTATTCAGGGTGAGCAATCAATGCGGCGGGGTCGATCTCATCTACCACAGCGACAGTCGTAATGTTGAAGTCGTTCATCTTCTCCAATACCTCGCCCAGTTGTGCTTCGAGTTGTAAGCCGTTGTAAAAAATGAGATCGGCTTCCTGCAAGCGGCGAACATCGCCTTCGCTGGCTTTATACAAATGCGGGTCCACTCCCGATCCCATCAGGGCGGTGACTTCCACATATTCGCCGCCGACATTTTTGGCGATGTCCGCGATCATGCCTGTGGTGGTCACGATGTTAAGCTTGCCATTTGAATTATTGCCTGTCTCCGTCGCGCACGCGCTGAGGAGCAGGGCAAATGTAAGAACTGCTAAAGCGATTTTCTTCATGGTTTTTTTCTCCATCTATGAGTTTATTTCTACAAATATTTTTTTTGTGATGTTCAAGCCAAGTACATTGGTTTTTCTACCTACTTTCACCGTTAAGTTATTGTCGAACACAGAGTGTTCGGTCACTTCGATCTGAATGCCTGGGGTGAGTCCTAAATTGTCGAGATGGCGCAGCAGGTTCGGGTCTGCGGCAACGACGCGTAATATCGTCGCAGTTTGGTCAGGACGAAGAGAAGATAGCGGTGTTGTATCCTCCGCAGGCATTTTCAAATCCTCGGTGGGGATCAATTCGCCGTGCGGGTCGCGGGTGGGATGTCCCAGCGCGGCGGCGATGCGCCGCTCGAAATCCTCCGAGATTACATGTTCGAGTCGCTCGGCTTCTTCATGCACTTCATCCCATGAATAGCCAAGCGTTTGCACCAGCCAGGTCTCGAGCAGGCGGTGATGGCGGATGACCTCCAACGCGGCTTTTTTTCCCGCCGCCGTCAGCGTGACGCCCTGGTGTTTTTTGTATTCGACCAGCGGCGGCTTTTCGTGCGCTAGTTTCTTGACCATGCCCGTCACCGACGGCGCGCTGATGTTCAATTCGCGCGCGAGGTCGTTCGTGCTGGCAGGGGAGCCGTCCTCGGTCAGTTCGTAGATGCGTTTAAGGTAATCTTGTACAGACTGGGTTCGTTTCTTCATGGTTTCCCATAAAATTTAGGTATGACTAAATAATTTTATACCCTGGACTAAAATCTGTCAAGGTCGCACCGTAGTACAATAAATCCATGTCCCTGCATTCCGAGATATTCGAACAGCCTGAGCGGATCAAATCCCTGCTGGCTTCACAGCGCAAAACCGTCGAGCGGATCGCGGCGGAGATCCAAAAGCGCGACATCCGTTATGTGTTCCTCACGGCGCGCGGCACGTCTGATAATGCGGGCAGATATGCCAATTATCTGCTCGGCGCGATGAACGGACTTCCACTCGCACTGGCAACGCCTTCGCTGTTTACGTATTACAAACGTCCGCCCAAACTGAAGGACGCGTTGGTGATCGGCGTATCACAATCGGGGAAATCGCCGGACATTGTCAGTGTTCTGGAGGAGGGGAAACGACAGGGATGCCTGACCCTGTCCATCACGAACGAACCCCGCTCGCCTCTGGCGCGGACCTCGGACTTTGTGCTGGACATCCAGGCGGGACCTGAGCGGGCGGTTGCCGCCACGAAGACCTACACTGCCCAACTGGCATCCATTGCGATGCTGTCCGCCGCGCTGAGCGGCAACAGGAAACAATGGGACGAGTTGAGCGAAGTCCCGCGCTGGATGAAATCCACATTGAAACAGCATGCGTTTATCGAGGATGCGGCACAGCGTTACCGTTACATTGACCAGACCGTGGTGCTGGGGCGCGGCTACAACTATTCGACCGCCTTCGAATGGGCATTGAAATTAAAGGAACTGACCTACATCATCGCCGAGCCGTATTCCTCCGCAGATTTCGCGCATGGACCGATCGCGATGGTGGAGAGCGGTTATCCTGTTTTTGCGGTCGCGCAAAAGGGGAAGGTATTTCATTCCATGCTGGAGATGCTCAAACGCCTGCGCTCGGACATTGCCGCCGAACTGGTGGTCATCTCGAATGACAAAAGAGCGCTTGCGCTGGCGCAGATTCCGCTGACCATTCCCGCCGATGCTCCTGAGTGGCTGTCACCGCTGGTGGGCATCCTGCCCGCGCAGTTGTTCGCCTATCACCTTACCCGCGCCAAGGGCTACGACACGGAACGCCCGCGCAGCATCCGCAAGGTGACGGAGACGCGCTGAGCCGTTTTCGATTCTTAAAAATTGTCCTGTAATGTGATTTTGGGGGGATAATGCAAAAATACTTAAGACAGGAGATCCCATGCGCATCTGTGTTCTATCCGACGAAGAGATCGAAGACTTCAACCCAGCCCCGTTCCTGGAAGGTTATGATTGGGAAATGGTGACTTTGTCCGCGCCCGTACTGGAAAGAATCCGTCAACTGGCGGAAAGCGGGAAATACGATGTGTTTCTCAACGTCTGTGAAGGCTATGAGTTCGACGGCTATGACGCGGACGAAGATTTTGAGGGAGGTCACTATCACGGCATCGAAGTCGTCGAAGCGTTGGAGGCGCTCAACCTTCCCTTTACCGGTGCAGGTTCGAACTGCTTCGACCCAACCCGCGAAGAAATGCAGGCGGTTGCCGACGCGAACGGGATTGGCTTCGCGAAGGGCTATCAAGTCAAAAGCGTGGATGAGGCGAGGGAACTCGTCAATAATTTGCGTTACCCGATCATGGTCAAACATCCCAAAAGTTATGGCAGTACAGGCATGTTCAAGGACTCGCGGGCGGATGACTTGGGGCAGGTCTTGAAGCAGGTGGAGCGGGTCTGTTCGGAGTTTGGCGCTGCGCGCATGGAGGAGTTT
>Ga0208244_101676_pt1 | contig 10674 bp, 12 predicted proteins | sample SubbioCR12Aug_5A_FD_184828 | JGI IMG/M metagenome (GOLD analysis project Ga0208244, IMG submission 184828) | Serpentinite rock and fluid subsurface biosphere microbial communities from McLaughlin Reserve, California, USA - CR12Aug_5A (SPAdes) | ecosystem: Environmental > Terrestrial > Deep... | reverse complement strand
GCCCCTGAGAAGTTTCTTGAGCAACGATATTTACTAATAAAAAAAACGAAAGTAAAATAATTAATTTCATTTTTATCTTACCCTCCTTAATAGCATTTGAGCCTCATTTGCATATTCGGTTCCTCTGTACTTATTAATAACTGTACGATACATCTCTTTGGCTTTTTCGGAATTCTTATTTTTTATGTAGCAATCTGCAAGCTTAAGGTATGATTTAGCATTCCATTCTTCATAAGAAGGATAGACATTAACAACTCTTACAAGTGCCGTAATTGCATCGTTTATTTTATTCTGATCGTAATACACAAGAGCTAAATGATATTGAGCTTTAGCTCCGAGATCATCCGTACGTTTTTGCACAATAGCCTGGAAATGTTTTATGGCATTTTCGAATCGTTTCGAATTTAGTTCGATAATACCAAGTTCAATCTTTGATTTATCTCCAAATATATTCTGGCTGTAATACATGGCAATTTCATCAAAAAGATCGTACGCTGCCGCAATATCACCTTTCTTAAGATATGCTTCTCCTTTTGCAAACATTATTTCAGGGATTCTAGGTGAATCTTTAAACTTTGTTATTCCTTTTTCATAAATATTAATTGCTTCGTTATATCTTTTCATCTGGATATAAATACTCCCGGCTTCAATTACAGCAGATGTTGCAATTTCACTACCACTATAGTTGTTTATTACTATATTGTAATTAAGAATAGCTTCTTCAAGTTGATTAAGGTTTTGAGCACTTTTCCCAACCCAATAATACGCATCTGCAACGAATTTACTCTTAGAAAAATATGCAATAAACTCTTTATAGCTTGTTTTAGATTGTTCATAACTTCGTAAACTGTAATAGATTTCTCCTTTCTTTAAAAATAGCCTATCCGAAAACTCTGAATTCGGATTTCTCATAACAAAGTTATCAATCATTCTTATAGCTTTATCTGATTCACCCTGTGCTATGTAACAATACTGAATACCATTAACAGCATCAAAAACATAAGAGGTATTGGGAAAATTAGTCAGGATTTTTTCATAGTAAACAATCGCGGAGTCATAATTTCCAATATTAAAATATGCATCGCCTAATGAGTAATAGATAACAGGTGTCAATCTCGATTTCGGAGAAAGTGAGAGAAAATTTTTATAATTTAATATTGCATCGTAGAACTTGTTTTGTTGAAAAGATATCCAACCAATTAAATACAAAGCATTTTCATAATAGGCTGATTTTGAGTAACTATCTTTGATCCTGTTAAGTTCTGTCAGAGCTTTGTTTACACGATTTGCTCGGTATAATGCCAGTGCATATTGATAAATTACATTATCCCGGTTTTGAATTCTGTCTCTTGATCCCAAAATCTCTTCATAAATCCTTATCGCGGAATCAAAATTTTTATCTGCAAAATAGCTGTCCGCCAGGCGAAGTTTTACATCTTGAATTTTCGTATCGAAAGAATACTTTCTGCTGAAATCGGAAAATTGATAACTCGCGTTTTTATAGTCTTTAAGGTTAAAATAGGAATAAGCTTTTCCATAAAGAGTAAGATTATTAATCTGGGGATCGTCTGTACTCACACGACTATAGTACTTAAGAGCATCGCCGTATTTAGCTTTTGCGAAATAGCACTCAGCTAAATAAAAACTTACCTTTGCCTGTTCAAAAATAGGTGACCTTACTTCGAGATCAATCAATAAATTTAGAGCTTCATCAATCCGATTTAAGTAAAAATATGAAAGAGCTAATCCCATCAAACTTCTATACTCAATATCATCTTCTTTAGAGTAGATATCCGAAACAGAAGAAAAATTTTCTACAGCTTTAGAATAATTTTTTCTATTCAGTTCAATCTCACCAATCATGGTTAATGCTTTTGCACGTGTTTTTTCATCTATAGCGCTAGTGGCTTGCTTTAAATAGTTGGAAGCTGTTTCGGTTCTATCAGCATTAAAATAGATCAGACCTATTTGAAATTGTACTTGTGCAACAAGTTCACTCTGTGGAAATTTCCTTAAAAAATCGTTATACAACTTCAGTGCATCTTCGTCATAACCGGCATATCGTCTTGATTCGGCTTTCCAGTAGAAAGATTTTTCCGCTATTGAATCCTGTCCATCCGACAAATGGTTGAATACTTTATACGAGTCGTTATATTTCTTCTGCTGAAAATATGCCCATCCTAAAGAGTATTGTATCTCTCGAATGAGTACATTTTTAGGATATTTAGTTATTATCTCAAGATAAGTTTTAGCAGCATTATCATACTCTGAGATTCTATAGTACGAATTTGCCAACAGATAAAGTGCTTCTATCTGTTTGTCAATCGGCAGATCTCTAATAATCGGATTATTCAGTTCAAGGATTGAACTGTCATATTCTTTTAATTTGAAGTAACAAACACCTATTCTGATTTGAGCGGATGGCACAAGGTCACTATCACGATAAAAAGAGAGAAGCTCATCGTAATAAGTAACAGCACTAACATAGTCACCAATTTTTTCATATGTGTTTGCGAGTGAATAGATAGTATAATCTATGAAGTTATTATTGGAACGATTTGAAATTGCTTCTTGAAAAAAGATTATTGCATCTTCAAGTCTATTTTCGATTGCAAAGGATTCTCCTATCCAGTAAAGGGAAGAGCCGTAATATTCGGTTGCCGGATGTTGATCGATCAGTTGCTTGAATTTTTCTCTGGATCGTTCGAATTCTTTCAATTGATAATAAATCAACCCCAATTTATATAATGATCTGTCCCGATAATTTGTAAATTCGAACCTGTTCACTAAATATTCAAATCCTTCGGCTGCACCGTTATACTGTCCCAAGTTTAATAGTGCCTCAGAAGCAAAAAATTTGGCTGAAGCAAAAATCTCGTCTTTTAAATTATATTCAATAAAAAATTCATCAAATAGCTGAACAGCAGCGGCATATTCCTTCTTGTTAAATTGTTCCATCGCTGAAGAATATGTATCGGGTACTCTTTGAGTAAATGAAACTTGAACAAAGAGTAGTAGTAGTATTGCTATATTTTTTTTTACCATTTATTTATAAAATTGTTATTAGATAAAAAATTAGAGAAGCTATAGCTCCAGTTGAAATATTTACAAAATCGTTATTAACTAAACCAAATCCCCTTATTTTGACAGTTGGTGCCATGCAGTGTGTCTTACGTTCGGTTATCAAACCGCATTTTCCACACTGAAAAACAGCTTGATATTTAGCTCCTATAAAACTGTCTAATAGACTGCCAAATAATCCTATTAAAACTATTACAAAAATAAAATGATTTTGAATCCAATAAAATGCAGTTAGTGTTACTATAAAAGAACCCAATAATCCCCCTATTGTACCAATTATGGAAATTCCACCATTAGTTCCCTGTTCCACCGGATTAAAATTCAGAATATTATACGTTTTAGTTCTAAATAATGTTCCTATTTCTGTACTCCACGTATCTGCACAAACTGCAGCAATAGATGTAATATATAAAAGGTAGAAAACTTCATTATCGAATAATTGATATAAGATTATTAACATCCATGCAACACCCCCGTTTGCGAGGACCTGCAAGTAATCACGATTACCGGTTTTATCGAAGTATTCTTCAACTCTTTTGTTCCTTTGCTTTCTAAATTTTGAAATTAGACTCGATAAAATGAAAAAAGTTAATATCGGTAATGTCCATTTTATGCCTCCCAATCCAAATATGAAAGTTGCCATAAGAAAAGTAACTACCGATCCATTTAGTGTAAGGAATTTTAGTCTATAAGAAGTGATGGTAATTAAAAAAGAAAGAATAATCGCCATTGAGAATGACTCGATTAAAAAACTTTCGGGATTTTTGGTTATAACAGAGATTAAAAAAGCCGCAGCCAGAGGAACTGTTAGATTATCTAGTCCCTTAGATGATACAGATTCGATTATTGTTAAAATTGTAGAAATTATTACTAAAAATGTTACAAAACCAAAATCAATTTTTTCAAAAAAACTAGTGTGGACATTTAAGTTAAGAAGGTATAGAAATTCTACAAAAAATGACATTACAACCATTGTTGTGACAAAAAAGACAGCAGAGCCAAGTATCGATTTTGTGTCACCGGTTAGATTGTAAGTTTTTAGTCCATGCTTTTTACCAATCAATGCCGCAAAAGCATCAGCAAAGGTTAAAATGAAAAAAGATAGAGATAATATCCATATTGTATGCTCGTCAAAAACTAATAACAAAATGACATAGGATAATGGGAAATAAAAAATACCCCAGCTTTTTCTATTATGTTCATTAATAGCTGGCAGAATTCCTTTATAGATTAAAATGAAATTGATTGCCGCTAAAATGATACCTGCTGATAATAGCAGAGAAAAATCTTTAATAAAAATAGGAGAAACAGCAGCGATAATGCCCGATATGATATGTAGAAGTTTTCTTCCGTACTCTTTATCGAGGATATTTTTTTGCGATAAAATTTCAAGAATAAAAATAGAAACTACAATTATGAAAGTAAAAAGGAATAACAGTATGTAATGATTTATAGCCAGTGGAAAAGTTCAAATTATCTATACCGGAAATATATATAAAACCCCTCAAAAATGAGGGGTCTTAAAAGCCAATAAAATTATTTTAATAATGAAAGTTCGTATTCGGCAATTTTTTTGTACTGAGGGTCTGCCTTGGCAAGATTAAAATTCTCTTTAGCTTTGTTCATATCCCCTTTGTTTCTATAGCCCAAACCGATATAATAATATGGTCCACCTTTGCCGATTGAATTCCTGTATTTCAAAGCATTTTCTGCTGCTGCAATCGTTTTATCCCAATCACCATTTTCACTATGTGCTCTAGCTAATGCTAAATAAGCATTATCGAGGTTGTTATTTTCCACAGCTTTCTGAAGGAATTCAATTGCTTTGGACATATTACCTTCAGATAATTGCGTATTTCCCAGTTTTAAATACGATAGTGCAATATTTTTTTTGATATCATTCTTCGATTTTAAGTCTTTAGAAATTTCAAGTGCCTTATTAAAGTTCTCAATTGCATCTTCCATCTGATTTAATGCATAATAACTTGATCCTAAAGCATTATATATCCCGTGAAAACTGTGATTAAGTTTTTCAGCCTCTTTAAGAACGGGAATTGATTCCTGGTTTTTACCGGATTTTTTAAGAGCAATCCCTTTTTGATAATAGATTCGATAATCGGGGGCAATCTTAAGAGCCTGGTCATAATTTGAAATAGCAGATTGATAGTCTCCGGCTTTTAATTTATCATTTCCGGTATTGAAAAATTTAGCTGCTTCGGGATTCATGTCCTGTGCCACTAACACAGTTACAGAAAAAACAAAAACAGTTATTATACCTAATAATTTGGGCAATTTAATCATTAGATGGTCCTTTTTTATGATTTGATACATGGTGCGGAAGGCGGGACTTGAACCCGCACGCCTCGCGGCGCCACCCCCTCAAGATGGTGTGTCTGCCAATTCCACCACTTCCGCAAAAATCGATTGCAAAATTAACCCTCAAGATTATTATATGCAAGGCTTAATGGAATCCAACAGAGATTTTCGTTAAAAATTTCCTCTCCTTCTACGGTGTTTTTCGACCATTTCCCGAATTTCTTCCCTGAATTTTTTCTCAAAAATTACATATTTTGAAATTTGCTCATTATTTAATAAACCGGATAAAGTCAATATGTAATCATTTCTTAGAACAATTAAATTTTTCTCCGCTGTTAGTAATTCATCGACCATTTTTTTATAAGAAACATCATCCGCTTTGATTTTTTTACTTTTAAGTGCTTCTTCCAAAGTAATATACAAACTATCAATTGTAATAGTCAAAACACGACGCTTAGAGTAATAATCGCGTCTCTGGGAGAAAAATTTAACTGATATTTCTTCATCCATATTCAATACTTCAATCAGTTTCAATTTCTCCAATTGTTCAATTCTTTTCATCCCCTCGCCTCTTTGTTGTGCATTAACTTGAATTAATGCTGCAAAAAAGATCATGGTCAATAATAACTTAATAATATTCATAATTTCCTCATAAAATAGTTTTTTTGCTTAAATCGTTGTAAACTTGTTCCATTTCCTGCTCAGATAATTCTTCAACCATCCGATAAATTTCAGGTTGGGTGGGTGAAATTAATCTCTTAAAATTAGATTCTGAGAGCCCTAACTCCTCGGTTATACTGGAGTTTAACAAATCCAACTGCTCCTCATTAAGATCATAAACATTAGAAAAACCAATTGTGTTATCAATATTTATTGAATAATAGCTTAATTCTTCTGAATTGTAATCTCCGATTAAAAAAGAATCGCTATTTTCGGAAAATGGATTAAGATAAATCATAATAATAATTGCAGAAACAGCAATTCCTATCGCGAATTTACTATTTAGATAAAATTTTCTTTTTGACTGGTATTTATCCCTAAATCTTGCTGTTAGATTTGAAAAATAGAATGAGTCAACTTCAATATTTTGAAGTGATTTCAACTCGTTCATGTTGTTTTTGTGTTGATTATATAATGAGAGCAATTCTTCATCATTTAAAAGTGATTCCTCAAACTTTTTTCTTTCAATTTGAGAAAGTTGATCGTCTAGATACAAAAATATTTGTTTAATCTTTTCCATATGTTTTACTCATTAATTCATTTATTTTAGCAAATGCGTGGAAGTAATTTGCTTTCAACCCTCCAACGCTTTTCCCTGTTATTTCAGAAATTTCCTCATAACTAAGTCCGTCAAAATTTCTCATAACAAAGATCTCTCTCTGTTTTGAAGGCAATTTTTGAAGAACTTTATCAAGATGAGCCAATTTTTCCTTCTGTTCTATTGTTGTTACAATATCCTCTTTGTAACGGATTTCTTCTCTCTGTTTATCATCGAAGGAAAAGAACCTTTTTATCTTCAATTTATTTAAATAATTAATACTTCTTGTAGCGGTTATTCTATAAACCCAAGTATATAAAGAAGATTGAAATTTGAAGTCCTTTAATTTATCATATAGAACAAGCAGTACCTCCTGAACAACTTCATCGGCGTCAAGGTGATTTCCGATCATTCTTCTTGCGTGCCAGTAAATTTTTTGCTGGTATCTTCTCGCAATTTCATTAAATGATGCTTCATCACCCCCAATAAATCTTTTAACAAGTTCAAAATCAGTCGGTTTTTCCAGCATATTCTATTTAATTATCAGCTATTTGACAGGTTTATTTCTAAATAAGTTTAAATTTAATAGACAGAAAATAATCGATTTCTTTTTAAGAGTCAAAAACTTAATTATTCTGTGTTCAATAAAAAATTTTCAGTAATGTTTTAAACCCCTTTGAAGTGTTGAATGTCCAATTGTCAGAATCAATTAAATAAAAGGATAAAAAAATGAAACACACGATGCTCTCACTTGCAATTTTTACAATTGCATTATTAATAACAACCGAGACTGCTTTTGCTCAAAGAATGCGAATGGAACAAAGATTAGATTGTATTTCCGAGCTTAATCTTACCGAAGCTCAAAAAGACAAAATTGCAGATATTAGAACAAAACACGATAAACAAATGATTGATCTGCGTGCCGATCTACAAAAAAGCATTCTTGAAAAACGAGAATATATGAGAAGTAAGAATATCGACAGAAAGAAATACTTGCAACTTGACGATAACATCGACGGGTTAAGAAGTAAAATTAGAACCGCCGCTTCCAACATGAAAATGGATATTTACGAAGTTCTGGATGACAATCAAAAAAGTGTTTGGAGCGACCAGTATTGTAGATATTACGGTAAAGAAAGACCGAATAGACCGATAAGAGGAGACCGTCCCTTCAGAGGCGGCTGGCGAAAATAAGAATGTCCTATTAATTTATTAATAAAAACCTTGAGGTTTAATATAAACCTCAAGGTTTTTTTAGTTTGTTGGACTTGAAAGGGATTTAATCGAAGTTTTTGCTATTTCAGCGGCTTCAGTATTTGGATTTTGTTTTATTAGCTCCTCCCAGATCTTTATTGCTTTTTCGTTGTTTCCTCTTGCCGCCTCAATTGCTCCAAGATTGTATTGAGCCAATAAATTTCCTTTTTCTTTAGACAGGATCAGATTTGTTGTTTCCTCTGCTTTATCAATATTACCCTGAGAATAATGAAGGAAAGTTATGGCAAATAATAAGTCAACTCGCTTGGGATCGAGCTTTATAATATGATTGTAATACATTAAAGCCTCTTCCTGGTAGTGTCCGGCAGCTAATAAATCTGCATATTCCCGAACTTTTGCGGTATCGGACGGATTCTGTTCAACTTCTTTTTTAAGAGTCTCCATCTGCTTTTTAACTCCTTCCATAACATTTCCTTTTGAAGGACTACCCATATCCGGATGCTTGAAATTTCTGTGAATTTCATCATCGGGCATTGTGGAATGGTCAAATTCTTTATTGGAATCCGTTTTTTTATCATTGAAGGAGGTTAGTAAAATTATTGCTAAAACAAGAACTAGAACAAGTCCAGGATAAAAAACAGCAGGAGAAAATTTGATTTTCATTATGTCACCAAAAAAAATAATAAAATTTAACTCATCAAGTATGATTTCTAAAGTGCTTGACGAAAAAGAATTAACTGTTTACTTAAACACAAAAAGTGGTAAGAAAATTCAGTTAATTGATCCCAATTAGATATAGATTTCAGTTCAGGTCTAACTCAATTAATGTATTATAGTGAGTGGAGTTTGCTAACTTCATATCTTCTATTTTACTAACTAAAATGTCCATCCTTTCATTCTCACCGTCATCAAAATTATCAAAGGCTTCTTTTGATATGAAAATAAAGACTTCTTCAAAGACATTAGTTTTTTTACCTTTCACTTCATATACAGAATAATTTTCTAATCCGTCAGCTTTTACCAACAATTTCAGTTCTTTAATTGATGATAAATATTCTTCGCGTTTATCAACTTTAATCTCATATTGAATAGTGAAAATAACTTTATTCATTTTTTCTCCATATTATTAATATTTATTTAAGTAATACTATTTCTCCAGAAAAATTAACTTTCGCAGGTCCTGTAAGCGATAGTTCTTTTACTTTTTGTTCTTCTACATTAAAATCTACGATTAACTCTTCACCGCTTTGGGATATGAGATGAACAGAGGGGTTAATTCCATAGTGTGCATAACTTATTAAAGCGGCTGCGGCAGAGCCTGTACCACACGCAAGGGTTTCATCTTCTACACCACGCTCGTATGTGCGAATAAAAACTTTATTATTCAGAATTTGCATAAAATTAACATTTGTACCATCCGGTGCAAAATCGTTAGAATAACGTATTTCTTTACCGATGTCAAACACAGGGAATTCGGCAATTTCTGTATAAAAAGATTTGGGATTTTTTGGTTCTACAAGAACATCATTAATATTTATTACAACATGCGGTGAGCCTGTATTGACAAAGTTAGCATTAATAAGCTGATTAGCGGCTTTTATTTTAAAATTATACTTAAATTTTGTAGGGGAATTAAGAAAAAACTTTATCGTGTTTTCATCAAAAATCTCACCAGCGTAAAATTCATTATTAACTTTGAACTTTACTTTTCTACCGGTGAACTTTTTTGTTAAAAAAGCGAATTTTATAGCACATCTTGCACCATTTCCGCAAAGTGAGCCTAAAGAACCATCGGAGTTATAATAAACCATCTCGAAATCGGCTTCATTACATTCGGATATTGTAATCACCCCGTCACCGCCTATACCAAATCGACGGTTACATAAACTTTTGATGCTTTCGGGGTTTAATTCAAGTGTATTTTGAACATCTTTATCAAATACGATAAAGTCGTTACCGGCACCATTCATTTTAGTAAAAGAATACTTTTTCATTAGATATGCAATTTAGCTTAATCTCCCCTACTTTTCAATAAATTTTTTCTGGTGCCGGTTAACTTTTTACCAAGTTTTAATCACTAAACTCCTGAAGAATATTTCCATTAATTCCAATGACCGAGATATTCAGAGGCACTTCTCTTTCGGCAAACTCCTGAGCTTGTTTTACAAGTTGAACTAAACCACTGCAGCAAGGTACCTGCATTACCGCTACAGTTATGGATTTAACTTCTGCTTCATCTATCATCTTTATCAATTTATCTAGATAAACCTGTTTATTGCTATCCAATTTAGGACAAGCAATTGCAATGCTCTTTTCATGCATAAAGTCTTTGTGAAAATCTGCATAAGCGAATGGAACACAATCCGCCGCAAGTAGCAAATCGGAGTTTTTATAATATGTAGCATTTGGTGAAACAAGATGCATTTGAACAGGCCACTGAGTTAGATGAGAAACTCTTCTACCGCTTTCTTCTTCAATAATGTGATCTTTTTCAAATGACATCGCTTTGGAACCCGGGCAGCCGGAATGAGAATAAGTTTCAACTTGAATGTTTTCCTTAAGGGAGGGAAGTTTTATTCCCCTTTTTTGTAAAACCCCGACGGCTTGTTTGTAATATTCATCTTCATTATGTTCCAATAAGTGCAGAAGATGAGCTTTTATCACATTTTCCCCTCCTTGAATAATATATTCCATTACTTTTTCTTCATCATACATTTCGGCTTCTCTCTCTTCTATTGTAATTGCGCCTGCGTGGCAGTGTCCGAGACATGCTCCAAGTCCATCACAAAATAAATCGCTAATAA
>Ga0208244_101675_pt1 | contig 10681 bp, 11 predicted proteins | sample SubbioCR12Aug_5A_FD_184828 | JGI IMG/M metagenome (GOLD analysis project Ga0208244, IMG submission 184828) | Serpentinite rock and fluid subsurface biosphere microbial communities from McLaughlin Reserve, California, USA - CR12Aug_5A (SPAdes) | ecosystem: Environmental > Terrestrial > Deep... | reverse complement strand
CTGAGGTCATTCAGCGTCAAGGACATGGAGGCAAAAATCAGCGGCGTTTCCAGGATTGATGCGGATATCTCCCCCTTCATCGTGGATGACCGGTGCGGCGGTGCGCTGCTCTCCATCCGCGAGAACCTGTCCATCGCCGAAAGAGAGGATCCCTCTTTTGATTCCATGGTCTATCTCCTCGGCACCATAGCCCATGAGATAAAAAATCCCCTTGGAGGCATAAAAGGCGCTGCCCAGCTCCTGAAGAGGAGGCTTATGAAGGGGGAAGGGGGCGTGTCCGGGGGTGATGATGTTGACGAGTATATCAACCTTATCATTCACGAGACAGACAGGCTGAACGCCGTGCTCCAGAGTTACCTCGCCATGAGCAAAAGACCTGTGCTGCAACAGGTAAACGTGCACGAGGTTCTCGAAAAGGCCATCTCCATCATGGATTTATCGCTGAAAAATGGTAATATATCCATGCACCGCTTCTACGATCCGAGCCTGCCGCGGCTCACCGGAGACGGGGGCAAGCTTCTTCAGGTCTTTCTTAATATTATCAAGAACGCCCTGGAGGCAATGCCCCGCGGGGGAAGTTTAAGCGTGGTAACGCGGCCCTCCGGTGAGTACATGATCCAGGACGGGCAGATAAAAAGGTGGGCGGTGATCTCCATCAGAGATACGGGAAAGGGTATTCCGAAAAATGAGATGCAGAATATATTCCTTCCTTTCTATACAAAGAAGAAAAAGGGGACTGGTCTCGGCCTTTCCCTTTCGAAGAAGATCATAAAGGATCACAACGGGTTTATCAGGGTCGAGAGGCCTGATTCGGGAAAAGGGACGGTTTTCCATATATACATTCCTTTTGCCCCGTGATGAACTTGGCGTGAATATTGCAATAAAGTAATTTTGATGAATTCGTAAAAAAGCAAAATTTGCCACAGAGAACACAGAGTTAATGTCTTAAAAGTAAAAGCTTTTCTCTGAGCCCTCTGTGACCTCTGTGGCTAAAAAAGACTTTTTGCGAGTGTATCAATTTTAAGTCTTTAAGTTACTCATTTTTTCGGTAAAACAGCATGGAAAAAGAAGTTCTCATAATCGACGATGATGAAGCCATAACATGGGTTGTGAAAAAAGCCCTGGAACCCCTGGGCTATAAGGTCTCTTCGCGCCCGAAGCTCTCTTCAGGGCTCAAGGCGGTGAAGGGCGGCCCTCAACTTGTCCTCCTCGATATTGTTCTCCCCGACGGCAACGGTCTGGAAGGCCTCAAGGAGATACGGTCTTCCTATCCGGACGCATTGGTGATCATGGTCACCGCCCACGGCAAGATGGAGAGCACCGTGGAGGCGATGAAAGAGGGGGCCTATGACTACCTGGAAAAACCCTTTGATATCGAGGAACTCAAGATAATCGTCGAAAAGGCATTCAGGGATATGGCGGTGAGGGAGGAACTCAATAGTCTCAGGAGCGCCGCTGCCGAGGCCGAGGAACCCCGGATTGTAGGGAGAAGCCCCAGGATAGTGAAGGTCTTCAAGGACATCGGCCGCGTTGCGTCAAAGGATATCACCGTGCTGATCACAGGAGAAAGCGGTACCGGGAAAGAGCTTGTCGCGAAGGCGATCCACCATAACACCAACCGGAGAACCGGTCCATTTGTGGCTGTAAACTCCGCCTCTATTCCTAAGGATCTTATGGAGGCCGAGCTCTTCGGATGGGAAAAGGGGGCTTTCACCGGGGCAAAGGAAAAGCATACCGGCAAGATCGAATCGGCCAGCGGCGGCACACTGTTCCTGGACGAAATATCGGAATTGGAGCTGAACCTCCAGGCAAAACTCCTGAGGTTCATGCAGGACAAGAAATTCAGCCCCCTGGGCAGCAACAGAGTGATAGAGGCCGATGTAAGGATCATCGGCGCCACCAACAGCGACCTTAGGGACGCAGTGAGCAGGGGGGCGTTCAGGGAGGATCTCTACTACCGGTTTAATGTGGTTCAGATCAAACTGCCTCCCCTGAGGGAAAGAAAGGAAGACATAGGCCCGCTGGCAAAGCATTTTCTAAAGGACGCAGAGAAGAGGTTCGAGACGGGCAAGAAAGAGCTTTCGAAGGAGGCAAAGGAGGCGATGCTCAAGCATGACTGGCCCGGCAATGTGCGTGAACTTGAGAATGCCGTCAAGAGGGCGTGTGTTCTTTCCGGTGGGGCGGTTATCGAGAAGCGGGACCTCCTCCTGGAGGAGGCTAATTCCTTTTCCATAAAGGAATTTCTCGAGGATAAACTGAAACGATACCTCAAGGAGCTGACGAAGCTTGACAACTGCAACCTTTACGAGACAGTGATCTCCGAGGTCGAAAAGGCCCTCATCAACATCGTACTGAACGAAACAGGGGGGAATCAGCTCAAGGCCGCGAAGACCCTCGGCATCAACAGGAATACGCTGAGGACGAAGATAAAGGAGTACCGGATAAAGTAGTGTATGTCCACAAACGCAGGTTTTGTCATCCTCCGGCTTGACCGGCGGATCCAGAACCTCATGAGAGCATTGCTTCCCCGCCACCCGTGATTTTATTGCGAAATTAAAACAAGTCTGCTGTTGTCACATTTGGGGGGGGGAGTTATCCAGTTTTCTGAATGTCATTCCGATATTCATGATATACAGTTAGTAAAACCGCAATTCTTGTGAAAAAATCAACGCAGTATGATAATATTTCTGAAGATGAACAGAAACTCTATAATCACTTGTTGGCCAGCAATAAAATTGAAGACAATAAAACTGCATATTGAAAAATCTTGCCTTAATCTGTCATTCTTACTGCATGTCTAATGACCCGCTGATTACATATTCAAAGCTTCAAAAGGTATTCTCCAAAGATGTGCTGAACGAAAATAATCGTGAGCTTATTGGAGAATGTGTCCGAACAGCATTGAAGAATTTAAGAGACGAGGACAAAATTGATTTAAAATCCATAGTTTCGCAAAAAGAATATTTCGCGTTTTCAACCAAAAAGAAAAACTCGCGAGCAGTGAATAAATCGTTATTCTTGGATAATCCACGGGAATGGGATAATTTCAGCGTTGCCTTGGCTAAGAACCACTTAGAGGACTTTTCGGCAGAAAAAATTACGAGGATTATCTATTCGGCGGCAATCAGCTTCTGCTGTTATGTTGATATTCACAAAGACGGCGATCAAAAGACGCCGGGAACCTTCTTTGAATATCTCATTGGTCATCTTTTTGCCTGGCGTCTTGGCGTGAATCCAACAACCAGATTGCCGGTTTTAAATTTAGACATGGAAACAACTTTGCCGACTGATTTTGTTTTCAACCTTGGCAAGGATAAGCCGAAATTCCATTTGCCTATCAAGATTTCAACGCGGGAGCGTGTTATTCAAGTTTGGGCTCATCAGCGCGTTCTTGACGGTGTCTATGGTTCAGGCCGCTTTTTGGGCACTCCGGTAATTCTGACAGAAACAAAGACAGACCAAAAGAAGAAAGAGGTTATCGAGATTTGCTTGCCCGACCAGTGGCGGATTTACCAGATGCATATCGCACAGTTAAAACGGATTTACTATCTGGACGTACCTGTGAGCTACGATAAACTGAATGCCGTTTTTCCTCCGCTAAATGTAAAGGCATTTGGTCATTTCTTTTTTGAACTCGATAACTTGACGGGATAACTTTCCGAAATACAAGAAAGTACGAATGATTTTTTCTGGCATGTACCTGTTTTAAGACTCTGCTAACGCCTGGTTTGTTATTCCTCAACACGACAAAGAGATCGACAACAGCAAGCCCCATTTGTGACAATTCATTAATAATTTCAACATGAGTTAACCGCTGCTTGTTGGCGCAGACTTCATCTTGACACTTTATAATTAAAATACCATTGGGCTTCAAAACGCGAAATGCTTCCTTTGACCCCTCAAAGTATAAATCCAAAACAGCCTCATGGTATTTTTTTGAAGTGTGACTAGTGCCGTTATTGTTGTAATAATGCTCGTAATGCTGATGATTCTGATGCGCTGTCCCTCCGGGCGTATGCATATAGGGCGGGTCAAAAACTACACAGTCGATCATACTATCGCCATAGGGCAGACGGCGACAATCAACGCCGGTTGTCAAGTCAGTAGCTCTCAAGTCGTAGGCTGCTGTGTCAATGCCTTTCCAGAAGACCCCTTTTCCGTATGTAACATCACAAACAATGCTGCCTTTTGGTACATGCAAAGCGAGCACTTGAGGGAATACCGCATCATTGGTGCCCTGATAAGCGGAAAAAACCAACTCGTTTGTTGATAGCCCACGTGCAACCCTATTAGTCTTTTTTGGCTTAAGATTCGCGGTTTTCTGATTTGCCATCGGGGTTTATCGTCTTCCTTTTTAAGGCTATTCCTTTGTGATTGACATTTGATTCTAACACCTTTATTATCCATGAATGCAGCGTCATGCCAGAGTCAATAGCCGCATGTTTCAACTGGCGATGCAGATCTTCGTCAATTTCTATAGGGAATATTTTTTTCATATATAAGAGAGATTAGCATACTAAGTAAGGTTAGTCAAGTAATAAAACAAACAAAACAAAGAATGGCCAACGAAAAAATCAACCCGACTGGTGATTAGCCTGTTTTGCTTTTCAAAGGTTGTACACCAGCGGGTTATTTAGGTCGTTGAGGCTGTAAAAAAGCCATTTGACAAAATATTTGCAATGAGAATGAAGATATCGAATGCGTAGAATGCGCTGTATTAAACGATCGCAGACCATCGAAGAGGTAAGAGACCCCCAAAATTTCGGTGACTTGGCTCATCGAGGACTTTTTCTACAGGCTCGTTAGGTTTACAAAATTATCAATAATTGAAATAATAAAGTCATAGACCATTGAGGAGGTTGCAAAATGGCTACAAACGCACAACAGATATTAAAAGAGGCATTGGAACTGCCAACCATTGAAAGGGCAAGTCTTGCAGATCATCTTTTGTCCAGCTTGGATCAGCCTGATGAACACATAGACGCTCTCTGGCGCGAAGAAGTTGAAAACAGAATTAAGGCCTACCGGTCTGGTAAAATCAGGGCAGTTTCACTTAAAGAAGTTCTATCAAAATACAGCAAGTAATGGAAATACGATCCGCTGCGCTCCATTGCAGATCAAACACAGAGATCACGGTCTGACAGGGAATTTTAAGGGACGCCGGGAATGTCATATTGAACCTGACTGGCTGTTGGCGTATAAGGTTAATATGAAGGCAAAAGTTATTGTTTTTGAGCGGACTGGAAGCCATTCGGATATCTTCGGATAGCAGATAAATACAACTTTGATACTCTTTGATCTCTTCCGCGCATTATTTGCCGACATCGTTGTGCCAAATAGCGAAAAATAGAGATAGAAAATTGTTAATCCTCTCAAACCCCCTCCCCTTGCGGGAGGGGGCGAGGGGGAGGGGTAATCCTCATGGATATTGTATCACCCTCCCCTTAATCCCCTCCCATCAAGGGAGGGGAAACTTTTGGAAAGTTCTATGTCTATTTTTCGGAAATAGAAAGTAATTGATTTTATTGAGGTGCTGTGGTATAAATAACAAACCGGGTTCTCAAAACGTCTCTTGACAATGAGTACCCTCCTTGCTCTCGCTCAGCGGTTCAAAGAGGCGAGGGCTGTTCCGCAGCGGGTCATCGACTTCAGGCGGATCCCGAGCCCGATACTTCGGGACGGGAAAATCCATAAGGAGGTGTTCAGATGAACATCTACGAAAACATCATCATTCTCAATGCATCCCTCTCCGACGAGGATACCGAAGCATCCACCAACAAGATAAAAAGCCTCATCACGAACTCAGGCGGCGAGATACTCAAGGTCGATGTCTGGGGAAGGAGAAAACTTGCCAATGAGGTGAAGAAGCAGAAGAAAGGGTTTTACGTGCTTCTCGTCTTCAGATCGGCTTCGTCGCTGATCAGGAAACTGGAAGACTATTACAAAGTCTTTGACCCTGTGATAAAATACATGGCGATCAAGCTGGAGAAAAAGCAGAGCGCCCATGTTCTCGCAAGTCTGAGCCAGGCTGAGGCTGCGGCCAAAGCTGAACGGGCAGCGGCGGTTCCCGCTGTGGAACAGAAGAAAGAGGAATAAATGTACAACAGGATTATCCTCATCGGCAATCTCACCAAAGACCCTGAGCTGAGATATACCCCCCAGGGCACGCCGGTATCCACCTTCAGGATAGCGGTGAATACAAGATATAAGCAGTCCGACGAGGCCAGGGAGGATACGCTGTTTATCGACGTTGTAACGTTCGGAAAACAGGCGGAGACCTGCAGCCAGTATCTCAGTAAAGGGAAAAGCGTTCTCGTTGAGGGCAGACTGCAGGAGAGGAGATGGGAATCGGAGGGGCAGCAGAGAAGCAAATTCGAAGTCATTGCACAGACCGTACGGTTCCTTTCCCGGAAGGGCGGCGGCGAGGGGCAGACATCTCCCGACACCGAAGTCGCCCCGCCGGAAGGGATGGACCTTGAACCCTTTTAAGATCGTGGAGTTACGTTTGCCGATTGATAGTTGATAAGAAATCTGAAATCTACAACCAAAAATCATCAATGGTAATGAGAAAGGAGCAAACATTGCAGCAGAGAAGATTCCAGAGAAGAAAATTCTGCAGGTTCTGCGCAGAGAAGTATGAATTCATAGACTATAAGGACATCAAGACCTTGAGGAGTTATCTGACCGAGAGGGGGAAAATCCTTCCCAGGCGCATGACCGGGGTGTGCGCGCTCCACCAGCGGAGCCTGAACGAGGCCATAAAAAGGGCAAGGCACATCGCGCTTCTCTCCTTTGTGGAAAAATAGATGAGGATCCCCAGGACATGGGTCCCCTTGATCACAAAGAAGGTCATGGATGACCTTCTTGCCAGGGGACTGATCTCGTCAAGGGTACAGCCGGCGGAACTCATTGCAGAGGCGGAGAAGCTCATCATGGACGAGCTTGCGGCGGAGGACAAAGTAAACGACGAGGTCAGGGAAATACTCAAGAAATTTGCCGGCGAGATCGAGAAGGGAAGGCTTGACTACCGGAAGGTGTTTGAACTCACCAAGAAGAAGATCATCGAGGAACGGGGCGTTGTCATATGATGCTCTCCGATGAAAAGATCAGCCATCTCAGTCATGTCCTGCTCAAGGGGCTGATGGACGGGAACCTCATCGAACTCAGGGACGAAGAAGGCAAGGTGAGGCGCGAGATAAAACGTTCCACGGTCTCTTTTCTCAAGATCAGCGAAGATATTGATGTTTCCGTGAGAAAGAAGCTGCAATCCTTTTCAAGAAAGATCGTCGAGGGAAGCCCTGAGTGGGAGGTACTGTACAAAAAGTTCTACAGGGAAGAGGCAGCGAGAAAGGGAATGGCATCAGAGTAAAGAGGGCCCTGTTTCCTTCCCTTCTGGTCCTGGCTTATGCAGGAATAATCTTCAGTCTCCCGTCAGCAAAACCGCTGGTCTGGTTCCCGTTCTCTTTCATCCCTGCTGCAGGATACTCCTATCTTTGTTTTATCAAACGGCAGGGGAAGTACAGCTTCGAGACCCTGGCTTCCTATGCCCTCCTGATCGCGGGCGGTATTCAACTGCTCAATTACGGATGGCTCCATGTCCTGTATATTCCTTACCTCATCACCCTCTCTTTTTTTTATGGGCCTGGCATTATTGTTCCCCTCAGCCTTACGATCCCCCTGCTTGAAGTCCGGCATTTCATGGGCGGAAACCTTTGGGAGGAAATCATCCTTAACAGCGCAGCGGTCATGAGCGGCACACTGGTGTCCGCGGTTTTTTCAAAAATCAAGGGAGAAAGGGACAAGATGAGGAAATCCCTTGATTCGTTAAAGGAAGAGGCTGAAGGCATGGATTTCAGCGCTCCCGCTGATATCATCAGGGGCGAAGGGCTCATCTCCCAGCATCTTTCGGCCGCGAACGAGACGAATGAGGAGATACGGGAAATCCTCCTGATCGCCAGGCAGATCGTATCTGCCGACACTGCGGAGATGTTCGTACTCAGGGGGAATTCCCTGCATCTCCGGTGCACTGCTGATGGATCGCGGGATGCCCCTGTTCCTGATGAGGGGAGGTTGGCTTCATGCATCCGGAAGAAACAGTCAGTTGTATACGAATTCCCCGAAAAAGACGGCAGCGGACGAACTTGTATTGCCGCTCCGGTGACGGACGGGAATTTCGTTGCAGGAATCATCACCGTGCAGAGCGGAAAAGAGGGGGCATTCAGGGAATCTGATGTGAGGACAGTGGAACTGTTTGCCAATCAGATGGGGAGAATCCTAAAGAGACAGCGCATCTACTCCCAGATACAGAAGGAACATTTGATGCTTAAAAAACTTAAGGATGGGGGCGCCCGGCTCATCGCCTCGCTGAAGACGGAGGATATTGCCGGAAGTCTTATTGATGCCGTCTACAGCATCGTTCCCCATGAAAGGGTCTCCATAGCCCTTTGCATACCGAGGGATGACAAATTCGAAGTCATCCGTCAGATCGGATTTACTTTTTCCCATGGGAGTATCTTCGACCCCAAAAATACCCGCATGGGATTGGTCTGCGGGAACAGGGAGCCTGATTACATCTCTGATCTGCGGAACGAACGCAACCCTGTACTCCCTTTCAAGATAGGAGCTGAAGGCTCTCTCTTTATGCTACCCCTTTCGTTCGAAAAGGAACTGCTCGGGGTGCTTGTGTTCTTATCACCCAAGGCAAATTCAGTTCATCCCTATCAGATCGAACTCCTTAAAGTCCTCGGCAATCAGGCGTCGTCATCCCTTGCCAATGCGAAGTTTCATGAGGAAATAGAGAGGATGGCAATAACCGATGGTCTCACCGGGCTTTTCAATCACAGGAATTTTCAGGAGAAGCTGACTGAAGAGTTCATGAGGATGCAGCGGTTCCAGAACCCTCTCTCCTTCCTCCTCATTGATATTGATTTCTTCAAGAAGATCAATGACACCTTCGGGCATCCCGCAGGCGATGAGGTCTTACGGGGGGTTGCAGGGATAATAAGGGAAACCATAAGGAATGTGGATATTCCCGCCCGATACGGCGGAGAGGAATTCGCTGCGATACTTCCGGGGACAAACCATGAAGGGGCTCAAAAGATGGCGGAAAGGCTGAGGAAAGCCATTGCGGAGAGGAAGTTTATGATCGACGGAAAGGACTTGCAGGTGACTGTGAGCATCGGCGCTGCAACGTCTCCCCATGATACGGGGAACAGGGAGGAACTTATAGAGAAAGCGGATCAGGCGCTCTACCATGCAAAGAGAAGCGGCAGAGACCGGTGTGTGCTCTGGAAGGAGATAAGAGAAAAATGAAAAATTCTAAATACGAAGCGCGAAATCCTAAACAAATTCAAAATTCAAAGTTTCAAAGTGATTTGTGTTTCGGCATTGAGTATTGTTTAGGGTTTGAGATTTAGGATTTAGGGTTTGGAGTTCAACGTGGAACCTTTTATTTCATACGCAACAGAAGAGGAAATCAGAAGGGAGCGGACGAAGGCCCGTGCCTTGAGGCAGACGCAGTGGTGGAAAAGAAAGCGCGCTTCCGGAGAGTGCTATTACTGCAGGAAGAAGGTGAAGCCGAAGGACCTCACCATGGACCACATCGTGCCGATCATCAGGGGCGGAAAATCTACAAAAGGAAATGTCGCCCCGGTATGCAAGGATTGCAACGACAGGAAAAAATATCTCCTCCCCCTTGAATGGGAAGAGTATCTGGAGCGTTTGAAGAAAGAAGAAGAATAGATAATATCAAAACCGTTCTGTTAAAATGCAGAGCAAGGAGGAATGCACAATGAAAGGAAAGAGAAGAAGTGTATCAGGCATCAGAGCATTGGTAATCGCAGTATTGACTATTACTGCATTGTTCATCACTGCCGCAGCGCCGGCGCTTGCATCGGATGAGGCAGATGCGCAGGGTATTGTGGACAAGGCCCGTGTCACCTTTGAGACCTTTATGCGCGACACGAACTACACGTGGCTTCACAATCACCTGAAGGAGGCCAAGGGCATCCTGATCTTTCCCCAGGTGCTCAAGGCAGGTTTTATCTTTGGCGGTTCAGGCGGGACCGGCGTCCTTGTGGCGAGGGATGAGAAGACAGGGGACTGGAGCCAGCCAGCCTTCTATACCATAGGCGCTGTGAGTTTCGGGCTCCAGATCGGCGGTGAAGCAGCAGAGGTGGTGATGATGGCCATGAGCCAGAAGGCCATTGATTCCCTTTTTTCTTCATCCTTTAAACTTGGCGGAGACACCTCTATTGCTGTTGGTCCCCTTGGCGGCGGCGCAAAGGGGAACATTACCGCTGATTTTATTTCCTTCGCAAAGTCAAAGGGCATATATGCCGGGGTGAACCTGGAGGGCTCGGTGGTGGATGTGAGAGACAGCCTCAACAGGGCCTACTACGGTAAGGACGTCAGGCCGGTGGACATCATTGTGAAGAAGGAGGTCAGCAAGAAGGGATCTGCTGAACTTCGGGCATCACTGAAGAAGGCGGTCAAATAGGCGACTAACCCGAAAACTGCAATTAACCACAGAGGACACAGAGGAAATATATTGCTAAGGAAAGAAGAATTGACCGTTTTTAACTTGTAATTCCCTGTAGCATTGCTACAGGGTTTCCGGTTATCCCCTCTCCCCTTGCGGGAGAGGGTTAGGGTGAGGGGTATAAGATGTCATTCTATTCAC